>Ga0157363_1000165_pt1 | contig 50221 bp, 45 predicted proteins | sample AttsexASBM1_FD_111477 | JGI IMG/M metagenome (GOLD analysis project Ga0157363, IMG submission 111477) | Fungus gardens microbial communities from leaf cutter ant in Ribeirão Preto, State of São Paulo, Brazil - Atta sexdens ASBM1 | ecosystem: Host-associated > Fungi > Mycelium > Unclassified ... | reverse complement strand
TATTCCTGGCCTGACGTCATAGCCAAATGAATAAATATCGTCTTTTACAACGACATTTATTCATCGTTCTGATATGCATGGCGCAACGCTATCCACCGACAAAATGAATAATCATGTCGTCGTGGTAATAAATAATTAAGAGGGTCTGTCAGGTAGTGAATTAAATCTGCGCTAAGCCGCCGTCTACATATATTTCCGCTGCATTAATGAAGCTCGCATCATCAGACGCCAGAAATGCCACGGTTTTACCGATCTCTTCCGGTTCACCCAAACGACCTAAAGGTACGCCGGCGGCGAGTGCATCAAACAAACCCTGGCGGTGCTCTTCGGGTACAAGACCTCCCAGACCTGGGGTACGGATCGGACCCGGGCTCACGACATTGACGCGGATGCCACGATCTTTGAGTTCAAGCGCCCAGGAGCGCGCCAGGTTACGCACAGCGGCTTTACTTGCGCTGTAAACACTGAAGCTGGCGGTACCTTTCGCCGCAGCGGTCGAACCGGTAAGAATGACGGAGGCACCGTTGGTCAACAGCGGAAGTGCCTTCTGGACGGTAAACAGCACGCCACGTACGTTGGTGCCAAAAATACGGTCAAAATGCTCTTCGGTGATGGCGCCGAGTGGCATCATGTCACCGCCACCAGCATTCGCGAACAGTACGTCAAGCTTTCCTGATTCACCCGCAATGGTTGAAAACACCGTATCGAGATCGCCCAGAACTGAAGCATCCGCGCGGATACCTGTCGCTGACGGCCCGATGAGGGCTACTGCCGCATCAAGCTCTTCCTGACGGCGGCCGGTGATGTAGACTTTCGCACCCTGCTCCGCCAGCTCCTGCGCTGAGGCCAGACCAATACCTGAGCTGCCGCCCGTGACTAACGCGATTTTGCCTGAAAGTTTTTTACTCATGGTGAAACTCCTTAATCAAATTATGAATTATCTTTTGAAATCATAGTGTTACAGTGAAGGTCAGACTGCTGAGTCCGGTTAGCACTGTAACGTCATTGATAAGTGCGAAAAAATGCACGAATCCAGAAAACACTTTCCACGTGGGTGGATAATCAAAACATCACTAAATAGCAGCGTTACTTATTGAGAAATACCCGAGCGCTCGACAACTTGCCCTCGCTGACCGTAAAGACATCTTCTCCCCGCACCAGATACGGATTGTCTTTTGGGCCATAACCCCAGGTCACACGGGCGATGCCGTGATTCCACTCAACAGCTGCTGGGGTAAAGATAAAGCCCGGATGCTGTGACTGAACTTTATTGATGGCGGCATTGACGCGGTCAGCTCCTGCGTTCAGTCCGTCATAATCGGCAACGAAAAAGTCTGCGGAGTACACCGCGGCAAACGCTTTCTCTCGTTCAACGGCATCGGTGTTATTCCAGATAGCAAAGTGGCGATCGATCAGTTGCTGCAAGCCTGCGGGTGCGATCTGAGCCGTCGTGATGTTCATGGTTGTGTTCTCCGCTAATACGTTATGTGACCCGGCCAGCAGTGCCGCCAGCAGCAGGGATTGGGTGAGTACCTTTTTCATGTTTTTTCCTCTGTCAGTTTGCTGCTTTCGCTTTGCCTACCAGCTCAATCTGCGAGCCCCATGGCGTCAGGAAATAAAACCACTGAGTGCCGTCGGCGTTGGTTACCGGCTCATTCAGGGTTTTCAGTCCGGCTTTTTGAATCGCCTTAAAACTGGCGGGCACATCATGCGTTCTCAGTGCGATATGCGTTGCCGCGTCATCATCCTGGTGAGGACGTGAATGGCCGATTTGCGCACCGCTGTACTGGAACAGTTCGACCCCGGTGCCATCAGGCAGACGCATCATGACAAAACGCTTGAGGTCACTGGACTGATGCCAGTTAAACGCGGCTTTCCACGCATCCGGGATAGCGCCGGGAGTGATGTCAGACTCCAGCGTGGCGCCGAAGGTGGTCTGGAAAAACGTGATGGCCTTAGCCAGGTCAGGAACGTTGATACCGGCGTGGTCAACGCCTGAGATAGTGACCAGCGGCGTTGGATCGGCGCTGAAAGCAGGAGCAGAGAGGCTGGCAGCGCCTAACAGCAGAGAAGAAGCAAACAGCGATGAAGCAATACGTTGAGTTTTCATGTCTTATATTCCTGTGATAAGTGAATCAGCTCATTGACGACAGCGGTTGTTGTCGCGATGGAATAAGCATATCGACGTGCGACGACTTTCAAAATAGAATGATTTGAAACTCATCATTGCAGATTTGAAATGAACAGATTCCCGGATTTTGAAGGACTCGCGATGTTTGCGAAAGTGGCAGAGGAAGGTTCTTTTGCGGCAGCAGCCAGAGTGATGGGCGTTTCCGTGCCCACCGTGTCGCGTGCAGTTGCTCGTCTGGAAGAGCGGCTGGGCGGCCGGCTGTTTAACCGTACGTCGCGCCAACTGGCGTTAACGGAGTTCGGTCAAAGCATGGCAGCGAAGGCGTCAGAGATGTATCGCCAGGCAGAAGAAGTGGAAAGTGAAGCCCATGAACTGTCGGTGCAGCCTCGTGGTCAGGTGCGCTTAGCGGTGCCCATGTCGTTTGGCTTACGCTGGGTAGCCCCGCTGATGCCAGAACTTATCCGCCAGTTCCCGGAGCTGAATGTCGATCTGCATCTGTCCGATGCCTCGGTCGATCTGATTGCCGAAGGCTTTGATGCTGCGTTACGTATTGCCGCATTACCCGACTCTTCGCTGGTGGCGCGCAGGCTGTGTGCCGTGACGCAATATCTGGTGGCTTCACCTGCGTATCTCGCTGAGCAGGGTGTACCGCAGCATCCGCGTGAACTCACTTCCCGGCAGTGCTTCAGTTATGCCTATCGTGCCAGAAGCCAGGTATGGCGCTTTACGCATGATTCCGGCGCGCAGGAAGATATTGTCCCAAGCGGACCGCTGCGCGTGACCAACTCTGACGCCCTGCTGCCGCCGTTGCTGGCGGGCCTGGGGATTGCGGAACTGCCGGAATTTATGGCCGCCGAGTTTCTGAAAGATGGCCGCCTGATACATCTGCTGGATGAGTGGTCAATGACACAAGGCGGGCTCTATTTTGTCACCCCCACTTCGCGCAGCCGCCCGTTGAAGGTCAAAGTGCTGTCAGACTTCTTTGCCAGACATCTCAGTGAACCTGAATGGCGCTGGTCTAAGTGACCCCCTGTCTTCATTTCATTTATGTAATGATGACTTTCATTCTTTGCTGTTTTGGGTGCTTTTAGTTTTCATTATTGTTGCTTCACGCCACCGACAGTCGTCCGGCACTGAAAACAGGAGCACTCTTACCATGAAAACTGCCGTTCAATTACTCCAGAACTATCTGGACAGTATCCAGGATCCTAAAGCCGCCGCAGCTCTTTTTGCCGCAGATGGCGTGCTGGAACTGCCCTATCTGCAAACGCTTGGCCTGCCGCACAGAGTGCAGGGCCCGGCTGAAATAGAACGCTTCATCGCTGGTTTGCTGGTGAAAGTTCCGGATTTCCGCTTTCGTAACATTCAGTTTTTCATTGATACACCGAGCCAGGCTTTCGGCGAGTACAGCGTAAAAGCCGACGTGGCTGGAACCGATCGGGTTTATAGGCAGACCTACGCCGGGCGGTTGGTGGCAGAAGAGGGCAAAATAAAACTGCTGCGGGAATCGCTGGATACCCTTGCCGCATGGCGCGCATTCGGTGGCGAACAGACCGTTTAATGCTTTTGTTTTATTCGATAAATATATCTGAAATTATAAAGATGATTTGGTGAGAGTGAGCAAATCACTCTCGCTATTTATTGCCTCATACTTATAAAAACCTGCCAGGATAATCCCCTTCTATCTCATGAACATCATCGTAATGGCCGAATAACCGATAGCGATTGAGTGCAATACGATTATAAAAGAAGTCAGATATAAAACTGGGTAGAAATCGAATAGCAGACAGCGCCTTCCAGGGCCACGGCATAAATGCCATTGCCCTGCATATGGCCTGAGACCTGAGCCAATGTTGGTTCTTATTAATCAGAACAATTGTTCGAATATTTTCATCAGGCAAACCTGCGTATCTAAGTAACATTTTCCCCTTCTCACTTTGGATGGCGACAAAGCGAATTTTCGGATCGATACGATGAGTGAGCAAAAAAATAACCCAGGCGTTACACAGCTTACAAATACCATCGTATATGATGACTTGTTCCTCTGCTCTGAGAAAGGGTGGCAACGTCATAACGATTTCCCCATTCAACAAATCATCATTACGGCACATTCTAGTGCTACGTCAAGCAATGCGGGGAACTCAAATTTATAAGCGATACGGTATATTTTTTAAAATCGGTTATGAAAAAATCCATTTTATTACTCGCTCCGCTTACCTTTCATGAAGAAATAGCCCGCCACACCCGCAATGTCCAATTGACGTCTATGCTTAGTGCTTACAAAAACCTTATAAACTGAGGTGCCTTAGGCACCCTAATTTTGTCACTGGAGGCCGGGTATGAGCACCCCACATGATGTCAACCACCAGCAGGATCATGATCGAGAAAACGCCGCAATAGCCAATAGCGATTCAGTTGCGACCACATTCAGTCAGCACGCGCTAGCTACCACACCGCCACCCGCCATGATGCCGGTACGTTTAAAAGTGAATGGTAAAGAACGTTCGCTCCATCTGGATACCCGCACCACTCTGCTGGATGCTTTACGCGAACATCTGCACCTCACCGGAACCAAAAAGGGCTGCGATCACGGTCAGTGCGGTGCCTGTACCGTTATCGTCGATGGGCGACGTATTAATGCGTGCCTCACACTGGCGGTAATGCAGCAAAACGTTGAGGTCACCACCATTGAAGGCCTGGGTACGCCTGACAATCTGCACCCACTTCAGGCTGCTTTCATCAAACATGATGGCTATCAGTGCGGTTACTGCACGCCGGGACAAATATGCTCATCCGTGGCGGTTCTGAAGGAAATTGCAGACGGCATACCCAGCCACGTTTCCCAGGACCTGCTGGCACAGCCGACACGACATGCAGATGAAATTCGCGAGCGCATGAGCGGTAATATCTGCCGCTGCGGGGCCTATGCCAACATCCTCGCCGCCATTGATGACTTCGCGGAGGGTCACACATCGTGAAAGCCTTCAGCTATGAAAAAGTCACCTCTTCCCTGGAAGCCGCCACGCGCGCGCAGCAAAATCCCGGTGCCAGGTTTATTGCCGGAGGCACCAATTTGCTGGATCTGATGAAGCTAGAGATCGAAACCCCCGCTCATCTCATTGATGTGAACGGTTTGGCGCTGGATAAGATTGAACCCACCGACGAAGGCGGACTGCGTATTGGTGCACTGGTGCGAAATACCGACCTTGCCGCAGACATGCGTGTGCGGACGGGCTATGCGGTGCTCTCGCGCGCGTTACTGGCAGGTGCGTCCGGTCAGTTACGCAATCAGGCGACGACGGCAGGAAACCTGCTTCAACGCACGCGCTGTCCTTATTTCTATGACACCAACCAGCCCTGTAATAAGCGTCTGCCTGGCAGCGGCTGTGCAGCACTTGGGGGTTATAGCCGTCAGCTTGCTGTTATCGGCGCCAGTCAGGATTGTATTGCAACACATCCCAGCGACATGGCCGTGGCAATGCGTCTGCTGGATGCAACTATCGAAACGGTCAGCCCGGATGGCAGCGAGCGCGCGATTCCTATCAATGATTTCTACCGCGCGCCGGGTCAGACGCCTCATCTTGAGACGGTGCTTAAAGCGGGCGAATTTATCACCGCGGTGGTCCTGCCGCCGCCGGTGGGAGGCACGCATATCTACCGTAAGGTTCGCGATCGCGCCTCTTATGCATTTGCACTGGTTTCCGTAGCGGCCATCGTACAGCGTGATCACACAGGAAGGGTCGCCATCGGGGGGGTGGCGCATCAACCCTGGCGACGGTCGTTGGCAGACAGCGAACTGCCCAATGGTACTCAGCCGGTTTTCGATAAGTTGTTTGAGGATGCACAACCTACGGCGGATAACCAATTTAAGCTGGTACTGGCGAAGCGCACTCTGGCTTCAGTGCTGGCAGAAGCGAGGGCAAAAGCATGAAATTTGAGAAACCCGCCGGTTTGAATCCCATCGATCAACTCAGATACGTTGGCCGTCCGCTTGATCGCATTGATGGGCCTTTAAAAACAACCGGCAGCGCACCTTACGCCTATGAATGGCATGATGAGGCGCCTGACGTCACATATGGGTATGTGGTGGGCAGCCCGATTGCCAAAGGCAAAATTACCTCGCTTAATACCGAAGCCGCTGAAAGCGCACCGGGCGTGTTAGGCGTTGTTACTGCCAAAAATGCGGGCAAACTCAGCAAGGGGGAGATGAACACGGCAACGTTGCTGGCTGAATACCGTATTGAACATTACCATCAGGCCGTTGCATTGGTTGTCGCTGAAACGTTTGAACAGGCACGTGCGGCGGCCCAGCTGGTGGAGGTTAGCTATCAGCAAGAAGAAGGCGCTTACAGCCTTGCTCATGAAATACCCACCGTGACTACTCCACCGGAAGATACGCCGGATAAAACGGTGGGTGATGCAGAGCGTGCCCTGAGCGAAGCGGCGTTTGTGCTGGATGAAACCTATAGCACGCCGGATCAGAGTCACATGGCTATGGAACCTCATGCTTCTATGGCCATGTGGGACAAGGACAAGGTAACGGTGTGGACGTCGAACCAGATGATAAACTGGTGCCGATCCGATCTTGCGAAGACGCTGAACCTGCCGCTGGAAAAAGTGCGGGTGCTGTCGCCTTATATTGGCGGTGGTTTTGGCGGGAAGTTGTTTCTGCGCAGTGATGCCCTGCTGGCAGCGTTGGGTGCTCGCGTTGTGAAACGTCCGGTGAAAGTGATGCTCCCCCGGCCAATGATCCCTAATAACACCACTCATCGTCCCGCGACGCACCAGCATATTCGCATCGGTACCGACAAATCCGGGCATATCACGGGCATCTCGCATATCAGCTGGTCGGGTAACTTGCCGAACGGCACGCCAGAAACCGCCGTGCAACAGACGGAACTCCTCTATGCCGGCGCTAACCGTCTGACCGGCCTGCGTCTGGCAACGCTTGATCTGCCGGAAGGCAATGCGATGCGCGCGCCGGGTGAAGCGCCGGGGTTAATGGCGCTGGAAATGGCGATGGATGAGATAGCAGAGAAAGCCGGCATCGATCCGGTGGAATTCCGCATCCTGAATGATACTCAGGTTGATCCCGCTGATGCCAAACGCCCCTTCTCGCGCCGCCAGCTGATTGAGTGTCTGCGCACCGGGGCAGATAAATTCGGCTGGCAAAAGCGCAATCCGTTACCTGCCCAGGTAAGAGACGGGCGCTGGCTGGTGGGCTTAGGCGTAGCCGCTGGATTCCGCAACAATCTCCTCGCTCCTTCTGGCGCGCGAGTGCATCTGGATGCGCATGGCATCGTCACCGTCGAAACCGACATGACGGATATTGGCACCGGTAGCTACACCATCATCGCCCAGACGGCAGCAGAAATGATGGGCGTGACCCTTGAACAAGTAGCAGTGAAACTGGGAGATTCCGCTTTCCCGGTTTCAGCGGGGTCCGGTGGTCAGTGGGGTGCGAACACGTCGACGGCAGGCGTTTATGCCGCCTGCGTCAAGCTTCGAGAACAGGTAGCAACAGCACTCGGCATCAACCCTGATGAAGCCGAGTTCGTGGAGGGAGAAGTTCGCTCAGGTCATCGCAGCGTCCCGCTTTCTGCGGCAGCGGCCAATGGCACTCTAACGGCAGAAGACACGATTGAGTTTGGCGACCTCGATCAGCAGTATCAGCAATCCACGTTTGCCGGGCATTTTGCTGAGGTGGCCGTAGATGTTTATACAGGGGAAGTTCGGGTACGCCGCATGTTGGCCGTCTGTGCGGCAGGTCGAATACTCAATCCCAAAACCGCGCGAAGTCAGGTCATTGGCGCGATGACAATGGGATTAGGTGGCGCGCTGATGGAAGAACTGGCGGTGGATACCCGATTGGGATTGTTTGTGAATCACGATATGGCAAGCTATGAGGTGCCCGTTCATGCGGATGTTCCCGAGCAGGAAGTCATCTTCCTTGATGATACCGATCCGGTCTCTTCACCGATGAAAGCCAAAGGCGTGGGTGAACTGGGATTATGCGGTGTCGGGGCAGCCATTGTGAACGCGATTTACAACGCGACGGGTGTCAGGGTCAGAGATTATCCGGTTACGCTGGATAAACTCTTAGCCGCCTTACCCCAGACCGCTTAACGCTCGCCAACTAATCTTACCCGCTGTGCGGTGTGCAAGTCCGTGCAGCGGGTCTGTCTCTTAGCCACATCAACATTCAGCCTGATTAGCCCGCGTAATATCCTCAATAGTATCAATATCCGTGATACAACCGCGATCGGTTAAGTCAACAAACGTGACAGCATCAGCGTTTAGCAATTCCCTCGCCCCTTTGTCTCCCTGTAATGCACAAAGCTGAGAGTAAAAAGATTGCTGAAAACCGACGGGATGACCTTGTATTCCATCGACTTGTGCGCGTACCAATCGGGAGTCGCGCAGCGCTTCACTGATGGCCCGATAGCTTGAGGGCTGGATAAAAGGCATATCCGCCAGGGTAATTAACCATCCGCCATAATCTGCTGTGGCGTTCACGCCCGCCGCGATAGATTCCCCCAGCCCCTCACTCGAACAGCGCACGATGCGTTCTTCCGACATTAACGCATGCAGTTGCCTGTCATCAGGCCGAGCCACCACATAGCAGTCAAGACCAGTAGCCCGCACATTATCCAGCGTATGCTGAAGCACTGGCTTACCCTGCATTACCGCAGCGAGTTTATTTCCCCGACCGGATTGCCTGAAGCGACGGCTGTACCCAGCGGCCATGACCAGAATGGCAATATTCACGATGCGCCATCCTTGTCCTGCGGTGAGCCCATCAAACCATTTTTGTGGCTAACGACATCGGCCATAATGGATAGCGCAATCTCCGCGGGTGTTTTGCTGCCAATATCCATCCCAATCGGGGCATGAATCCGGTTAATTTCTTCGGGATTCAGTTCGCCAATCCTGACTAACCGCTCTTTCCGCCTCAGACTGTTGTTCTGCGATCCCATGGCACCGATATAGAAAGCGGGCAGATTTACAGCCTCCATCATCGTCAGATCGTCGATGCGAGGGTCATGGGTAAGGGAAAGAATCGCGGTGCCTGAGTGACACCCTTCACGTTCAAGGTAGCTAGCGGGAAACTGCTTGATTAACTTCACAGAGTCATCAAGTTGATCGGCCAGATTCAGCAGTACATCCTCGCGGTGCTCACATACCAGTGTTTCAAACCCTAAAGCCTGAGCAAAGTTCGCGCAGTAGAGTGCGACGCTGGAGAGGCCCGCAATGACCACCCTGGGAGGGGCGCACAACGTCAGCACGATGTTAGCGCCCTGTACCTGAGTATGCGTCCGGCTCAGATACCCCCCAGGTAGCAGCGAACGGCACGGTTCGGGTATTGTCAGCGCTTTTACCACGGAATGCGGCCCCGTCAACGCTGACATCATCTGTTGCAGGTAGTCGAGCGACGCGTTACCCGGCATTAATTTTTCCACAAGGATGTCCAGCGCGCCTCCGCAGGGCAGCGCCTGGTCCGGCTCAAAGCCACCGTCTCCATAACGCACAATCTGGCTGGGCGAGGAAAAAGTATCGTCGCCAATTCGGGCGATAAAGCTCTCTTCCACGCACCCGCCCGACAGCGAGCCGTAATAGCGTCCATCGCTTCTGATAACCATCATTGCACCTGGCGGGCGCGGGGACGAACCATAGGTACTGAGCACCGTACATAGCCACACCGGATGCTCCTCAGCCCATGCCAGTGCTGCGTTCAACACTTGCACATCAAGATGATGCATGCAGTTCTCCTGTAAGGGCGTTTATGTTCAGAATTGCGTCCAACCCAACTAATCTTAACTCCCTTATTCAAACGCCGACTTAACTGCCTTAACGATCTTCTCCGCCCTTGCCGTATCCTCTAGCGGCGGGTACTCCTTTCTCAACTTCCCTGACACCTGCCAGCCATTCTCTTTCAATGATCGGATTATCCGATTCGCATCCTGATCCGGCATCTCCAGCACTTCCTTCAGCCGCTCCTGTGCCTTCTGGAATATTGTCAGCACTCTGGCTTCATCTGCCATTTCGACTCGCACGGTGTGCTCAATCACTTTCGCGGTGTACAACACGTGAGAGGTCAAATCCGGGTAGCGCCAGGCGTAACGCGCATCTTCGTAGTCGGCGAAGGCGAAGTTGCTCGGTGTACCGTCGTCATAGGTCACAATCTCACCAAAATGGCATGAGGTGGCGTAGCGGCGCATCAGGCGTTTAGAGAACACTTCCAGCGTGCGGTCATAGCCAACACGAAAATCCAGTGAACTGGTGATGCTGGCCGAGACCGGCAGAATAACGCCTTCAGGAATGGCGCCGTCGCGGATTAACGAGTCATTAATCAGGAAGCGGTGAATACGGCCATTGCCGTCGCGCATCGGATGAATATAGATAAAGCCGAAGGCAATCACGCCCGCTCTGGCCAGAGGCTCTGCACCACGTGTGGCGAGTTCGAATTCCTGCAGTCCGCGCATAAACTGCGGCAAATCTTCAAACTGCGGTGCGACGTAGTGAACGATATCTTCGCGCATCGTCGCCTGTCCGACAAACACCGGCGAGCGACGCAGCCCCAGTCCCAACGCATCGTGACCGAGAATGCCTCTTTGCAGAATATGCAGGCTTTCATCACTGAGCGGGTCATCGATCTGGCCGCAATATTGCGCAATCACATGGGCGAAACGCTGAATACGATCGGCCTGTTCAGCCTCTTTCTCAATTAAAAAGCTGGCCCGGGATTCCTTGAAGGTCAGCCAGCTGGCGGTTCGCAGCAGAACATCGGCACCAAAGGTATCATCCAGTTCATGCAGTGCTACCGTGACATCAAAGGCAATGGCATTCTCAATGTCAGGCGTGCGGCGAACAACAGGACAAAAGTCAGGCGAGCCGGGTAAGTTATCGTTGATACGCCAGCGTTTATTCTTGAGCGTTGAGGTCCGCGTCAGATAGTCCTTCGCGGAGATCGCCGCAATATAGCCGCCGTTAGCGACATCGGGCACGTTGGTGAGCGTATTACCTGTCAGCCATTCATAGAGAAAGCCGGTGCGGCGTGCGTATTGGCCAAAGGGTTCACGCAGACACCAGCTTTCGATCGGTTCAGGGCCGATGTTAGCGAAGAGCCGGGAAAAAAACTCCAGATGGATCTCTTCATATTTGAGGCCAAAGGCAAAGTGGCCTGAGAAGCTATCCTCAGGTTGATAGCTTGGAGGATAACGCTTTTCGATGCGTCCTTGATTCTCATGGGTGGTGCGAACCGTGCCAATAGCCGATTCCACTCGAAGTGGCTGAACCAGTTCAATGTGATAGCGCTTGCAGAGCGCCTTAAATCCCACCAGCATCGGCTGAATCCTTTAACATCTAAGTGAAAACGATAATTTATCCGCACTATAGCGCGAAAATAATAATTACACGATACAGACCCAGTAATTCAAGACCAAAAACACTAATGTAATCGCCATTCCTGATGAAAATGATAATGCCAATGCAAGAACATCAACAGGACAGTCTCTAAATAAACTTTTGCTATAGTCATCACTTACGATGATAAGTTTGATTTTCGCGCTGATTCAGCGCCTTAAAAACAGGGAAGAGAGTGATGTTTCATCTGATTTTCAGCATACCGAGTTGGTATGTTATCGCACGATTCGTTATCCCATTAGCCATGCCATTAGTGTTGAAGATCATCCTATCTTTGGTGGTTTTACTGGCTTCTCAATATCTATTAATTAGCCGATTTACGCCGGGTGGTATCTTCTCACCTGAAATGCCACGTGCCGTCACCATCCTGTTCAGCTGGGCATTTGGCACAGTGCTACTGCTCGCGTTCACTCAAATATTGATTGATGTGGTGACACTCATTTCCCTGCTGGTGCGGCACCCGCTGCAGATGACACCAGGCATACGATATGGCGCTGCGCTTTTAACCATGGTAGTGGCGGCTGTGGGCGTCCATCAGGCCATACGCGTCCCCGCCGTAAAAGAGGTGACGATAAAAATCGATAATCTGCCGCGCGAGTTTGAAGGCTACCAGCTGCTTCAGCTCACCGACCTGCATATCACCAAAGTGTTCAACGCCGCATGGACCGCAGCCATGGTGAAAAAGGCCATGACGCTGGATGCTGACCTGATCCTGGTAACGGGCGATGTCATAGATGGCACCCTGGAAAATCGCAGAAATGACGTGGAGCCGCTGAGAGGCTTACATGCGCCCGACGGCGTTTATGCCATCACTGGCAACCATGAGTATTTCTTTGAACAGCAACGCTGGACCGAACATCTTGCGACGTTAGGACTGCAACCTTTGCTCAACAGCCATACCCTCATTAAACGCGGCGACGCGGAGCTAGCGATCGCCGGTCTGCCCGATGTTTCAGCCTCCCGCAGAGAAGCCACTGGCCCTAACCTTGAGCTGGCGCTGGAGGGTGTTCCTGCTGACGCTCCGGTAATCTTGATGGATCATCAACCGCGTAATGCGCGCCAGAACGCAACGCACAAAGTCGATCTACAGCTTTCCGGCCATACGCATGGTGGACTGATCGTAGGTTTTGACCGCTTGTTTGCGAAACCCAACGCGGGCTTTGTCTCAGGACTTTATGAAGTGAATGGTATGCAACTCTATGTGAATAACGGCACTGCGCTATGGCCAGGCATGGCAATACGATTGGGGCGTCCCTCGGAACTGACGCGAATTACATTGCAGCGGAAAGAGTGAAGTCTTGAGTTAAATCTTCTAAAAAAACTTTGAGAAGAATGTGCATAGCCATGAGCCTATTATGTGAGGCTCATGGCTTGCATCAAACCAACACGCGCAAAAGCGTTCAATCATATGGATAATAAAAATTTCGTTGGAGCCATAACCATCGTCAAAATATGCTCAGTTAAGGCCGCACAAAGGTTCTGGCTTATTAGGATATTCATCCCCCAAAATTTCCTGCCTAGTTCTTTTGACGTTCCTATGTATGGCTAACTAGCCCAAAGCGGCTTTGCAGCACAGCATCAATTTCCTCTTCCGCCAGCTGCTGCTTTTCCACGCCATTCGCCGTCACCGTTTTCAACATATCTCCCAGCAGGATCATCCGTCCCTCCGGACAATGCTGCACAATGAGTCGTTTCTGCACAAAAATCGCATCAGGATGCGTCGAGTTGAGGTAATTCGCCGGGGCAAAATCAATCCACTCTTGCGGTGACAGATCAAAGCCGTACTGATTGCACGACTCCCCTTCTACCTTCGCCTGCAGCAGATACTCGCCATGCGCGTCACGGGTGAGTTTGAACGTGTCGAAATCCTGTTTAATTTCTGTATTGAGCTCATCTAAAGCTATTGGCGCACGAATGCCGTAGCTGCCAAAACCGAGATCGCACAGCCATTGACGCCCATCGACTTCCGCCACCAGCGCCATATGGGTTTTGGGACGTCGCACCGGGTAGAACATCGGTCTTGCTGCCACAAAACGGTAAGAAATACCTAACGCTTCCAGCGCCATGGCAAACAGCCCGTTGACCTCGTAACAGTAGCCGCCCCGTTGCTGGTGCAAAATCTTGTCGCTGATCTCTTCAGGCACCAACGAAACAACTTTTCCAGCCTGCACATCAAGGTTCTCAAACGGTACGGTGAACAGTTGATGACGCATGATGGCGTGCAACGTGGCGGAATCGGCGGCCGCAGGGCCGGTGTAATTGATGCGGCGGAAATAGCGGGAAAGGTCGAAGTTGTTGCTGTGCATAGTGCCTCCTTGTCTGGTTCATGTTTGACACTATAGATGGCGCCCGGCATCGTCTGTATAGTCAGATTCATCGAAAATCAGACTGTACAGATCGACATGTCCGTCCTGCCATTATCGTCCCCACATTACCGCCGCATTGCTGAGAGTCTGCGACATACCCTTGCTTCCGGTGCGCTGCAACCCGGCGATCGGATGATCTCCGCCCGAAAACTGGCTGAACGCGAACAGGTTAGTCTGCCAACCGCTCTGGAAGCGCTGCGTTGGCTGGAAGCGGAAGGATTGATTATTGCGCGTCCGCGCTCAGGCTACTTCGTCACTCCGCGAAACACCGAACGGCAAATACCGCCTGCGCTGTCGGGCCCTGTGCCCGTGACCCTGTCAGCCGTTGCGCGTTCACTGTTCAGCAGCGCGGAAAGCCGTTTGATACCGCTCGGCGCTGCGCTGCCCGTTCCCCACTGGTTGCCAACGGAGACACTCCAGCGGGCGCTGCAATCGGCAGGTCGCCGTCTGGATGCGCATGGCCAAAGCTATAGCCTGCCACCGGGCCGGGCCGACCTGCGCAATAAGATAGCCACACGTGCCGCGCAATGGGGCGCACGGTTTGGTGCGGACGACCTTGTCATTACTGCTGGGGCGACTCAGGCGCTGCGTCTGGCACTGCGCGCCGTGTGCAAGCCAGGCGATGCCGTCGCGATTGAGCAACCCGCCTACTTCGGCACACTCCTGCTGCTGGAGGATTTGGGCCTGAAGGCACTGCAAATCCCCACCGATCCCATTGAAGGATTGCTGCTGGCACCGCTCGCTGACGCCATTAAACGGCATCGACCCGCTGCCGTACTGGCCTCGCCCACCGTGCAAAACCCGCTTGGCGCCAGTATGCCGGTCGCGCGCAAGCAGGAGCTTGTGGCATTGCTCGAACGTGCAGGCATTCCCTTAATCGAGGATGATGTGTATGGCGATCTGGCTGGCGATGGGCAGCGACCACCTGCCTGCAAGGCCTTTGATCAGAGCGGCAATGTGGTTTATTGCAGTTCACTGTCCAAGACTCTGGCTCCAGGCTGGCGAATCGGCTGGATTGCCGCTGGGCGCTATCACACGCAGGTAATGCAGGCACGTATGGCGGGGGATTGGGCTGGCGCACCGCTGCTTGAAGCCGCCGCCAGCGACGTACTGGCTAGTGGTGACTACGATCGGCACCTGCGGCGTTTAAAGGTTCGCGTAGAGAAAGGTGTGCGAGCCGTCATCGCACGAGTTGAAGCGAGTTTCCCGCCTGGCACACGCGTTACTGCACCGGAAGCCGGCTTTTTGCTGTGGGTTGAACTTCCGCATCCGATCAATGCGCTGGAAGTGCATCGTCGCGCGCTGGCGCTGGGTATTGGTGTTAGCCCGGGGCCGTTGTTTTCACCAGGGGCGGAGTTGCAGAATTTCCTGCGGTTAAATTGCGCCAACGAACCAACGGCACAGCTGCTCAATGCCGTGGACCAGATTGGTGCGATTTGTCACGCATTGATGGCCTGAGTTTTATATGGCGCATCAGAAATAAATGCCGGGCCCATTGGCCCGGCTCATATCAGAACTCGACACGTGCCCCTAAGTTATAACGTCTGCCCTCCAGCATCGCCGACTGGTTGTAGGACGTTTTATAAATCGGGTTTGCATCGAACAGATTATAAATACCCGCCATCAGCGTAATATTTTTATTCAGATGATAGCGCGCACCCAGATCAACCAATGCATAAGCTTCGGTAGAGCTGGACTTACCAATGTCCGGAGAATTACTGCGCCAGCTTGTCTGCGTCCACAACTCCAGATCGCTCATCGCCATCCAGTTCACCGAGAGATTGGCCATGCTGGTTGGGAAGTCACTCAACGCATATCCCTTGTACTCACCGCTTTTCTGCTCACTGTGGGTGTAGGTGTAATTGGCGTTCACCTTCAGGTTTGATGTGGCCTGCCAGTCACCGTTCAGCTCTAACCCATAGATTTCAGCGTCGCTGACGTTGAAATATTGCGAGACGCTCTCGGCAACATAGCCATTGTATTCGCACTGCTGCGTGGCCGACTGGGTACAGATGGTGTAATCGCTGATCTTATCTTTGAATTTTGTGTGGAAAATGGTGGCATCCAGCGCCAGTGCATCCTGCTGCCAGTAAAGCCCCAACTCGGTATTGATACTCTTTTCCGGTTTGAGTTCATCGTTGCCGATGCCAATGTAAGAGTATGGATAGGCGCCATATACGCTGGTAAAGCCCGCATTATTTTCCCGCAAATCCGGCTTCTTATAACCCGCTGAAACGCCCCCTTTAAGCGACCAGTTTTCATTCAGCGTCCAGTTGCCATAGAGTTTAGGCGTGACGTGGTAACCGAAGTAACTGTCATGATCCAGACGAGCAGAGGTTGTTAGTGTAAAGTCCGGGACCATCATCCAGGCATCTTCCGCAAATAATGCCCAGCCATTACGGGATATTTTGCTGACCGGGGTGACGCCGGGCGCCACCTTATCCTCGACATCAAAGGTGTCATTCAGCTCATTACGGGTGAAGTTCGCTCCCAGCGTGAGTTTGTGATCGCCCAGGGAGAAGGTATTCGCGCTGTTCGCTTCAAAATTACGTTGCTCAATGAACTGAGGTGACATCTCAGGAACACGGTACTCCGTGCGAGCCTTTTCATAACTGATGAAGTTTTTCGCCTCGATCATGTCGTTGGCATACCAGGCATGCTGCGAGAGCGAAGCTGCATCGCGATCAAAGCCCCAGTACCATGGTCTGGCTGCTCTGTGGGTTTTTTCCTGATGCCCGTGAGAGGCACTCAGATCCCAGAGTTGGGTGTCGGTCGGAGACATGGAAACCGTGGCATCAAGATTCCCAGACTGATGCTTTACGAAGCGTTCATCGCTTTGGCTGTCATCATCACGGCGATCAAGATAATCAGCACCCACACTCACACCCAGTTTGCCCGGAATAATCGGCCCCATAACAAACGCATTGGTCTGATTGGTATTACCGTACTCACTTTTTTCCTGCAGGAAGTAATTATCTTCCAGTACCCCTGTCCATTTATCGAGGTTATAGGCTTTTTTAGTAATGACGTTGACGACACCCCCAATCGAGTCGGAGCCATAAAGTGAGGACATCGGTCCGCGAATCACCTCAATACGCTCAATCGCCGCCAGCGGTGGCATAAAAGCCGCTTCGGTTCCGATGTGATGGCCGTAAGGACGTGACTCACGGGTTGCCTGCTTAATCCCGTTAACCATGTAAGAGGTATAGGTCGAGTCCATCCCGCGCATCTGAATATCACCGGTTGCCAGGCTGCCATGTCCATTTCCGACCAGTACACCCGGGATTTCGCGTAGCGCTTCGGTGACATTCTGATTAGATCGGGTGTTTAATTCCTTCTCACCGACCACTGAAATACTCGCTGGTGCGTCCCGTCGTTCCTGACTGAAGCCAGAAGCGGTCACGACAAGGTCGTTCTCATTATTCGAGGTGTTGTCCTGGGCATAGCCGACAACGGGCAGAGGGCTCAGGGCGAGCGCAATCGCCACGGCCAGGCGTGTTTGGTTTTTCACAGCAAAATCCCTTTTAAAATTGGTTTAAATCGATCTTAAGGACGTAATCGTCTTTATTGGTTTTTTCGTCCTGCTTCACGCTGACGTAAAGCGTGCTGGCATCGGGTGTAAGCACCAGGCTGTTGGGCATGCCAGAAGTGTCAATGGTGTGCTTCACGCGATAATTGCCGGCGTCAATGATGCTGATTTGACGCGCGTTGCGATGGGTGACATAGATTTCACTGCGGGCGGCGTTGTAGATAACCGCAATAGAGTTGGGTGTGGGAATACGGTGCAGGAGCTTTCCGGAATCCAGCTTAACCACCAGCACGTCACGCGTATTGGTGTCCGCAATATAGCCAAGCCCCTCACGTGTATTGAGGGCGATATTCAGGAAGTAATGATTGGTTTCTGCAGGGTCGACTTTCACCGTGGAAATGAGACTGGAGGATACGCCATCCAATGTCATGATCTCGCCTTTTCCGGTCACGGCATAAACTTTATTACCCGCTTCATCGACTGCAAAGCCAACCGGCTCCATGTTATCGAGCGTTTTGATGAGCTGCTGCTTCTGCGTATCGACCACCCAAAGCAACCCTTTGTCTTTTCCACCGATACCGGAGACATATAGACGATGATGTTTTTTATCCAGAACGACTTCACGCACATGGGCTTTTTTTTCCGCAACGGCATCATCGCTTAACTGCAGCGTGCGGAGTTCTTTCCCGGTACGACTATCCAGCAGGGTGACTGAACCATCCAGCGCGTTACCGAGATACAGAATATGGTTCTCTTCATCGAGTGCCACGGAAAAGCCACGACGATTTGTGGGGATTTTCTTATCAATCCGCAACGTATCAGCAGCCAGTTCAAACACCACTCCTGCCCTTTTATCCTCGTCAAACGAGGGCGATGAAGCGGCGAAGAGTGCATTACGCTCCTTCACATAGGCCATTTCATAAACACCATGGCCTAAAGCGCGCGTCTTAAAATCCATTTCATTCATAGTCTTAGCCATCCCGGAGGAAGATAACAACAGTTGCGAGACTGCGAGGGAGAGTAGAGTACGCTTTGTAATTTTTTTGATAAGCATGATATATATATTTACAGTTAATTACGCGAAACGTAATGATAATCACTATCAGTATCGTTATCAATAAAGAATATTGACCGATCGCTGAATCTGTTTAACTGCGGCTGTCTGGCAACGGAACACGGCACGGAAGGCATGGCTAGCTTATGGTTAAGGTCTGTTTCAAGCACCTGGGATAGAAAAATGATGGACGAGGGTTGTATACCGGAAACTGTTTAGTACCAAAATTTAATGAAACTTCTGGCTTTGAAATAACAAGGAAGACGCTATGTTGCGCCGATTTTTTAATTACTACCTTCCCTACAAACGTCTATTTTTGTTGGACTTTGGTTGCGCCATTCTCGCCGGGTTGCTGGAACTTTCCTTTCCCATGGCAGTCCGGATGTTTATTGATAAATTACTCCCTGCGCAAAACTGGGAGCTCATCCTTCTTGCCTCGTTGGCATTATTAGCCATCTATCTGATTAACACTGGCCTGATGGCCATCGTGAATTACTGGGGGCATGCATTAGGCGTTGGTATTGAAACGGATATGCGCCGGGAAGCTTTTGAACACCTGCAAACCCTTTCGCTGCGATATTACGATAATACGAAAACCGGTCATATCATCACGCATGTGACCAAGGACCTTGAAGAAGTCGGCGAGATAGCCCATCACGGTCCGGAAGATCTGTTTCTTGCCGTGATGACGTTTATCGGCGCATTTATTCTGATGGCCAATGTGCATCTTAATCTGGCATTGATCACGCTGGTTCTTGTGCCCGGCATGGTCTGGCTGGTCAGTCGTTACGGCCGGCAAATGACGCAAACATGGCAAAATCTTTTTCATCAGGTGGGAAATTTTAATACCCGCATTGAGGAAAGCATCGGGGGGATTCGCGTCGTCAAAGCTTTTGCCAACGAACAGCAGGAAACCCGACTGTTTGCCAAAGACAACGCGCTCTACAAAAAGACCAAACTGCGCGCTTACCGGATTATGACCACCAGCATGACCTTAAGCTACCTCTCCACGCGCTTAACCCAGTTGGTCATTATGGTGGCTGGAACGGCTTATGTGCTGCGAGGCGAACTGAGCTATGGCGGTTTTGTCGGCTTTCTTTTGCTCACCGAGGTCTTCTTCCGCCCGGTCGAAAAAATCTCTGCGGTCCTGGAGAGCTATCCAAAAGGGATCGCGGGATTTCGCCGTTTCACCAATCTGATCGATACCCTGCCTGATATTGTTGATCGACCCGATGCCCAGGCCGTTACGGCCCTCAAGGGATACATCATTTTTGATCATGTCACTTTCGGTTATAGCGACACACCAGTACTGAAAGACATCACGCTGACGATCAAACCCGGGGAGACCGTGGCATTCGTAGGGCCAAGTGGAGCAGGCAAAACAACACTTTGTGCACTTATCCCACGGTTTTACGATGTTCAGGATGGCGCCATTCGTATTGATGGGATTGATGTGCGTGATTACCAGCAACGCGCATTGAGGAATCAAATAGGCATCGTGCAACAGGATGTCTTTCTGTTTGGCGGCACCATTCGCGAAAATATTGCCTATGGCAGACTGGACGCCATTGAAAGTGAAATCTGGCAAGCTGCGAAGCGTGCCCATCTCGATAGTCTGATACAAAGCCTGCCTGACGGATTAGATACCGTCGTGGGTGAACGTGGGGTGAAACTCTCTGGAGGTCAAAAACAGCGTCTGTCGATTGCCCGCGTCTTCCTGCGTAATCCCCCTATTTTAATCCTTGATGAGGCCACCTCGGCGCTGGACACGGCTACCGAGCAATCCATTCAGCAATCACTGAATGAGCTTTCGCAAGGCCGCACTTCACTGATCATCGCTCACCGTCTATCGACCATTCAACATGCTGACCGCATCGTGGTGGTAGGTGAGCAGCAGATCCTGGAGGAAGGCAGCCACGATGCGTTAATGGCTAAGCAAGGTGTCTACGCCACGCTTTATCAGGCACATCTGGCGGGAAAATCGCTGCCGGCTAACGCATAAAATGAGAAGGAAATAACACAGACATCAATATAATAAGCGCGCTAATTATCATGAAGAGATTTCCATGCGCGAACACATTAAACTTTTGAGCCGCCAATGTGCGGCTATTTTATTTTTTGCCATTTTTATAACCCTGATGATGTCGTCGATCTATATAGACGTAAACTGGATGCATAACGCTTTGCATGAATCATCAATAACTGAACTTGCTCAGGAAGTGATGCTGGCTTTAATTGCAGGTGGATTTTTCTTTTCGGCGTCACGCCGTCCTGAACTACGCGGTGCGCTTATTCTCATCGGCGGTTTTTACACATGTATGTTAATCAGGGAACTCGATTTTATCTTCGATATGATATTTCATGGCAGCTGGGTCATTTTTGCGCTGCTGACAGCATTGGCAAGCCTGGCAACTGCAATGAAAGCGCCAGAAAGCATTCTTTCAGGATTGGTCAGATTTACCGGGCACAAAACCTGGCTGATGACAGCTACAGGATTATTAATCGTGCTGGTATTTTCCCGGTTATTTGGTATGCATCAACTGTGGCAAAATCTTATGCTGGACGGCTATAACCGCGTGGTAAAAAACATGGCGGAAGAAGGTACAGAGCTATTGGGTTACAGCATTTGCTTCCTGGCATCTGCCAACTACTTATGGTCGACGCGACCCACTGTAGTGCAGGATAAAATAAGTGATGGCGATGCTTGCCGCGACCATGCGCAACCGCCCTTCCGTCACTTAACGGACGCACGGCACCCGCAATAAAGCTAATCAGGATAATCGGTGCGCATTTATGCGCACCTCAAGATAATCACGGTTATACGAGTGGATTTCGCCTGATGGCGAAACGAACAAGGATCAGGGTTCAATTTCGAACGGCCCGGTATAATCGAAGTAACCGTTATAACAATCTAAATAAACATGCGCAGAGTAATGCCCTTTCTCGCCAAATACGTTCAGTTCACCAGACCAACTGTTGTCGGAAAACGTTGGGTTTGTCTCAAACCGAATGCTGGACAATCCAATCGAATCCATGTCTTCACCCTCAGCGGCCGTTCTGAACCATGACTTGATGAAACTGGTTTTGATCTGTGAGTCAGTCAGCTTTGTACATTCTTGTTGATACTCTTTACTTGCCGGAATAGCTTTGTGGAAGGCAATGAGTATAAAAAGTGATGCCAGTGTGAGAACAACACCGATTAAGATCATGGATAGGGGGTAAAGCCACTTCTTCATGTTCACGAAATCCTTGTGAGTTTTAAGAAAAGCAGAAATTCAAAAAAATTATAGTCGTTTTGTATCGCAGTGTATCTGTCTGCTGCACGCATACACCGCGTTGCACAACCCACCGTTCTGAACATATCCCACGTACATTGCCGTGTTTTTCTATACGCACTCAACAACTGCGTAGAGATAACCCGATGTTAACCCGACTCCTGATTTCATCTTTCCTGATGGCCGCTTCGGCGACCTGTGCCTGGGCCGAAAAACTCAACGACCTCGGCGCCGCAGATGTGCTGGGCGCTGCCGCCGTGGCACCACTCGATACTCCTCAGCCTCCGGCGAAATTGATCGTGGACGCGCCGTTAGCGGGCCCGCTGCGCAAAGGCGCGGTGTTCATCCAATATCGCGCTGAAAACCTGCGCATCGAGCCGGTTTTCGGTCCCGATGCGCTTAAGGTGACACCACGCATCGGCCATATCCACGTGATCGTTGATAGCAACCCGTGGCACTGGGCGGATACCAGCGGTGAACCGATCATTTTGGTTGGACTGCCCGCCGGGCCACACAAGGTGACGATTATTCTCGCCGATCCCACGCATAAACCTATCGATAGCAAAACCATTCACTTCATCGTGCCTGCGCCAGCTGCACATCATTAATTATTTGAGGAAAACATCATGAAGAAGATCGTCCGTCAATCGCTGCTGGCTGCACTGGTGTTAACCGCAACGACCTCTGCCTTTGCCGCCACCTCAACGGAAACGGATTACGTTGCCGCTTTTAATACTATTCATCAGGTGAAAGCAGGCGTGCTGAACGTCGGTTATGTCGATATCGGTCCACGCGATGGGCAGGCGGTGATTCTGCTGCATGGCTGGCCGTATGACATCCAAAGCTATGCCAGCGTCGCGCCACAACTGGCGGCTAAGGGTTATCGTGTCATCGTGCCTTATCTGCGCGGATACGGCACTACGCATTTCCTCTCCGATAAAACCCCGCGCAACGGCCAGCCTTCGGCACTGGCTGCCGACACGGTGGCATTGATGGATGCGCTGGGCATCAAACAGGCGGTGTTTGGCGGCTTCGACTGGGGCGCACGCACGGCGGATATTGTGGCGGCACTCTGGCCTGAACGCGTGAAAGCATTAGTCTCGGTGAGCGGTTATCTGATCAGCAGCCAGGAGGTTGGCAGAAAAGCTTTACCGCCGCAGGCGGAATTGCAGTGGTGGTATCAGTTCTATTTCGCCACTGAACGCGGCGCGCAAGGCTATGCGAAAAACACCCATGATTTTGCCAAACTGATTTGGCAACAAGCCTCGCCGGGCTGGAAATTCAGTGATGCCACCTTCAACGTGAGCGCTAAAGCACTGGATAATCCCGATCAGGTAGCGGTGACCCTCAGCAACTACCGCTGGCGCCTTGGCCTGGAAAAAGGCGAGCAAAAGTATGATGCTTATGAGAAAAAGTTAGCCACCTTGCCGGTGATTAGCGTGCCAACGATTACCATTGAAGGAGACAACAACGGTGCGCCACATCCGGCACCGCAGGCGTATCGCGCCAAATTCAGCGGCAAATATGAGCATCGGACGTTCACCGGCAACATCGGACATAATCCACCAGCGGAAGATCCGCAGGACTTTGTCAAAGCCGTGATTGATGCCGCTGCGCTGTAACGATGATTTTTCAGGGCCGGTATCCATGATGCCGGTCTTTTTTGCGTAGGTTGAAAACAGGAGGTTGTTTTGGAGCACATTGATCACATCCTGGTTGTCGATGATGACCGGGATATCCGTGAACTGATTACCGATTACCTCATCAAGTCCGGCTATCGTGCGACGGGCGCTGCCAATGGACGGGAGATGCGCGCGATGTTATCGGCGAATGCTATCGACCTGGTGGTGCTCGATATCATGATGCCAGGCGATGATGGCCTGACACTGTGCCGTCAGCTGCGCAGCGATCCCCAACGAAACTTGCCGATTCTGATGCTCACCGCGCGCAGCGAGGATACCGACCGTATTCTTGGCCTGGAGATGGGTGCGGATGATTATCTGATCAAACCCTTTGTCGCCCGCGAGCTGCTGGCGCGCATCAAAGCCATTCTGCGTCGCACCCGCGCCTTGCCGCCCAATCTGCAAATCACCGAGGTCGGTCGCATTATCGCTTTTGGCGACTGGCAATTAGATACCTCTGCGCGACATCTCATCGATCAAGAAGGCGTGATTGTGGCATTGAGTGGGGCTGAATATCGCCTGCTGCGCGTGTTTCTTGATCATCCACAGCGTGTATTAAACCGCGACCAACTATTGAATCTGACACAGGGCCGCGATGCCGAGCTGTTCGAACGATCCATTGACCTGCTGGTCAGCCGCTTACGCCAGCGCCTGCGTGATGATGCGCGTGAGCCCGCCTACCTCAAAACAGTGCGCAGCGAAGGTTATGTGCTGGCTGCACCGGTGATCATCAAAGAGGCGCATGAATGAAGCTGTGGCCGCGATCGTTGCTGGCGCGCCTGCTGATTATCGTGCTGGGTGGTTTGTTGCTGGCGAATGCCACCACCTTAGTCAGCTTGATGATCGAGCGTATGAGCAGTGCCAAAACGGTAATGCTCGGCAATCTTGAATATGATGTGGCAACCAGCGTCGCCATTCTCGACCGTCTGCCTGCGGCGGAGCGACCTGCCTGGCTGGCAAAACTGGAGCGCGGTAATTATCGCTATGAATTATCAGAGGGTTTACCAGGTCCCTATCCCAGCAGCTGGCGTGCGCGTGATGCGGTCCGTTCCCTGCAGGAGAGTCTCGGCGGACGTTATCAGATGAGCATTCACGCCATTCCCGGCCCGCGAGAGCATATTCAGGTGCATCTGACACTCCACGATGGCGCGCCGCTGACGCTGGATCTCTGGCCGCGCATGCCCGCCATCGCGCGCTGGCTGCCAGTGGTATTAATCGGCCAACTGTTGCTGTTGCTGTGTTGTGCCTGGCTGGCGGTGCGTCAGGTGGTGCGGCCCTTTATGCGATTCACCCAGGCCGTCGAAGGGCTGAAACCCGCGTCAAACAGCGCGCAACTGATGCCAGAGAGTGGTCCGGAAGAAGTGCAACAGGCGGCGCGTGCGTTCAATGCGATGCAGACGCGCATTCAGGATCATCTCAAAGAGCGAGCCCAGATTCTGGCAGCAATCTCTCACGATCTGCAAACGCCGATTACCCGCATGAAGCTGCGCGTGGAGATGTCGGAACAGCCGGAATTGCGCGATAAATTACTCGGCGATCTCGATAACATGAGCCGCTTAGTGCGGGAAGGCATTGCCTATGCGCGCTCATCGGAAGTACTGGAGGAAGCGCGGCAGATCGTCAGTCTGAATGCGTTTCTCGACAGTATTGCCTGCGACTATCAGGACATCGGCAAAGCGGTCAGTTTCACGCCCTGTCACGGCAGAGATAATTTTGCCGTCAGGCCTCAGGCGCTGCGCCGCATCATGACCAACCTGATTGATAACGCGCTGAAGTTTGGTAGCGAAGCTCGCATTGTACTGAGCGCACCGCAAGGGGATCGGGTAGAGATTCACGCACTGGATAACGGACCGGGTATTCCTGAAGCGGAACTGCAGGCAGTGCTGGAACCTTTCTATCGCGTTGAGAGTTCTCGCAATCGTCACACCGGCGGCACTGGATTGGGTTTGGCGATTGCCACGCAGCTGGTGGGTCAGATGTCCGGCACGCTGCATCTATCCAATCGACCTGAAGGCGGGCTCGACGCACACATCACTCTGCAACAAACCGATTTGTAGCCTTTTGTATCTGCGCCGCCCGTACACATACAGACTGACAATACGGGCGGTATCCGACACTTCGTGAACACATCAGCCTGGTTAAATGAGCGCACTGCTCAAGCACGCAGCCTTTTAACCACTGTCACGAGGTTCCTATGAAAGCATTGTCTCAACTCTTCGCCACCACCCTGCTGGCACTTTCTGTTACCCCCTTCGCGCAGGCCGATAATCTGCACTCGGTTGTGCTGGTCCACGATGCATTCGCTGATATGGTGAAAAAAATCCATGCGCACGTGAGTGAAGTCACGGCAAGCCATGTGTCGATGTTGAGCCAGCCGGATAGCGTGGTGCGTGTCAACACCGCTGCGGTTAACGCCCATTAAGGAGGCCGTATGTCTTTCATTATTGCTTTCTTTGCAGGCATGTTGACGTTACTCAGTCCTTGTACCCTGCCTGTGATTCCGTTTGTGTTTGCCAGCGTGCGCGGTCAAAAAGGGCAGTTGCTGGCACTGTTGAGCGGTATGGTGATGATGTTCACCGCCGTGGCATTGCTGGTGACTGTAGCCAGTGATTGGGTTGCCAGTGTCACGGCGGCTGGACGTTGGTTCGCGCTGGCCTTTCTGGCGGTAACCGCACTGACCTTACTGTCACCGCGCATTGCTCAGCATGTTGCCCAACCCTTTGTGGCGTTGGGTAATCGCATCAATAATGCCAGCCATCGCCGTCGCGGTTTAACGGCAGCATTTTTGGCGGGGTTGGCAACCGGTATGTTGTGGTCACCCTGCGCCGGGCCGGTGTTGGGCGCAATTCTCAGCCTGGCCGTGGTGGGGAAGGACCCTGTCTCGGTTGGCCTTTTGCTGGCAGCCTATGGCAGCGGTGCTGCGCTGATGCTGGCACTGCTTTACGTGGCAGGACGGGGATTAGTCACACGATTGCGGCCGGGTTTGGCATTGACCACGCGTTTGCGCCAGGTGGCGGGAGTCTTCATGCTGGCTGCGGTCGCGTTAATCGCCAGTGGGACACAAAGCCAGTTGCAGAGTGGCCCTGCGTTTGCGCAGCATATTGAACAAAGCCTTAGCGAATGGGCGCCAAAGCCCACAACGACACCTCGCCTCGAACCCGTCGCGATGCCACAAACCTGCAGTACGCTGCCCTCACTGGAAGGCGGCACTGCATGGCTGAACGGTTCACCGGTGACGCCTGAGACATTAAAAGGCAAAGTGGTGTTGGTCGATTTCTGGACCTACGACTGTATTAACTGCCAGCACACCTTGCCGCACGTACGTGACTGGGCCAACAAGTATCAGTCTCAGGGATTAGCGGTCATCGGGGTTCACACCCCAGAATATCCGTGGGAACGGGATGAGAAAGCGGTGAACCGCGCGATCAAACAGTGGCAACTGCCGTATACCGTGGTAGCGGACAATAACTACAGCATCTGGAATCGCTTTGGTAATCAATACTGGCCCGCACATTATATTTTCGATGCGCATGGTCAGTTGCGGTACACCGCCTTTGGTGAAGGTAATTATGCGGAGCAGGAACGCGTGATTCAGCAGTTGCTCAAAGAGGCGAGGACGTAAATGGAGGTCGCCATTGCTGGCGACCTTGCTTGTACCGTCGCGATGATTGCAGGATGCGCATTTCTGCGCATCCTGAACGGTTTAAGCAATCGTCACCGCGCGCGGTTCCAGAAAGGCATTGATACCCCATTGCCCCATTTCCCGACCGATTCCGGAATGGCCAAAGCCACCAAAAGGCGCGCGGGGTTCGTGCGCCAGCGTATTGATCATCACCCGGCCCGCCAGAATCTGCTCGCCCACGTCACGCGCATGCTGCTCATCTGCGCCGATTACCAGCGCGGACAGGCCATATTCCGTATCGTTAGCGATCGCAATTGCTTCCGATTCATCGCGATAGCTGATGAGGCTGAGCACCGGCCCAAAGATCTCTTCGCGGGCAATGCGCATCTGCGGGTTTACGTCGCTGAACAGCGTTGGCTTAATATACCAACCGTGAGTTAACCCATGCGGTCTTCCCGGTCCCCCGCTCAATAAGCGCGCCCCTTCCTCCTCGCCGAGCCCAATATAGTGCTGCACCCGTTGCCACTGCTTTTCATTGATCATCGGGCCGATGGTGGTGCTGGCATCGGCGGGATCGCCAGAGTGCTGTGCCTCAACTTCTGCCGCCAGTGCACGTTCGAACTCGTCTTTGCGGGCTTCAGGCACCAGAATACGCGTACCGGCAATACAGGCTTGTCCGCTATTGATAAATCCGGCCTGAACGGCAAGTTTTGCTGCGGTGGAGGCATCGGCATCCGGCAGGATCAGCGTCGGTGATTTACCGCCCAACTCAAGCGTGACGCGTTTGAACGTGTCGGCGGCCGTGCGCAAAATGGCTTTGCCTGTGGCGGTTGAACCGGTGAAGGAAATTTTTGCCACCTTTTCACTGCGGCTGATAGCATCGCCTACCTCAGCGCCACGCCCGGTGACGATGTTGAACAGGCCGTCAGGCAATCCGGCTCGATGTAGCGCTTGAGTGATCACCTCAGTTTGTAACAGGCTAAACTCACTGGGCTTAATCACTGCCGTGCACCCCGCTGCCAGCGCAGTCGCCAGCTTATGGCAGATAAAGCCCGCGTTGCTGTTCCAGGGGGTAATGAGTCCGGCGACACCGAGCGGCAGCATCTGGACACGGGCGCGCCCGGCTTGCTGTATAAATGGATATTGCTTCAGTTCTTCGATGACCTGGAGAATGACGTCCGCCGGATAACTTGCCATCCACTGCGAACGTGAAGTCGGTGCGCCATACTCCTCGAGGATGGCGGTATGCAGATCCGTTTCACAGCTTTTTACGGCGTCATACATCTGCTCCAGCAGCGTGATACGCTCCGTCACCGAAGTGCGGGAAAAAGCGGGAAACGCTGCATGAGCAGCAGCAATAGCGCGTTCGGCATCCTGTTCATTTGCCAGACGCGCTTTGCCCATAACGCTGCCGTCGGCAGGCTTGATGATGTCCAGCCACTCGTTGCCGGCAGGGGTAACAAAACGGCCATTAATGTAGATGTGTTCGATAACATGCATGACGCTGCTCCTGAGATGAATTGGCAGGAAAATTATCATGTCCTGTGCGCGAGAATAATCCGCGAAACCCTGCAAGGGGTATTACGTTTAACGGAATAATCAATGAGCCGAACGGGTATTACTGAACTGGAAATCATGCTGGCTGTCGCGCGGCGTGGCACCTTTAAAGCCGCTGCCAGCGAGCTGGAAATGTCCCCTTCTGCAGTCACCAATGCTGTAGCCGCGCTGGAGAAACGTTTGGGCGTGCGTCTGTTCAATCGCACCACGCGTAGCGTGGCCCTAACGGATGCGGGGCGCCGTTTTATGCAGAAGATCGCACCAGCATTGGAAATTATTCGTAGCGCATCGGAGGAGGTCAGCAGCGAGCCTCACGATCCAGCCGGTATTCTGCGTCTTAATGTGCCCCCAGAGAGTTGCTCACTCTGGTACGAGTCGGTGCTTATCCCCTTTTTGCAGCGCTATCCGCGCATTCGTGTCGATATCTGCAGCCAGAGAGAGCGGGTGGATATTGTGGCCGAGGGATTTGATGCCGGGATTCGTCTGGCGGAAGACATTCCCGCCGATATGATTGCGGTCAAGCTGACGCCAGATTTGCGCATGATTGTGGTCGCTGCGCCGGATTATCTTGATCGTGCCCAGGCCCCCACGCAGCCAGAGCAACTCAGCGAACACGCAACCTTGTGTATGCGCATGTCCGACGGCAGTCTTTATCGCTGGGAATTGAGCCATCAGCAGCAATCCTACAAATTGCAGGGTGAACCCCGTTTTGCCGCGAGCGATTTAGCGTCAATGCACAAAGCGGCGATTGCTGGATTAGGGATTGCCTGTTTGTCGGAACGACATATTGCGGCGGATGTGCAGGCTGGAAGGCTGGTGCGATTGCTGCCGGACTGGCATGTCAATCTGGGGGCGCTCTGTCTCTATTATCCAGGCCATCGGCTGGTGCCGCCTGCGCTAAGAGCGCTGGCAGAGTTTATTCGCAGGGGGTGACGGTTTTTATGAGGGAAGATTTTGTCTAAACCCTCATAAATATTATAATTAATTGTTTTATATGAAATTTATCTTATTGCAGCTCGCGTCTTTATATTCTTTGATGAGATCGCCATCACAACATAAATAGAACTCATAGCTGACTAAATGAAAGGTATTATTCGGGATGCTAAGTGCGTGTCAGGATGAAATTAGAGGGACAAACAGGCAATAACCATTGAGAAATGCAGCAAAAAGAGTGTCTTGATGATTAATCCATATTCGACTGACGTACTGACGGAGCAATTAATTTTCATCATCGCAATCAAAATTCTATCGATGAACTGGGTGTCTTCCAATATTTTATGTCAATAAATGTGGTGTCACGAAAAATTACACCACCTCGGGTTAACCAGGTACCGATGTTAATGTCGCGTGTTTTTATAAAATTTAACTCCTCAACATCTGAAAACTTGAAACCCTCGACACCTACACGGTGCTCAATAAATTAATATTATAAAATGGCAGGTGAGCAATGAAATTGGGATGGTACAGTAATCTAAACAGGGATGAGCGAAAAACATGGTGGGCATGTCTTGGAGGATTCACGCTCGATTCTATGGATAGCACCATATACTCTCTAGTCATGCCTATATTATTGAGCCTTGCAATCCTGACAAAATCAGAAGCAGGTATTTTAGGATCCGCGTCATTAATTGGAAGTGCATTAGGCGGATGGAGCGCTGGTATGCTGGCCGATCGCCTGGGGCGTATTCGTGTCATGCAGTTGACGGTATTGTGGGTGGCTTGCTTTACAGCATTAACCGCACTGTGCGGTGATTTTTGGCAATTTCTCATCGTCCGATTTCTTCAGGGACTGGGTTATGGCGGTGAAGTCGTTGTCGGCGGTGTATTGATCAGCGAAGTGATCCGGGCCAGCTATCGGGGACGAGTGGGTGCTTCTATCCAAAGTGGTTACGCCATTGGTTACGCAATCTCTTTAGCAGTCCTACCTGTGCTGCTCAATTTTTTCCCACAACAAATAGCGTGGAAACTTTTTTTCCTGGCAGGAATCGTGCCAGCCATTCTCGTTTGGTTTATCCGCCGTTTGGTGCCGGAATCGCCTGTCTTTTTGAGAAAAAAAGTAGAAGAGAATAAAAGCAGTGTTAGCGACATTTTCAAAGGTAAGAATCTACGCATCACTATTACCGCGACATTGCTCGCCTCTGGAATATTTGGCGGAGCCTATGTCATGATTACCTGGCTACCGACCTATCTGAGGATGGAATTAGGATTGCCGGTATTATCCATGTCTGGTTATCTGGCAATTAATATACTGGGGTCTTTGATAGGTCCGTTTCTTTATGGAAGATTAAGCGACCGATTCGGTCGATGGAAAACTATCATCCTTTTCCTGATGGGCCAAATTGCGGTGGTCAGTGTCTATATGTTTGCTGATATCAGTCTGAACATTACATTAGTGCTTGGCTTTTTCATGGGCTCCTTACAAGGCGGCTTGGCCTCTGGCTTAACTCCCGCATTTTCGGAGCTTTACTCGACATATATACGCGGAAGTGGAGCCGGTTTTTGTGCAAGTTTTGGTCGTGGCTTTGGTTCACTAATGCCTGCAATAGTAGGGATTGTATCCAGTCATATTCATCTTGGGTACGCAATGGGAGCCCTGGCGATTACTTCTTACCTCATAGGGATAGTGGCTGCGCTTTGCCTACCAAATGCTACCGGTATTGATCTTGAAAATGTCTAAATATTAATTGGAAACGGGCTCCGCAGCTATTCTGTGCTGGAGCCTTACAAGCTTTAGGATTAGGTAGGTGATAGCCAGACACGGTCTGGAGTGCGCTTTCAGATGCCTGGATAACAAAATAAGCGCCTATATAATCAGGGAAAAATTTAGACATTTTCATCATTTTAATAAAAACCGAGTAATTTCCTAAAAGAGCACAATGCTGTAACATTCTTGCACAAGGCCATTCCGGGTTAATTAATCTCCTGGATTAATAACATTCAAAACCATCCCGATGTTTGATAAATTTGGGTTCGTTTTCACGCCTGGAGCGAGTCTATGGAATTTAAAGCTATCACCCTTGATGAGTGCCTAAACATCAGGCATGCCGTTTTATGGCCTGAGCAGAGCCGTGATTTTGTACGGGTGCCCGGCGACCACTTGGCTCAGCATTATGGCGTGGAATTTGAGGCCGAAATCGTTTGCTGTCTGTCCGTATTTGACGCCGGTCAGGGCTCCAGGCAAATCAGAAAATTTGCCACAATGAAAGCGTGCCAGATGAAAGGTTTCGGCAGCTTCCTGATGAAATCTGTTCTTATTAAACTGCAGGAGGATGACGTTCAATATGTTTTTCTTGATGCACGACTCAGCGGAGAAGCGTTTTATCGTCGCTTTAATTTCATCTCTGATGGGGCACCTTTCCTAAAGAACGGTATTCAGTACGTTCGCATGCATTTAGCTCCCCAAAGCTAAGGACTTATCCCTTTACCGGAATCCAACCTAACTGAAAAGACTTAGCCAATTTATCCTTCTCAATGCCCATGCACCGTCATCCCCACCAGCTTAACCACCATCGGGCGCACAACCAGGATACAAACAAACGCGGCGGGCATGGCAACCTTGTAAGCATTCATCACATTTATCATGTAATTTACCCCCATACCGAACTCCGCATAGGTAATGACCAAACTCATGAGAAAGGCCATGATGGTCGCCATATAGAGTGCGAAGATGTAAGGTGAAGCGTGTTTGGGAAGGCGTACATTGATGTTTTTCTTGGTGACTGCATCCGTCATAGCGATATACTGTTAAACAAAGTTAGCGAAACAGCCGCTAAACTATCAATCAAACTAAAGCGGCAGTAGAACGGCACTGCTTGAATCATTATTAAGTAAACATAACGAATCATGTAATGAGGTCTTATGGATTTGTTAGGCTTGATCACTACCTTTATCCGTGTGGTGGAGAATGGCAGCATCGCCGCGGCGGCGCGCGCGAAAGGGATGAGCCCTGCGGCAGTCAGTCAGAGTCTTGCCCGGTTGGAATCGCATTTAGGGGTACGCCTGCTATCACGCACTACCCGCAGTATGACCCTCACGGAAAGCGGTAAACGCTATTTCGAGAAAGTGCGTCACATTCCACATGATGTGGATGACGCTTCGCAGGCTGCTGCGTTGGAAACCAAACCACAGGGGTCACTTTGCATCGCCACCACAGCGGCATTTGGGCGCTATGTGCTTGCGCCACTGATGCCGGATTTCAAAGAGAACTACCCTGACATTGATATCGAATTGATTAGCACCGACCGCAACGTTGACCATCGTCGGGAGGGGGTTGACGTCAGCATTCGCATTGAAGCACAACTGAACGATCAACTAATTGCCCGGAAAATTGCATCCTTACCTTTTATTTTCTGCGCATCTCCAGCATATCTGGAGCGTGCGGGCATACCGGAAAGCCCCGAAGAGCTAAGCCAGCACGCCTGTCTGGTTTTCCGTTATCCCACCGACGGCCGCTTTTTGCCCTGGACGTTTAAAGTTGACGGTCAACTGGTAACAGCGAAACTCAATCCCGGATTTATCAGTGACGATATTGATATCATCGCTAATATCGCGATCAATGGCGGAGGTATTGCCCGTCTGGCGAGTTTTATTGCACAACCGTTGATCGACAATGGGCAACTCATCGCTTTATTTCACTCCAGCCAATGCAATGAAGGCTGTATCGCGTCTTCGCCCATGAATATTTACGCCTGCGTTAGCGAACGTTCAGCGCTTAATACAAAGGTCAGAACATTCATTAGTTATCTGGAGCAGGCGATCCAGTCTGAGTGATATTAATAGTGCAGATAAATGCTCTACCTATCACCGCTGCTGTTTCGGCTTCGCAATGGATTGAAATTTACTGCACCATCATTCCTGCGGCAGGGCCGTCTCATGTAGATGACGCCAGATCACATGCCCTTGTGGATCTAATTCAAAAACCGCCGTCGAAAAGCGCAAGCTCGATTGTTGTCCGGGTATTTGCTGGTGTTCCTGGTAGCACACCGTCGCGCCCGTTTCACTTTCAGCCACGACCTGCATAGCCATGATATCAAGCGTGAGACCTTGACGAGCGCCACGCTGTGCCCGGAAGAAACGATTCACCGCATCAAAATTTAGTATGACGCCTGCCGGGCTCACCATCATAAAGTCTGGGCTAAAACGCGCTAATAGGTTATCGCAAAGATCATCTTTCGCTTCTGCATCACCAAGCCAGTGACGAATGATTTCGTGTGCATCCAGAACTTCCTTAAAATAGCGGTTCATTTTTCTTCCTCATTAAGAGTGAATAATATTTTTCGGTTCGCAATGCGCAGGCAACATAAAACCGGCCCGACGGCGCTACACGCGGCGAGTAGAAAGCAAAGTCGATAGGCACGATCAATTGACATGCCGCTATTTGCGAGCAGATTAAACAGCAAGGTGACCAATGTGACGCCAAGACAGAAACTCAGCTGACGATTGATATTCCATATCGCACTGGCATCGGCCAGTTGCTCGTCAGGAATCTGCAGGAAGGCCGAGCTTTGCGCCGTACTGCTGCACAAACTGCCGCCAAATCCCATCAGACAGAACGCGATGACACACATCACAGCTGATGCGGGATGGCCGATGGTGGCCAGCATCCCGATTCCCAACGCCTGAGTGACACTGCCGGTAATAAAAAGCGGACGCGGGCCCAGCGTATTGAACCACTTCCCCGTAACGCTAATCGCGATAAATGAAGCGGCCGACCAGGGCAGCATCAATGCGCCGACAGAGGCAGCTGGCATACCAAATTCATTTTGCAGGTAGAGCATGGCTATCAAGCTGACTCCGGTAAAAACACCCGGTACAAACTGATAAATCAGCATGGCAGTCTGCAACAGAGGATCTTTCGCCAGATGCAAATTCACCAGCGGCTGGCTTTTACCCAGCGCATTCCACACGTATCCGCCAAAGACAATCAGCCCACCTAAAAGCATCAACGCGCCTTGATGTATAAGCTGAGATTCGCCCAAGGAAGTCAGGCCCAAAAGGATCAATGTCAAGCCACTACACCCACTGATCAATCCCACCAAATCCAAGCGCCCATTCGCAGCCGGGGATTTATCCGCCTCCAGCCACAATGTCGCCAACACCAGTGCCACGATGACCAACGGGAGACTGGCCAGAAACACCCAACGCCAGTTAAGTATTTCAATCAATAGTCCACCGGCGGCTGGTGCCAGCGCCGGAGCAAGTAAAGCCACTAACATCACTGCAGAGGAAAGTTTTGCGCGTTCATGGCTGCGATACAGCGCATAAGTCATGGTTTGCCCGATAGGGATAAGCAATCCACCCCCTATTCCCTGCAATAAACGCCAGGCAATCAGGTGAAACATTGACTGTGATGTGGCAACGCCCGCACTGCTGGCCATGAAAATAATCAGTGAGAGGATAAAAAGTCGCTTCGCGCCAACGCGTTCCATCCACCAGCGGCTAAGCGGTATCACGAGCGTCAGGCCTAGAATGTAAGCATTACTCACCCACGCCAGCTGGCTGACCGGGGCAGCAAAATGCCGCGCCATCTCAGGATAGGCAACATTGGCAATAAACATGTTTACCAGGTCGATGAAGAACCCCAGTAAATAAACAATGGCAACACGCACACGATAACTCATGATTCTTTCCGCCAGATCAGCCGTTATGCGCGCAGTATAAGCGCCGGGATCATCGAGATAAATCCACTCAGTATGGTTATACTGTCAAACGATTTTTGACAGTCATCTTGTATCAATGGAGTGCGTGATGATTAACATGCAGCGTCTGGAAATGTTCGTCGCGGTGGTCGAGGCTGGAAGTTTCACTGGCGCGGCCCAGACATTAGGGCTCACTAAAGCCGTAGTGAGTTTTAATATAAAGCAGCTGGAAAAGGAGCTCGGCGTCTCTTTACTGAGCAGAAGCACGCGGCGAGTGGCGGCGACAGACACCGGTGATAAGTTTTACCATCGTTGCCAGGGCCTGTTGCAGGATGCAGAACGCGTACTGGACGATGTCCGCAGCGATCACCTCGGGCTCAGCGGCACACTGCGAATCACCACCACGCCCGAATACGGGGCACGCGTGGTGGTTCCCGCGCTGGCGGCGTTTACGCTCAAGCATCCCCATTTGCGCGTACAGCATGTTTCATCGTCCAAAAATGATGATCTGATTGCCGGCCGTTTTGATGTGGCTATTCGTCTCGGTCAACTGGCGGATTCCAACCATCAAGCCAGGCTCATCGATCGGTTCGCTATTCTACCGGTTGCGGCTCCCCAGTACTTAACCGCACAACCCATTGTGACTCTGGAACAACTCGCCGAAGCGAAGTGGATTGCGCACAGCCGCTTATCAGCACCCTTAAGCTGGCAGGTTACTACACCAGCAGGAGAATCGGTCCTGTTTAGCGCCCGCCATCCAGCAATGATAATGGCCGACAGCGCAGCGTCGTTGCTTGCCTTTACGTTGGCAGGCGCTGGAGTGGCAATCCTTCCCGCATGGCTGGTCGAGGATAAATTAATGCGAGGCGATTTAGTCCACGTGTTGCAAGATCATCATTTTCCCCGCCAGGGTATTTATGCGATCTATCCCAATACCCGCCATTTACCTGAGAAAGTGCGCGCATTTATTGATTTTCTGGAAAGGCATGTGGCTGAATCACGTTCCGTCAGTCAGCCTTAAAAATTCATGCCTAACCAAAAATTCAGGCAACTAAAGCTGCCTGTTAATCACGCGACGATATTAGATTCGGGCTGCGTACAGGTGCATAAAATTACAGCAAGCCAAACTTCCAATTCACAACTAGCATATTCTGGTCCTGGCTACGCGTACCGGTAATGTTGGTACGATAGGTCACATTTTTCCACGCCAGAGTGACCCCTTTCGCCACGCGATCCGGTAGTTGGTAACTTAAACCCAACGTACGCACCCACTCATTCTGGTTACCGCTGGTGCTGGAGGCACGCGCATGACTGCCTGACACATAGCGACTGTTAAAACTCAGGCCTGGTAAGCCCAGCGCATCGAGTTTTGCACTGTAGCGCACCACCAGCGCACGCTCATGGGCGGTTTTGAACTTCGAGAGCGGTGACTCACTGATCAACCCCGTCGAGCCTCCGGAAGTATCGGTTGAGACACCGTCCACCGTCTGACCTGGATCGAGGTAAGGGAAACCACTCGACCCCGTCAGTTGCTGATAACCTAACCCCAAAGTGTTGCCCCACGCTGACCAGGAGACTATCCCTCCATAGGCATTGTTATCGACACTTCCCCCATACTCATTGCCATTACCACGGCTGCTGAAATAGCGCAGATCTGCTTTCAGCATGCCGGGGCCGATTGGTAACGTCTTCGTCACACCCACAAAATTCTGTTGGTAAAAGTCATTAAGTTGCGCAAAGTAATAGCTGAGTTCCAGCGCTTTGACTGGCGTATAGCGGCCACCAGCATAGCTTAATCCAGAACTGAATCCGCTCGCTTTGCCGGTGGCCTTTAACGGCTGGTAGTGAGTTTGGTTACGCCCTTGAACACGATCGATAAATCCGGCATCCAGAACCAGGTTTTCAACGTCGGTTGAATGCAGCGTATAGCCACGGTAAAGCGACGGCAGCAGCCTGCCATCATTGGTTTTTATCACCGGCAGGTTCAATGACTGAAAGCCCGCTTTTGCCTCGGTCTTGCTCACCTTGGCCTTCAATGCAAAACGCGCTGAAGCGAAACTACCCGGTGCACTGTTATCGCTATGCTGCGGAAACAATCCGGTTGCCGTGTTATACCCATCCCGTCCGGCGAGCTTGAGTCCGAGCATGCCGATCGCATCCGCACCCAGCCCAACAGGGCCATCGGTATAGCCTGAACGGCCATTGAGAATAAATCCCTGCCCCAGCTGCTCGCCGGTCGGCTGATTTTTGACGGCACCTCGCGTGTCATTGTTGTAGTACAGCGTGCGTGCGGTGAGATCGAGTTGGCTGTCATCCACCAGATTGGCTATTGCCAGTGAAGGCGCGAAAGCGCTCGCCATCAGTGCAGAGGCCACTAGCCAGTGAGAATTAAGCCGGGGCACTGAGGCCGTTGAGACAAAAGAGGTAAACACAGAAGAAGGCTGTTGAGCGGAGACGGTTAGAGCCGCGCCCCGATGTTGAGAAGTATGAGAAGAGTTCATCGACAAGTAACTTAAAATTAATAGAAATGATAATTATTAGCATTATCGTTAAACCGTGACTCAATGATGCCAATTAAAGGGTCAACATTGAGCATGATTGAAGTTTAAAGCGATGGCATTGGGGAATGGAGTACTCAGGGTTTACACTCGGAAGATTCATAGGCGGCCCAGAATGCTGAGCCGCCAGGCTAATTAAAATTAAACCAGCGTCCCCTTCACGCCATGCGGTTCAGAACGCAAATACTGTGACGGTACTTTGACCTGCGCATTCAGCGCGGCAGCAGCCTGCCATGGCCAGTGCGGGTTGTAGAGCACGGCACGTCCTAACGCGACCAGATCCGCGTCCCCCTGCTCCACCACCGCTTCTGCCTGCTCCGGCTCGGTAATCAAGCCCACGCCAATAACCGGAATCTTCACCTGCTGGCGGATATCGCGTGCGAACGGCAACTGATAACCCGGCCCCACAGTGATGGATTGTTGTGGCGATAGCCCACCGCTCGACACATGCACATAATCACAGCCCTGTGCTTCCAGTTGCTGGCTAAACACAATGGATTGCTCAACATCCCAGCCACCCTCAACCCAATCGCTGGCCGAGAGACGCACGCCAACCGGAATCGAAGCTGGCACAGCAGCACGTACCGCCGCAAACACCTCGAGTGGGAAACGTAAACGATTTTCCAGCGAACCACCGTATTGGTCCTGACGTTGGTTGCTCAGCGGCGACAGGAATTGGTGCAGCAGATAACCGTGTGCCGCGTGGATTTCGATCAGCTCGATACCCAAACGCACCGCACGCTGCGCGCTATCCACAAATGCCTGTTTGATGCGCGCCAGCCCCGCTTCATCCAATGCGGTCGGTGCATGATCCTGCTCTGCAAAGCTGAGCGCTGAAGGAGCCACCGTTTGCCAGCCACCTTCACTCTCCGGCAGTTGATGCCCTCCCTGCCATGGCGCACGGCATGAGGCTTTACGCCCTGCGTGGCCCAGCTGGATCCCCAGACGGATGGGTGACCAGGCGCGAATGTCAGAAAGCACGCTGTGTAACGCGGCTTCTGTTTTGTTATCCCACAGCCCAAGATCTCCCGGCGAGATACGACCTGCCGCTTCAACGGCGGTGGCTTCCAGAATCAGCAATCCTGCGCCAGAAAGCGCCAGTGAACCTAAATGGATGCGGTGCCAGCTGCTGGCGCATCCCGCATCGGCGGAGTATTGGCACATCGGGGCGATCACGATGCGGTTCTCCAGCTCAAGCTCTCCAATCTTTGCGGCACTAAATAGTTGACTCATCTTTATCCCTTAACGTTGTTAGCAGCAGCGCTGCACAGGTTTGACTCAAGGTTAAACCGTTTTATTCGTTCTGTTATTAATGATTAATGCCAGTAGCGCGAACCATCAGCGCGTCATACCTGAATAGCAACCCTGGCAACATGAAACGACCATCCTCACCAAATGATCTACTATTGTTTGACTACTGATCTGCTTGAAGCACTCCTTACCGTCCCGCTCAAATGGCGTGCGATAGGCAATATCATTGCCCCGGTGTCCAGCTCTATGTCAGCAGTCCAATTATTGGAAAAAGCCCCATTCAAACGATATGAAAGATTTCAAAGGAAACAAAAAATCCCTGCCCATCCGCTATTGCAAGCAGTGCCATAAGCCGATGACCTGGCGTAAAAAGTGGGAAAATTGCTGGGAAGAGGTGCAATACTGCTCGGAACGCTGCCGCCGTGCAGCCAAAAGCCACAGGGTCGGCAGCGGGTCATAATACGATTTCAACCACTACGCTGAAGCCACCGTTTCAGTCGTGCTCTCGCCAAAATGTTCACGCATGTGTGATTCGATCTCTTCCAGCGATTTGCCGCGGGTTTCCGGCAACATCACCGCGACAAACACCAGGGAAGCCACGTTGATCGCAGCGAAGATAAAGAACGCATTATTTCCCACCAGCGACAGCAGTGGTGGGAAAGCTAACGCAACGATGGCGTTACATATCCACTGAAAAGCGACGGCAGAACCGGTCAATACGCCACGTACTTTCATCGGATACAGCTCAGACATCAGCAGCCAATACACGGGCGAAATACACATCTGCATAAAGAAGAGAAACACCAGGATGCAGGCCAGCGCCAGCAGGCTTTGCACTAAACTGTGCGGCATCAGTATCAGCACCGCCCCCAGCGCCAGCTGCATCGCGATCACCACCGATAACCCGGTGATCAGCATTGGGCGGCGACCAAAATGGCTGATCGCTTTGATGCCGGCAAAAGTCGCGATCACAGATACCACGCCGTTGCCTATCGTGGCTGCGATCGACGCGCTGGTGCCAAGTCCGGTACTTTTAAGAATGATAGGCGTGTAATACATAAAAGCATTCACACCGGTGAATTGCGCCACGATCCCCATGCCGCAGCCTAACAGCAGCAGTCGCACTATCCATTTTTCTTTCAGCAGTTCACGAGCGGGCGGCCCCTGACGGGCTTCGCGCGCGTTCTGGCGCATCTCCGCCATCTCTTTTTTGATTTCGCGCGGATTCTCACGCAATTTACGCAGAATACGTAACGCCTCGTTTATGCGCCCTTCGGCCACCATCCAGTGCGGTGAGGCCGGCACAAAAAAGGTGCCAATAAACAGCAGCACGCCCGGAATCATCGCCAGCGACAGCATATAGCGCCACATGCTCGGATCATGCAGTAACAGACTCATGGCCGCACTGACGATGTAAGCCAGCAACTGGCCTGACACAATCATTAGCTCGTTGCGGCTGACCAAGGGTGCGCGACGTTTCGGCCCCGCAATCTCAGCGATGAACACTGGCACCGTGGAAGATCCCCCACCCACGGCGAATCCGAGGATAAATCGCATCACCACCATAATTTCAAGATTCGGCGCGATGGTAGTGCCTAACGCGCCAGCAACAAATAACACGGCCAGGCTGCGCAGCGTGATTCGGCGGCCAAAGCGATCTGAGACAAACCCGCTAACGAAGGCTCCGAATGCTGAACCGAATGTGAGCGCAGAAGTGACCAGCCCTTCAGTAAAGGGGGTGAGGTCAAGTCCGCCTAGCGAGGTCGGCAGTGTCATGTAGGGCAGCGCCCCGGAAATGATGCCCGTGTCATAACCGAACGCCAGCGCGCCCATGGTGGCCACTAACACCACAAAGAACAGACGTTGCTGCACGGTTAAATTGAGCGAGCCGCCATCATCCGATGGAGCCGGAGAAGAGTTTTGCATTTGATCTTCCATGGGTTGCTAAAAACACAGCCAAAACTGTGTAAAGAAAGGTAGGAGTATAGTCAGGATTTGAAGAATGAGATCTGGGTCACGGTAATTCGTTGGTCCTGAGAGGTTCGTGCAGCAGTCTTATGATTGTCGAATTCATATCGTGGGTCTGCCTTCACAGGCATCCTCATTAATAGCAAAGTATTATTTTCGGTGCACAAGGAGTAAAACGGGGCTGTTATTACGCTGGAATAAAACGATACAGGACCGTTAAGGGTTAACCCAGGAGAATGAAGTTAGACTTCCCGTTGCGGAATAAGTCAGTCGCGCCCTGCGATTATTGTCGCGCTCAAGGCGAAACCAGTCGAGCGACTCAGCCTGAAAAACCAACACACCAAAATGGCGCTGACCGCCTTCCCCGCTCTCCTCACCTTCGGCATGTCGGTTTTGATCGCGCGGAAACAACCATTCTTCTCCCGGCGGCCCGCCTGAATAACTCCTGCGCGTCCAGACTGACAGCCCTTGCCACGTTTGCCCGGCGAGAGCGCTTGCCGGTTCATATCGTTTGAAAATCCCCTGCAAACGTAACTGCAGGCGTGATTGCGAGCAAAATCCCAATACCGTTGCAGCGGGGTTGAGGGCTAATTCCTGCCATTTTGCACTGCGGATATCGGTGTGAAACTCCAGAAACCGCCGGGCACTGTCCGTTCGCCTTAACACCATCATGCGAGCCTGTGGTTTTAGTTCAGTATCGATGGTGCAGACGTTGAGATAACGAAACCCGGCATGGAGATCGTTTGCTGCACTATCCAGTTCCTGCCAGGCAATGGCATCAATATGTTCAGATTCTGGTATCAAAACTTACGCCCTCAATTTAACGAATGACGTTAAGTATAGAGACTTGTGATTACTCATTGAGGTGTTGCGGAATTAACTTTACTTGATGGGTGTGACGCTGGAACCTCCGCACACCAGGCGTGAAGGTTCCAGCTATCAGATTACGACAGGGCCTTTCTCCGTGGAGAATTCAGCCAAATCAGAATCGGTAGTTCGCTGAGATGGAAACGTTACGCGGTTCGCCGTACACGGTGTTTCTGCCGACATCGATGTTATACGTCTTGTCGAACAGGTTGTTCAGGTTGGCCTGCACGGAAAGCTGTTTGGTGACCTGATAGCGACCGAACAAATCCACCAGCGCATAACTGCCCTGCTCTGCATACAGCGTTGAGGTTCCGCCTGGGCCCGCTACATTATCCCACGTGTGCGTCTGCCAGTTCACGCCGCCACCCACGGTCAGGTCCTGCAGCATCGGCAGGCGATAGCTGGTGAACAGTTTCAGTGAAGTACGCGGCTGAGTTGGGTTCAGCGCGGCATCCTCGCCATCTTTCGCTACGTAGCGCGTTGCCCCGAAGCTCATCTGCAGGTTATCGGTCACCGCACCGTTGATTTCGAATTCAACACCCTTACTCACCGTGCCATTCTGCTCGTAGTAAGCGTAATCGGTGCTGTTTGGCACCAGCGCATAATCGGTTGCGCCCAGGTGATCCTGCTCGATACGGAACACTGCCAGCGAAGCGGTGATGCGGCTGTTCATCCAGTCGCCCTTGATCCCGGTTTCATAGCTTTTACCGGTGACAGGAGAGAGATAAGCACCCTGCGCATTACGATAAGTCTGAGGTTTGAAAATCGAGGTATAGCTGGCGTAGGCGGAATAGGTGTCGTTGATGTCATACACCAGGCCCGCATAAGGCGTGATGTTATTCTTCTCCATATTCTGCGTCAGCGTGTTGGCGTTGTATTGCGTGTAACGCGCGCCAAGGATCAGATGCAGCGGATCGGCCAGCGAAATGCGCGTGGCTAAGTAAGCAGATTTCTGACGGATCACATTATCCTGCGACAGCGCCTGGTCGTCCCAATCCGGTTCTGGATAATTGCCCCAGTCATTGAAATCATCCACGTCTGCCGAGGTGAAGCTGGTTGAGGCACTGACGTAGCGATCGTGCTGTCGAATATAAGTGACACCCGCCATTAACTCATGCTGGCGACCAAACAGCTCATACGGACCGGTAACATAAGCGTCTGCGGTATCTTCTTTGCGTTTCGCAGTGTTGTAGCCAGTGCCGCCTAACAAGTCATAGCCTGCATAAGGGCCAACGCCGATACCGGTCGATTTATCAAAGTAACCGTCGATGTACAGCAGCTTACTGTCCATGGTGGCTTCAGTATGCGAGCCGCTCAGGTTCAGCTCCCAGCCGTTATTAAACGTCTGCTTCAGGCTGGCGAACACCTTTTTGGAATCGCTGTTGTTGTAGGCCCAATCTGGCGCGAGGTTAGTACTGCGGGAGTAGTTGGTTTTGCTGCCGTCGAGATAGAACGTCGGCAAGCCGCCCCAGGTCGCACCTTGTATGTTGGTTTCCTGATAATCGTACCCCAGTGTCAATGTCGTGGAATCGGTGAGATCGGCCGCGACGGTGCCATACAGGAATTTCTTCTGCGTATGGTAGTGATCCAGCCAGCTGTCACCATCCTGATAACCGGCGACCACGCGACCACGCACATTGCCGGATTCGGTCAACGGACCGGAAAGATCGGCAACATAGCGTTGGGTATCCCAGCTGCCGTAGCTGGCTGAGAGATTACCCTGAAACGTTTTGCTGTCTGCCTGCTTGTGCACCATATTCACAGAGGCCGCCGGGCTGCCCGCACCGGTCATCAGGCCTGTCGCACCACGCACCACTTCAACGCGATCATATACCGCCGTATCCGACAGGGTATCGCCCAGGTTCCAGGCGCTATCAATCAGTGCTGGCACGCCATCAATCTGGTAGTTATCGATCATGAACCCGCGTGAATAGAAGTTGCTGCGGTTGGCGCCGGAGTTGAACTGACTGATGCCGGTGGTGTTGGTTAAGACGTCAGTTAACGTCTCCAGCTTCTGATCCTGCATGCGCTGTTTAGTGATAACAGAAACAGACTGCGGCGTGTCACGCGCGGTCAGCGCTAATTTGGTGGCTGCGCGCGTAACCGGGACGTTGTAATCCGTGCCCTGGCTGTTACTGGTGCTACCGGCTGCCGCCGTGACTTCCAGCGTTTGCTCTTTAGTGGTGGTCTCCGCAGCGGAAACTTTCGGGCTGTGTAATGCAGTCGCGATAACCAAGGCCAGTAAAGAGATCACCGGCAGCGCTTGGCTCACACCGATATTATTATTCGCCTTTATTACCCTGGCTTGACGTGAAGAACGAGACATTATCATCCTTTGAAATTTTTTATTAATGAGATGACTGGTGGGTGTGCAGATGCGCAAACGCCCAACTCCGTCAGAATGAGAGACAGAATTCCCTGTAAAACATATTTCCGAAACTGATTTAGTAGGAAGCGCTTTAGCGTGAAAGAGGTACGCAGCAACAGATTCCCCACCCGCCCAAGAAGGCGAATGAGAATTATAATTATTACAATTCTCTGAGCAAGTTATTTACTCTTATGACGAAAAATAAACACAAATAACGCTGGATTTATTCCTGAGAGTGATAATTCCATTTAGATACGGAAAGGGAAGCCATCTGTAATTGAAACTTATCCAGTCGGGGTGCTGTCCTAATGACTTGAATGACATATTTGTCCTCACCTGGATCTAATATATGAAATAAATAATAACGATTTTATTCCTGCCCGCTTATTTCGCTATTTTCTTTCCTCAACATTGCAGCGACAGCACTGACTTAATTTATCTCCCTCAGTCCCTCCTTCATTTGCCCCCGTGCAAACGCCCGGCCATAACCCTGTAATCGTAAAGAAATCGTAAATACACCCCACGTAAACTCCTGAGTGGCGCAAGCCTAACGACATGATATGTAACAATATAAACAGGAGTTTATGATGGCAGGGATTTCAACCTTAGGCATTGGGTCCGGTCTAAAACTGGGCGATATTCTGGATAGCCTGACAACAGCAGAAAAACAGGTGCTGGTGCCGATCTCAAAGCAGCAGTCGGCTGCAACGGCCAAGCTTTCCGCCTACGGCACACTCAAAACAGCCGTGCAGTCATTCCAGACAGCGAACAAAAGCCTTCAAGACGCAGGTTTATATACGCAGACTAAAGCCACCAGCAGCTCCAGTGCGTTTAACGCAGATTCAACGGGAAATGCATTGCCGGGCAAGTACACCATCAGCGTCACCCAGCTCGCCCAGTCACAAACGTTGACCAGTGCAACACGCTCAGATATCAATCAGGCTGTGGGAAGTGCAGCAGATAATCGCCGCATGACACTGATCAGTGAAGATGGCAGTGAGCACACCATTGAATTAGGTCAGGAGCAAACTTCGCTCAGCGCCATCAGAGACGCGATTAACAAGTCGAATGCGGGCATCAGCGCAAGTCTGATCAAGGTGTCAGATAAAGACTATCGCCTGTCGTTGACCTCTACCCAAACCGGAACCGGACATGCGCTCAAAAGCCTGGCGATAACCGGTGATGATACGCTACAGGCATTCCTGGGTTATGACCCTGCCAACGGCGCATCAGGGATGACGCAAAACGTCGAGGCGCAGAATGCCAGCCTGACCATTAATAACATCCCGATTGACAGCAGCAGCAACACCATCAAGGACGCCGTTGAGGGGATCACGCTCAATCTGAGCGATCAGACATCCGGCGCTCAGACACTCACCATCGCCAGTGATAATTCCAAAGCAAAAACCGCCGTCACAGATTGGGTCAATGCCTATAACGCGTTGCAGGACACCATGGACAACCTGACAAAATACACCCCCGTTGATGCCGGCGCCGATCAGGACAGCAAAAATGGTGCGTTGTTAGGGGATGGCACACTGCGCATGATTCAGACCCAGCTGAAAAACATTCTCGCAAACGGATCGGGCTCCTCACAGTTCAAAACTCTGACTCAGGCAGGCATCAGTACCGATCCGACGAATGGAAAACTCAAACTGGATACGGATAAATTAACCAGCGCATTAGCCGTCACTCCGGAAGCAGTCAGAGATATCTTTTCGGGGGATGGTGAGAAAACCGGTATCGCGACCGGAATGGCATCCAGTATGACGCTCATTCTGAGTAGTAAAGGTGTGCTGCAAGGCGCCACTGACAGTATCAGTAAAAAGCTAAACGCACTGACGGAACAATATAACAACGCCAGCAAGAAAATTGATGACACCATTGCCCGCTATAAGGCGCAGTTTACCCACCTGGATACCATCATGAGTTCATTAAATAGCACCAGCGATTATCTCACGCAGCAATTTGAGAGTATGTCAGGCACGAAGAAATAATTCAGATGAAAATAATGCCAGCATTGCTGGCATTACTCACTCAGGCAGGATTTATCAGGGCGTGAATGATATCAACGAGCCCCTCTTCATTCCCGGTAAAATGCGCCCGAATTTGCCCAGGCGTATATCCCGTCAGATCACGCATGGTGCGGGTAAAAGAAGCCTGACAGTTAAAGCCATTTTCCACCGCCACCTCCAGAATGCGTTTACGGCTTCGCGTCAGAATATAGGCGGTGTTAATGATTCTGCGTACGCGAACATATTCATACACGTTTAACCCCGTGAGCTGGACAAATTTGCGCTGAAAATGCCAGATGGAGTAGCCACTTTTGCTCGAGATTCTGTCTACTGACAGGTTTTCATCCAGATGGTTATCGATCCATTCAACCATTTGCTGAATAACGGCAACCACCGATTTTTCTCTCTCACCGATCATGGCAGAAGCTCCGCCAGTGTAACGCGTCATCCGGCCTCCCGGTTGCACTGAGGGGACACAAACCGTCACCCGCACCGCGCTCTGGCGTAATTCAATGCTGGCTCTAATCGATGAACGACTCATTTTCTGTTGGTGATATGTTTTGTCAGCATGGAGGGCTACGGTGTTGCTACTCAACATAAAAGCTCCGCTGTTCTGGCAGGTCAGATTCCTGCCGTTACGCCTGACCCTGCGGGAGCATTATCGCTGCACCGCGTTTATTTCGCCGCAAAGTTGGCGAAAGCCGCTAATTGTCGAGACAGGAAGCTGCGTGTATTTTCATCCGTCAGTTCGCCATTAATCACTTTCTCCCCCACGTCACCAATAATGGCTTCCGGCTTATTAAGCACACGCGCATCAAAGTAATTCAGAATCTGGCGTAAATGCATCTGCGCGCGTACTCCGCCCAATTTTCCAGGTGAGGCGGACTGAATTAACACCGGTTTGCCCGCAATAGGCTGGGGCGATACGCGGGACAACCAATCCAGCGCGTTTTTAAGCACACCTGGAATCGAATGGTTGTATTCCGGGGTGATAATAATCAGTCCATCTGCGCTGGCGATTAACTCAGCCATGGCCAGCACTGCAGCAGGGAAACCTTCAGCTTCGGTATCAGAGCTGTAATGCGGAAACGCTCCGGGTGAGCCAAGTGATTCAAAGGTCGTACCCACAGGAGCCAGTTCTGGCAGAGCATGCGCAATCGCCGCATTGAAGGAACCTGCCCGCAGGCTACAAGTGAGCGTGACAAATTTCAGCGTTGTGTCATTCATGATAATTCCCAGCAAAAAGGTTGCGTTCAAATCGTGAAATTGTTGAACGGATAAATGCGTTAAACCGCCAAATAACGATCAGTAAAAAACACCGACATAATTCTCATGCAGCTCGCGCGTGAATGTCTGAAACACTCTGTCCCTGCCGCAACAGGCCTGTCTGAAATGCATAGGCGGCAGCCGCAAATACTTTTTGAAAGTCCGTGAGAAGTTTTGCTGGCTGGTAAAGCCATTCTCAATCGCAATATCGATGAACTCTTTGTCGGTGAATGCCAACGAATGTGCCGCCCTGGCGATGCGTCGGACACGAATATATTCTGCCAGGTTGTATCCTATCTGCTCTCTGAATACGCGCTGGAAATGCCAGTGACCATAACCGCTCTTTTCAGTGATGGTTTTTACGCGCACCCGCTCATCAGACAAAATGCCTTCAATCCAGGGCAACATATCCCGGATAACGGCACTTCTCATCTCAATACGGACACTGCTGCTTTTCGCTTCCGGGTTGACGGTATTCATATTCCGGCTCTTCCGATATCAAGCGCACCGCGGCTACGGCTGAGCGACAGGGATAAGGTTAGTGCAGGGATTATCCGCTGGGCGTTGCCGCAAGGGAATTATACAAAAGGATAGTTATACTTTTGGATAATTGAATTTTCCTGCCAGGGCCTTGCTCCATATTTATAGCAGGATAAGGTTATATGAAAGTCTGCGAATGCTTTTTCAGCCTGTTGATTATTCTGTGTGCTTACCCATTCTTTAATACGCCTCAGCTTATTGATTAACCGCTGGTCTGCATATCAGCCGCATTTATTAACACTCAATTGACCTAAAAGCGCCTGAAATCAGCGTTCGCCAATTCCAACGCTAACTCTTTAAAGGTATATTGCCTGTTCTGTATAAGAGAACTCGCCTGAGTTTTAATGAGTCTTTATGGATAAAACGATTTATCTTGTTGATGATGATGTTTCAGTCATCACCTCCCTGAAAAACCTTCTGAGTTCTGAGGGATATCAGGTCTTTGCTTTTACTTCTCCGGCTGAATTTTTAAACCAACCGGAATTCACCACGCCTTGTTGTCTGATTGTTGACCTGAATATGCCTGGACTCGATGGGTTCGACGTCTCTGCCCGCCTGACAGAGCGGGGATACTCGATACCGACCATCTTCCTGACCGGTTTTGGCACTATCCCGATTACGGTGAAAGCGATGAAGGCGGGAGCCTTTGAGTTTTTAACCAAACCCGTGATGCCCGATGACCTGCTGAGCGTCGTAAGCGACGCGATCGCGTTATCCGAAAAAAGTGATGCGGTTGCCAAAGAGAAGGTCGAACTCACCGGCCGCTATCAGTCGCTCACCCCGCGTGAAAAAGAGCTGATGCAGCTGGTGATGCGTGGATTGTTGAATAAGCAAGTTGCCGCTGAAATGGGGATCAGTGAAATCACCGCGAAAGTCCATAAACGCCGGGTGATGGAGAAGATGATGGTGCGATCGGCATCAGAGCTGGTCAGAGCCGCAGAGAAGTTGAATTTGCTCGATGATGAGTAGACTCACCTGAGGCTCCCGCCCTGTCAGGCGGGAGTTTTCTTCAATTCACAGGCTGCTGATGAACCGGCAGCGTAAACCAGAACACGCTTCCCTGCTCCTGCCGATTCCCGGCGCCAATCTCTCCGCCGTGCCGCTTAATAATCTCATGGCTGATGGTTAACCCCATGCCCATGCCTTCCGCTTTGGTGGTGTAGAATGAATCGAAAATTTTTCCAATCACTTCTTCAGAGAGTCCAGTCCCATTATCAGCCACCTCGAAGCGAATAACATCTGGCCGTGGATGAGATGACGACAATCGCAGCGTGCAAAGACCGCTGTTGTCTGTCATGGCCTCAATAGCATTGATCACCAGATTGAGCAGCACCTGCTGGATCTGCACCCGCTCACAGTAAACCTCATCAATCTGTGCTTTGAAGTCCAGCTCCAGTGAGATATAGCGTCTTTCCAGTTCCATTCTGGAGAGGTTCAGGATGTCGCGCGCCAGCTGATGCAATCTGGCCGGTGCAAACTCAGAAACCTGATTACGCGTTAGCGCCTGCAGCCCGCGAATGATATCGCCTGCGCGACGCCCTTCCCTAATGATCTCCTCCAGGCTGTGACTGGCATTCTCAAGATTAGCGGGATCGCGTTTCAGCCATCGCAAGCTGGCACCCGCATTGGCCACTATCGACATCAGCGGCTGATTAATTTCATGCGCGATGGATGAGGTGAGCTGGCCGACCGTGGTGGCGCGTGCCACGCGAGCCAGTTCGGCCTGCGCGATACGCGTGGCATCTTCGGAGAGTCGCTGGCTGGTGATATCCGTCAGCGTGCCGAAGTATTCCCGCACTTCGGGCCAGGTATCGACTGGCTCACCAATGCCTTTGATGTAGCGGCACTCACCATCATCGCGGATGATTCGGAACTCCGCCTGCATGATGAGTCCCTGACGGGAGTGCGAATCAATCAGTTCCCTGAGGCAGGGAATATCATCCGGGTGCACTCGGCTCTGGAACTCCGCCATGGAGGTGGTCTTCTGCCCGTCAGGCAGGCCCATGATGCGTTTGTACTCGTCCGAAATGAACTGGATATCCGGTTCCATCAGCCAGTGCCAGGTGCCAGTATGGCTGATTTTCTCACCCAGCATTAATGACGTCTGACTG
>Ga0157363_1000164_pt1 | contig 50228 bp, 40 predicted proteins | sample AttsexASBM1_FD_111477 | JGI IMG/M metagenome (GOLD analysis project Ga0157363, IMG submission 111477) | Fungus gardens microbial communities from leaf cutter ant in Ribeirão Preto, State of São Paulo, Brazil - Atta sexdens ASBM1 | ecosystem: Host-associated > Fungi > Mycelium > Unclassified ... | reverse complement strand
GCGAAAGGCGGATCCGTGACCAGCCCCAGCCACGGCCACAGCCACAGCCACAGCCCCCGCCACAGCCACAGCCACAGCCACAGCCACAGCCACAGCCACAGCCACAGCCACAGCCACAGCCATAACCACAGCCAGAAGCGTCTTTAGCCATACAGCCAGAGAAAAAGCGCCCAGCCGGCAAAAGAGAGCGCAGGCCCGAAGGGAAAGGGCGTGTCCAGAGCGTGGCCAACTGTCAGCCAGGCGATAAACAGCGATGCCGCCGCGATCAGCGAGGCCGCCAGCACTATCCACGGCAATCGCTCTACGCCCATCCAGGCGCCCAGCGCCGCCAGCAATTTGGCGTCGCCCAGTCCCAATCCTTCTCTGCTTCTCAGCAGCCGGTAACCGCGTGAAAGCAGCCAGAGCGAACCATAGCCGGCCGCCGCGCCGTAAACAGCCTGCTCAGTCGTCATGCCCGGCAGCCATCCCGAAGTGCTGACAAGCAGCCCAAGCCATAGCAAAGGCAGCGTCAGCTTGTCCGGCAGCAGCAGCGACCGAATATCCACCAGCGACAGCGCCAACAACGCCCAGCTCAGCAATAGCGTCGGCAGCCACAGGCTGACGGGCATCCGCCACACAACGATTAGCGTTACCGCCAGCAGCGCTGACGTAACCCCTGCTTTTGCTCCACGGCTGAGTAGCTGGCACATTTCTCACCTCTTTTTCTGTCCCTGAGTCGGCGGCTGCCGGCATCCTGTTTCGCCTTTTTAAAGCGGTTGTTATGTGCGGAATTTTACGCTCTGTTTTTATCGACGTAACGGCAACAAAGCAGTTTCATGCCGTTACATGCTGCGTTTTCGAAATGCGCCGCAAATTTCGGTGGTACTTGTTATCACATGACAACGCTGGAATAGTGGCAGGGTACTTAAAGCGATTCAGAGAACAGTTATGAAGCATTTGCAGGTGGCAGTAGGCATCATCCGCGACGACCAGCGGAGAATATTTTTAACTCAGCGCTCCGCTAAATCCCATATGGCTAATCGTTGGGAGTTTCCCGGCGGCAAAATTGAAGCGGGCGAAACGCCTGAGCAGGCGTTAAAACGTGAACTTCAGGAGGAAACCGGCATCACCCTGCTGAGCGCTTCAGCCTGCGGCTCGGCCAATCACAAGGATAGCGAGCTGCAGGTCACGCTGCATTTCTTTCTGGTCGAGGAATGGCAGGGCGAACCCTGGGGACGTGAAGGCCAGCCGCAGCGCTGGGTCGCGCAGCAGGCGCTGCAGGCGGAAGAGTTTCCTCCCGCCAACGCGGAGCTGATTGCTCGTCTACAGGCCGGACTGATTTAATCCACAGCCAGAGATGGTCGCAGCGGGAATCGCATATCACCTGCCGTTTCCCGCTGCGGCTTAGTAGCGATCTTTAGGCTCTTCGCTCCACTCATCGCTGTCGGACAGATCGCCTTCGCTGGGAATGCGCTTCTCTTCGTTAGCCCATTCACCCAAATCGATCAGCTGGCAGCGCTTGCTGCAAAAAGGCCGATACGGGCTAAGTTCGTCCCAGATAACCTCTTTATCGCAGGTTGGGCAGTTAACCGTTATGACTTCATTCATCGCTTATTTCCTCAGCAGCAGGCGAGTTGAAAATCGAGGCGCGCCGGCACCTCGCCGTGCTCGCTGTCGAGCGGCAGAAAACGAATGGCGTAGCGGCTCTTATGGCCGGACACCTGCGGATAGAGCGAATCTTCCAGCGTCAGCTGCAGGCGCAGCAGCTCGGCGTCCTCCGCATTATCCTGATAAAAGCCGTTCAGGCTGGTCTGATGGCGAAAAGCGCCCGACTGGCGAATCAGGTCCAGGATTAGCGTCAGCGCTTCGCGGATAGGCGACAGCGAATCCATCCACAGCGCCACCTGGCTGTCGCGCTTCTCCTGCGCGATATGCAGCCAGATATGCAGCGTAGGCAGGTCGAAACTGCAACAGCCGCCGGGAATGCTCAGGCGCTGACGCACCAGAGCAATCAGCCGATCTTCCCGCATCAGCTGGCCCATGCGCGGCGCCGCCATCAGGATAGCCGAACGCGACTTCAGACTGTCATGCAGCTGATGTACCACGTCCATATCCACGCCCGGCACTTCAGCCCAGGAGCGCAGCTTCTGCTGCTGTTTATCCAGCTCTTTAACAATTTCGGTGCGCAGTTCGCCGCGCTCAAACACGTCCAGCAGCTCGGCCGCGTTACGGAAAAAGGTCAGCGCGCTTAGCGAATCAACAATAACGCGACTGCCTTCCAGCTGATTAAGTAAAAACTCGATACGCAGCCAGGTGCGCATTTTTTCATTTAAAGGGTGCTCAAATAAAACCGTTGTGCTCATGCTTTAATCCCGATCTGTTGCTCCGGCAAGCTGGCGATAGCGCTGGTCCAGCAGGGCAACTCTGGCGGCGACGTCTTCCGGCGCGCCGTCGTTATCAATAATGTCGTCGGCTGCCGCAAGTCGCGCTTCACGCGAGGCCTGCGCAGCCAGAATATGTTCAGCCTGTTCGCGACTGATGTTGTCCCTGGCCATGGTGCGCACCAGCTGCGTCTCGCGATCGACATCCACCACCAGCACCCGATCGGCCAGATGCTGCAGATTATTTTCGACCAGCAGAGGAACCACCCATAAGCACCAGGGCGAGCGGGTTAATGCCAGCTGGCGACGGGTTTCACGATGGATCAACGGATGCAGAAGGGCGTTCAGCCAGGCTTTTTCCGGCGCGGAGCTGAAAATCCGCTGGCGCAGCGCGGCGCGATCTAAGGTGCCGTCCGGACGGATGACCGCTGCGCCGAATCGCTCACGAATAGCCTCCAGCGCCGGCTGGCCAGGCTCCACAACCTGACGGGCGATGACGTCGGCATCGACAATATCCACGCCTCTTGCCGCAAAGGCGTTAGCGATGGTGGTTTTTCCGCTGCCGATACCACCGGTCAGCGCAACAGTATAGCTCATAGTCCCGATTCTCACGGCTCTGATGTGGCTGCATCCGCTCTGACCCGCAGCTGGCCCGCTACTGATCGACTTTAAAGTGAGGTGCAGATCACATAAGAGAATCACAGATAAATTTATCGGATTGTAGCCTAAATAAACCTGTTTTCGCAGTCTTGTCCGCTGGTTTTTAGCGCGTATGATAAGGCTACTGGAGCTGGCCGCAGCACCCAATCATCAGATTGCGCCATCAACCAGGAAGTGATTTATGCGTATTGAAGAAGATATTAAGTTAGGTTTTAAAGATGTCCTGATCCGTCCCAAGCGTTCCACGCTAAAGAGTCGTTCACAGGTCGAGCTGAACCGTCAGTTTACCTTTAAGCACTCTAACGTTGCCTGGTCAGGCGTACCGATTATTGCCGCCAATATGGATACCGTCGGCACTTTCAGCATGGCGGAAGCGCTCGCCTCATTTGAACTGCTTACCGCCGTCCACAAGCATTACAGCGTGGCGCAGTGGCAGGCGTTTATCGCTCGCGTACCGGAAAGCGTACTGAAGTACGTCATGGTTTCCACCGGAACTTCCGACGCCGATTTTCAAAAAATGCAGCAAATCCTCGCTCTTTCGCCCGCCCTCAACTTTATCTGTATTGACGTGGCTAACGGCTACTCCGAACATTTTGTAGAGTTTCTGCAGCGCGCCCGTGAGGCCTGCCCGGATAAAACGATCTGTGCGGGCAACGTGGTGACGGGCGAAATGGTGGAGGAACTGATCCTTTCCGGCGCCGATATTGTCAAAGTCGGTATCGGGCCTGGCTCCGTTTGCACCACCCGCGTCAAGACCGGCGTAGGCTATCCGCAGCTTTCCGCCGTGATCGAGTGCGCCGACGCGGCACATGGCCTGGGCGGGAAGATCGTCAGCGACGGCGGCTGTTCCGTACCGGGCGACGTGGCGAAAGCCTTCGGCGGCGGCGCCGACTTCGTGATGCTCGGCGGTATGCTGGCCGCGCACGACGAATGCGAAGGCACGCTGGTGGAAGAGGATGGCCAGCAGTTTATGCTGTTTTACGGCATGAGCTCGGAGTCGGCGATGAACCGCCACGTCGGCGGAGTCGCGGGCTATCGCGCCGCAGAGGGTAAAACCGTTAAGTTGCCCTTACGCGGCCCGGTGGAAAACACGGCGCGCGATATTCTTGGTGGTCTGCGTTCCGCCTGTACCTATGTAGGCGCCGAGCGGCTGAAAGAGCTGACCAAGCGCACTACCTTTATTCGCGTGGCGGAACAGGAAAACCGGGTATTTAACCGTTAACAGCTTTATCCAGCCTGCCGCTTGCGTCACGCGGCAGGTTTTTCAGTGCGAGCAGAATGCAACGTTACAAAGCCTGAGCCACCTGACCCTTTTGATAAAGCCAGTCAACCAACCTATCCCAACGCATCGCCCAGATTGAAAATAGGCAGATACATAGCGATTACCAGCGTTCCTACCAGCACACCGGTGACTACCATCATCAGCGGCTCCAGCGCGGCAGCCAGGTTATCCGCCAGATCGTGAGTACTGGCTTCGTGCCATTCGCCAAGCCGCAGCAGCAGGCTGTCGAGAGCGCCCGCCTCTTCGCCAACCTTGATCAGCTGGTAGCAGAGCGGGGTAAAAAGCTGGTGATGCGCCAGCGCCTGATGCAGCGGACTGCCGCCAGCGATATGCTGTTGCAGCGCGACGATCGCTTCCCGCCACAACAGGTGATCGAGTGTTTTTTCTACGGCCTGAAAGCCCTGCAGTAGCGGCAGTCCGGCCTGCTGCGTTAACGCCAGCGTCAGAAAAATACGGCTGAGCTGGCCGCCGCGATAGAGCCTGCCGATAAGCGGAAGCTGCAGCAGCCACTGCTGTTCGCTGCGCTGCCAGGCAGGTAGTCGGCGGCTCTGCCAGCGCCAGTAAGCGAAGCCGCCGCCCGTCAGCGGCAGGATAAGCAACCCATAATGCTGTAGCCCTTCCGAGAGCGCGATGACCGCGGCGGTAAAGGCGGGCAGCGGCGCGTTAAACGACTGATAGATGCTGACAAACTCCGGCAGAACGAACACCAGCATGCCGATGCTGACCAGCAGCGCGACGGCGACCACAAACAGCGGATAGCGTAATGCCCGGATCACTTTCTTCTGCAGCAGCTGCTCTCTCTCCTGCTGACCAGCCAGTCGCAGACAGCACTCATCCATTCTGCCGGTAAGTTCGCCAACCGCGATCAGCGCGGGATAGAGCGGCGGAAACACCACGGGCCACTCAGCCAGCGCCTGCGAAAAAGGCACGCCTTCCGACACGCTTTGCTCTATCTGCGTCAGCAGCGCCTGCCAGCCGGGATCGGCATGCCCTTCGCCGACGAGCCGCAGGCTGGCCGACAGCGTCATACCGGCCTGCAGCAGCGTTGCCAGCTCCCGGAAAAAGGCGATTTTGTGCTGCCATTTCCAGTCGCCCGCGCGATAGCGCCGTCCTTTACTCACCTTGAGCGGCAGCAGTTCAAGCGCCATCAGCCGCTCCATCGCTTCCTGGCGACCGCTGCAAAAGCAGGCGCCCTGATGAAACTCGCCTTTGTTATCCGTAGCCTGCCACTGAATCAGCAGCGGATCAGCCATCCTCGCTTCCCACTATCCTGTTCAGTTCCGCCAGTGTGGTTTCTCCCCGGTTAACGCAATGCAGGCCCTCGATAAACAGAGAGTTAATATTTTGCTGTCGGGCGAGCGCCAGCAGCGTTTCCTGCGGGCTGTCGGCCGCGATGGCGTTTTGCAGCTTTGCAGTAACGGGAAGCAGCTCGAACAGCGCCAGCCTGCCGTAAAAGCCGGAATAGCAGCGCTCGCAGCCCACTGCCTGCCAGTTTTGTACCGTGCCAGGCCAGATTTTCTGCGGGAAATGGGCTACCGCTTCGGCCGGTTCACGGCAGTGTGGACAGAGACGACGCACCAGCCGCTGGGCGATCACCAACTTCAGCGCGGAGGCCAGCTGATAGCCGGGAATGCCTATTTGCCTTAGCCTGGTCAACGTTTCCGCCGTAGAGTTGGTATGCAGGGTGGAGAGCACCAGATGACCGGTTTGCGCCGCTTTGATAGCAATTTCCGCCGTTTCGGCGTCGCGGATTTCACCAATCATAATCACGTCGGGATCCTGGCGTAGCAGCGCGCGCAGTACGAGATTGAAATCCAGACCGGCTTTGGGATGAACCTGAGTCTGGTTAACGCCAGACAGCGGGATTTCCACCGGATCTTCTACGCTGCACAGGTTGCGGCCAGGCGTATTAAGCGAGCTGAGGCCGCTGTACAACGTGAACGTTTTGCCGCTGCCGGTTGGGCCGGTAACCAGAATCAATCCCTGCGGCCGCGCCAGCGCCTCGCGGAAAGCGCGCAGCGACGCTGGCGGCATCCCAAGGTTTTCCAGCGCCACTGACTGAGTGTCGTTTTGCAGCAGGCGGATAACCGCTTTTTCGCCGCAGCGCGTGGGCAGCGTCGAGAGGCGAAAGGAGGCCGGCTTGCCCGACAGCGTCAGCGTAAACTGACCATCCTGCGGTATCCGGCGTTCGGCGATATCCAGACTGGCCACTATTTTCAGCCTGGCCAGCAGCGCCGCGCCGCTGTCGCCCGGCATAGTCGGCACAGGCTGCAATACGCCATCGACCCGAAAGCGGATGCGCAGCCCATCGGACTGGGGTTCAATATGGATATCGGAAGCGCGCTGCTGTATGGCCAGCGTCAGCAGATTGTCGATACGTTCAATAGTGGTTTCGCTGTTTTCCGTACCGGATTCAGCAACGGCGGGCCGCTCCTGGCGATGCTGCTCCAGCCGCGCAGGCGGCCAGTACTCCACGTCAATGGCGCCCTGAGCGGTAAAACGCAGCGCCGCCATCATTTCGGCGGAGGGCGGCGTAGCCACCGCGATATGCAGCCGCTGCGGCGTAAAGGAGAGCACCACGGCCTGGTAACGCTGACAGAGGGCCTCCACGGCCCTCAGAGAAGAGGAGGTCGTCATTCGGCCACCTCGTCGCTGTCGTCAAAACGGAAGATATTTTCGCAGGCTTCCTGCAGTCCTGTCTGTGTCGTGGCGCAGGTGCGCTGCCAGCTTATCTGACCCTCAGTGCCGTCCCAGAGCGGTTTCATCGTCACCTTCAGGCCATTCAGGCTTTCCTGACCGGTCAGGGTCAGCGTTCCGCTCTGCACGGTGACGGCGGATACATAGCGCGATCCTTTGCCTGAAGGGACGCCGTTGCTGCCTTCGCTACAGCCATCCGCGCCGCCATGTTCGATTGCGCACAGCTCCACCGCCGTTTTGAAAGGCATGGCCGTTTGCAACATATCGGTTAGCGCGGCCTTTTGCAGATAGTTCTGGTAAGCCGGCAGCCCGATGGCGCTGAGAATGGCGATGATAGCGATAACTATCATCAGCTCGACAAGGGTAAAACCCTGTTGGTTTTCCATGATACTGACCTCCGTGTGTTTAAGGAGTCAGCAAGGTATCGCCACAAAAAAGCGCAAACCAGCGGCAAAAAAGGGTTTTCCGAGCCGCGCTGGGGGAAATGTTTCCCTGTTGCAGCAATACATATTAAGGCCGGAAGACAGCTCGCAAAAATAGCGCGAGGAAAAGAAAACGCCATCCGAAGATGGCGTAAGCGGTATAGCCGAAAAGTGACTAACGAAAGCGCATGGAGAGATCCAGCGCTCGCACATGCTTGGTCAACGCACCGACCGAGATATAATCCACGCCGGTTTCAGCAAAGGTGCGCAGCGTGGCGTCGGTGACGTTGCCGGAGACTTCCAGCAGCGCGCGACCGGCGGTTTGCCGTACCGCTTCCCGCATCTGCTCAACGCTGAAGTTATCCAGCATGATAATGTCGGCGCCCGCTTCGATCGCTTCAGCAAGCTCCGCCAGCGACTCCACTTCAACTTCCACCGGCACGTCCGGATGCAGCCAGAAGGCTTTTTCCACCGCCTGACGAATGGAACCGGTGGCGATAATATGGTTTTCCTTGATCAGGAAGGCGTCGGCAAGACCGAGTCGATGGTTGGCGCCGCCGCCGCACAGCACCGCATATTTCAGCGCGGTACGCAGTCCCGGCACGGTTTTTCGCGTATCCAGCAGCTGGGTATTGGTGCCGGCGAGGATAGCGACATAGCGGCTGACCTCGGTCGCCACGCCGGAAAGCGTCTGCACGAAATTCAGCGCGGTACGTTCAGCAGTCAGAATCAGCGCGGAAGGGCCGCTGACTTCGAACAGCGGCTGGTTGGCCTCAATGGCCTCGCCATCTTCCACATGCCAGACGATCTGCGTTTTGTTGCCAAGCTGGATAAAAACTTCTTCCACCCAGCGTTTTCCGCAAAAAACGCCGGGTTCACGCGTAATCACTGTGGCATGAGAGCTGGCATCAGCGGGCAGCAGACTGGCGGTGATATCTTTGCTGGCGTCAATTTCGCCACCCAAATCTTCTCGCAGCGCCTGAGCTACAGCGGGCGGAATATCATCCTTAATACGTTCCAGCAGCACGGCGCGGCGGCTGTCCGGATCGTAGCGGCGGGTTGTCATGATCGAACTCCGAAAGAACGGCTTGAAGGTTTGACCATGCTAGCTTTTTTGCCTGCGGCTGGCGAGACGGTCAACTCCTGAACATGTTGAAATTTATCTGTAACCCGGCCAGGCCGTCGAGCCCCGTAAGCTGGCCTACGGAAGGAAAGGAAACGGCGTTTCACGGTTTTTTGCACATAAAGGCGGGCTTTTTGCCAAAAGGTTTCATGTTACTCTGACGTTATCTGGAAAGAAGGAGAGCAGGGCATGCAGTTACAGGCAGGATGGATCGTCGGCGCCAGGCGCGTGGCGTCGCCCCATTTTAATCAGCGTCCGGACAACGAAATCCCCACGCTTTTGGTTATTCACAATATCAGCCTGCCGCCGGGCGAGTTCGGCGGCCCGTGGATTGACGATCTCTTTACCGGCACGCTCGATCCTGCTGCGCACCCTTATTTTGCGGATATCGCCCATCTGCGGGTTTCCGCGCACTGCCTGATTCGTCGCGACGGCGAAATTGTTCAGTACGTGCCTTTCCATCTGCGCGCCTGGCACGCGGGCGTTTCCTGCTATCAAGGGCGTGAAGCCTGCAACGACTTTTCCATCGGTATTGAGCTGGAAGGTACGGATACGCTTCCCTATACCGAAGCGCAGTATGCGGCTCTGCAGGCGGTTACCCGGCTGCTGACAGAGCACTATCCGCAAATCGCGGAGAATATTACCGGGCATAGTGATATCGCGCCGGAAAGAAAAACCGATCCCGGCTCGGCGTTCGACTGGGAAAGATTTCGGGAAGGGCTGGAAACGTCCCACAGCAGGAGTAGCAGATGACGCTTTTTAGTTTGTTGTTGGTTTTAGGTTGGGAGCGCCTGTTTAAAATGGGCGAACGCTGGCAGCTGGATCACCATCTTTCCGGGCTGTTTCGGCGTCAGCGCCGTTTTTCTCTGCTGCGCACGCTGGGAATAACGTTTATCGCCATGGCGATTGTGGCGCTCTGTTTACTGGCGCTCAAAGGGCTGTTTTTCGGCCTGTTGCAGCTACTGTTCTGGATTGGCGTTGGGCTACTGTGTATCGGCGCGGGCTCGATGCGGCTGCACTATCACGCCTATCTGAAAGCGGCCAGCCACAACGACACGGAGGCGCATAAAGCGATGGCCGAAGAGCTGACGCTGATCCACGGACTGCCGATTGAGTGCAGCGAGCGCGAGTATCTGTGTGAGCTGCAAAACGCGCTGCTGTGGATCAACTACCGTTTTTATCTGGCTCCGCTGTTCTGGTTTGTCGTGGGCGGCGCATGGGGGCCGGCGTTGCTGGTAGGCTACGCTTTTCTACGCGCGTGGCAAAGCTGGCTGGCGCGTCACTCTACGCCGCTGGAGCGTTCGCAATCCGGCGTGGACGCTATCCTGCACTGCGTGGACTGGATTCCGGTGCGGCTGGCGGGCGTCGCCTATGCGCTGCTGGGACACGGTGAGCGTGCGCTGCCCGCATGGTTCGCCTCGCTGGGCGACCGGCATACTTCGCAGTATCAGGTGCTGACCCGTCTGGCGCAATTTTCGCTGGCGCGCGATCCGCATACCGACAAGGTGGAAACGCCCCGTATTGCCGTAGCGATGGCAAAGAAGGTGTCGTTGGTGATTGTGGTGGTGGTGGCGTTATTAACCATTTACGGCACGCTGGTCTAGAAACGATCCGGCTGCAAGGCCGGATCGGATAACGATAACTCAGGCGGGGGCGCTGTCGTTACTGTCGTTACTGCAGAATATATTTTCGAGCATAGAACCCAGCGTGCCGCCGATCCAGCCGCCGATCTGTTTACCGATAAAGCCGGTGGTTTTAGATACCACCGTTGAAAGCACCGGAATGGTTACGAGACTGCCAATAGCGCTGCCGATAAAATCACCGGCCTGGCTGCCCAGCCAGGTGGTGGCGTCGCTAAAGACGCCTGCGCCGCTAACGGTCTGAATTTCTGTGGTAGTCAATTCCCTCATTATTAATCTCCTTATTAATTTTAACCAGCGGCCAAAGTTATATTCCGGCTTGAAAAAATTCTCAAACCTGAGTTATCAAATTAGGGTGTTTAGTTACAATTTATTGATTATTATCAATTTAATACCTGCCTGGCGGCAGGCGGCTCGCCGAATAGCGGCATTCCTTCGCTATCCCAGCCAAACGTTTTAATGCAGGTATGGCGGTTGGGATCGTAAAGCGGGTCGCCTTCGATCTCCGTGTAATTCCTCGCATGATAGACCAGCACATCCTCGTCGTTTTCCGCTACGGTAAAACTGTTATGGCCAGGCCCGTACTGACGGTTTTCCCAACTGGTTTTAAACACCGGTTGCGGCGACTTCCGCCAGTTTTCCGCCTGCATCGGATCGGCGTCCACATCGATCCACAATAATCCTACGCAGTAGTTTTCATCGGTAGCGCTGGCGGAATAGCTGACAAACAGACGGTTGCCGTGGCGGATAACCGCCGGCCCTTCGTTAACGCTAAACCCCACGCACTCCCAGTCAAACTCCGGGCGGCTGAGCATCACCGGCTCGCCTTTCAGTGACCAGGGCGTCTCCAGCTCGGCCAGATAGAGGTTGGAGTTGCCCGGAATGGCCGGATCTTTCTGCGCCCACAGATACCAGTTTTTCTGCTGATGCACAAAGTGGGTGGCGTCCAGCGCGAAGCTGTCGATCGGTGTCACAACCTGGCCGCACTCGCGCCAGCTGCCGGTTAGCGGATCGTCATTGTGGCAGGCGATGGCGAACATGCGATGCTGAAACAGACCGTCTTTTATCTCTCGCGTCGGCGCGGCAGCGAAGTAGATGACCCAAACGCCGTCGATACGGTGCAGCTCCGGCGCCCATATCAGTTCGCTCATCGCGCCGGCGTCATGCTTTCGCCAGACAACCACGGCTTCCGCTTCCGCCAGCCCGGCCAGCGTGTCGGCGCGACGCAGCTCCAGCCGATCGTACTCCGGTACAGAGGCAATAAAGTAGTAGTGCTGCTGGTGGCGCAGAATAAAAGGATCAGCGCGCTGTTCGATTAGCGGAATGGGCCAGTGGTTGCTCATGCTCCTGTTCCTTCTGGTTTTACCGGCGCTTTGCCGTGATGATAGTCGTTGAGTTCGCGATAATTATGGCGGCGCTGCTCCAGGTCGAGCTGGATTTTCTGCATGGTCGGACGGTCAACCTTCAGCAGCCTGACCACGCCGGCGGTGATCAGATAGCCAACGCCGGGAATAATCGTAAAGAGTAAAACGATGCCGTTGACCGCCGTTGGCGACTGCGCTTTGGCGCCTGCGTCGTAGCCATAGAAAGAGAGCAGGAAGCCGACCATCGCGCCCGCCACGGCCAGACCGACCTTAAGGAAGAACAGGTTGCCGGAGAAGCTGATGCCGGTAATGCGCTTGCCGGTTTTCCATTCGCCGTAGTCGTCGACGTCCGCCATCAGCGACCAGTGCAGCGGCGACGGAATTTGATGCAGGATGTTAAGCAGAAAATACATGACCACCACCAGAAGCGTGGCCTGCGGATTAAGGAAGTAAAAGCCGCAGGAGAAGATCGCCAGCACGATATTGGTCCAGAAAAAAACTTTCAGCTTGCACCAGCGATCGGTCAACACCTTCGCCAGCGTGCTGCCCAGCATCATGCCGACCACGCCCAGGCTGATAAACAGCGTGGCGAAATGCGTGGACTGGCCCATCACCCAGGTAACGTAATACATTGTCGCCGCCATGCGGATAAAGCCAGGACAAACATTGCAGAAGGTCAGCAGCAAAATGCGTACCCACTGATCGTTTTTCCACACGTCCCGCAAATCGGATTTCAGATCGCTGTTGCTGGGAACCGCAGGATGGATACGTTCGCGTACGGTGGCGAAGCAGAACAGAAACATGCAGAGGCCAATAAAGGCCAGCACGCTCATCGCCATCTGGTAGCCGCGCGCTTTGTTATCGCCGCCAAACCACTCCGCTAGCGGCAGCAGCGAAAGCGACAGGATCAGCGTAGCGATGCCGACCATCACAAAGCGGTAAGACTGACAGGAGACGCGCTCGCCGGGATCGTTGGTAATCACGCCGCCCAGCGAACAGTAAGGAATATTGATGGCGGTATAGGTCAGCGACATCAGGAAGTAGGTAGCGAAAGCATAGATAACCTTGCTGTCGTAGCTCCAGTCCGGCGTGGTGAACATCAGCACGCTGAACAGCACGTAAGGCAGCGAAATCCACAGCAGCCACGGGCGAAAACGTCCCCAGCGGCTTTGGGTTCTGTCGGCAATCGCGCCCATAATGGGATCGGTAATGGCGTCCACTACGCGCACCGAGAGCAGCAGCACGCCTACCAGCGCCGGCGCCAGGCCAAAGACATCCGTATAAAAATAGTTAAGAAAGAGCATGATGGCGCCGCCGATCATATTGCAGCCCGCGTCCCCCATGCCGTAGCCAATTTTCTCTTTTACCGACAGCGCCTCGCCCTTCATGGATAGTTCTCCCGCACAGGATGAAGTAAGCAGTATTATCGGCTTAGAGCAGGAACATGCTGGCGAAACAGGTTACAGAGATGGACAAAACGGCTATGAACCAAAAAGTGTGAGTAAGCTGGCAATTCAATCCGAAGGCGTCTGGCGGGAAAAAAGGGTAAGACTGGCTGGAGTGTCGCCGGCGAACCGGCGTAAAAAAGGGCGCCGAAGCGCCCCGATATTTATGCCTTTTGCAGACGTTTCTTCATCGCATAGCCGATGGCCAGCACGGCGACCCACGGCGGGATCAGCCAGACGGAGATCGCCATGCCTGGCGTCAGCGCCATAACCACCAGGATGCCGACAATGAACAGCAGGCAAACCCAGTTGCCGACAGGATAGAACAGCGCTTTGAAACGCGTCTGCACGCCTTCACGAGCCTTGCCCTGACGAAACTTCAGGTGGGTATAGCTGATCATCGCCCAGTTAATCACCAGTGCGGAAACCACCAGCGCCATAAACAGACCGAGAGCCTCGCCCGGCATCAGGTAATTGACCAGCACGCAGATTGCCGTAGTGGCAGAGGAGAGCGCGAGCGCTACATAAGGCACGCCGCGACGGTCAACTTTCAGCAGAGATTTCGGGCCGTTGCCCTGACGAGCCAGGCCGTAAAGCATACGGCTGTTGGAATAGACGCTGCTGTTATAGACCGACAGCGCGGCGGTCAGGAACACCAGATTCAGCACGTTGGCCGCGAGGGTTTCGCCCAGATCGTGGAAAATCATGACAAAAGGGCTGCTGTTAGCCGTGACCTTCGTCCACGGATAGAGTGAAAGCAGCACGATAATCGAGCCAACGTAAAAAATCAGGATACGCCAGATAACCTGATTAGTAGCCTGAGGAATCGTTTTGTGTGGGTTGTCTGCTTCTGCCGCAGCAATGCCGACCAGCTCCAGGCCGCCAAATGAAAAGACGATAATCGCCATCGCCATTACCAGTCCGCCGACGCCGTGCGGGAAGAAGCCGCCAATCGCCCAGATATTGCTGACGGCGGCTTCCGGGCCGCCCTGGCCGCTGAACAGCAGCCAGCAGCCGAAGACGATCATCGCCACCACGGCAATGACTTTTACAATTGCCAGCCAGAACTCCATTTCACCAAAAACTTTTACGCTGCTCAGGTTGATGGCGTTAATCAGCACAAAGAAAATGGCAGCGCTTGCCCAGGTCGGGAAGTGCGGCCACCAGACCTGAACGTACTGGCCCACGGCGGTCAGCTCTGCCATTGCGACCAGCACGTAGAGTACCCAATAGTTCCAGCCGGAAGCGAAACCGGCAAAGTCGCTCCAGTATTTAAAAGCGAAATGGCTGAAAGAGCCGGCAACCGGCTCTTCCACGATCATCTCGCCCAGCTGACGCATAATCATAAAGGCAATAAAGCCGGCAATGGCATAGCCCAGCAATACGGAAGGGCCGGCCATACGGATGGTTTGTGCTATCCCCAGAAAAAGGCCGGTGCCGACGGCGCCGCCCAATGCAATCAGCTGAATATGGCGGTTTTTAAGCCCGCGCTTCAGCGTATCGCCCTGCTGTTGTTCCATAGTTATCCTCTTGCTCTCGTTTTGTACTAAGGGCGAGCCTTTGTCATTTTTTTATTACAGTCTATGTAGTGAAAAGTTTACATAAAAAAGCCCGCTAAACCGGGCGTGCCACTACCTTCGCGACAAGAATAATGATAAGCGCGCGCTAATGCACTCGCTTTCTGTTTTAAGGAAGAAGAGCGTCAAAAAAAATTCATCACGCTGCATTTCCAGTTTTTGTCATAAAGGATTCATAAAGACGAATCGCTTTTACTTATGACGCTATACAGGGAGCACAGATAACCATTTGCCCGCCTTATAAAAAGTTAATTTTTTTAACATTCTTTCCGGAAATTTACGCGGGTCTGAACGCGTTAATCCTTGTTAGTAAAACGAGACATGCGTCTGGTTTCGTGCCGTTGCCATATAGACATCAGGTGAATACTTTGTTACTTTACGGGCTCCTTTTTGCAATTGGTATGACCAATTTACTCGGGCAAACGGCACAAGAAGGGATGATGGCCTACAGCAAAATCCGCCAACCAAAGCTATCCGATGCTATCGAGCAGCAGCTTGAATCCCTGATCATGGAAGGGACGCTGCGTCCCGGTGAAAAGCTACTCCCTGAACGCGAGCTGGCTAAACAGTTCGACGTCTCCCGTCCCTCTTTGCGTGAAGCTATCCGGCGTCTGGAAGCGAAAGGCCTGCTGCTGCGCCGTCAGGGCGGCGGCACCTTTGTACAGAGCAGCCTGTGGCAAAGCCTGAGCGATCCGCTGGTGGAGCTGCTGGCCGGCCATCCTGAATCCCAGTTCGATTTGCTGGAAACGCGCCACGCGCTGGAAGGGATAGCGGCCTATTACGCGGCGCTGCGCGGCACCGAAGAAGACATCGATCGCATTCGCGACTGCCATCTGCAAATTCAGACCGCGCAGGAGAGTGGCGATCTGGATGCCGAAGCCACCGCCGTTATGCAGTATCAGATAGCCGTCACAGAGGCGGCGCATAATGTGGTGCTGCTGCATTTGCTACGATCAATGGGGCCGATGCTGCAGCAGAACGTCCGACAGAATTTTGAATTGCTCTACTCGCGCCGCGAAATGCTGGCAAAAGTGAGCGGTCACCGCGCCAGTATTTTCGAGGCGATTGTGGCACGCGAACCCGAACAGGCACGCGAAGCCTCACACCGCCATCTGGCGTTTATCGAGGAAATATTGCTGGACAGAAGCCGGGAACAGAGTCGAAGAGAGCGTTCCCTGCGCCGATTACAGCAGCGTAAGGATTAACGCGTAATCATAACGCGACAACCACGAAGGGCCTGTCTCCCTGTGCTTTAGAGCGAAGCAGAGTACAGCGAGACAGGCTCCAGACAATTCAACGTATTAGACACAGATAAGGAATACCCCCATGTCAGAACGTTTACACAATGACGTGGATCCGATCGAAACTCGCGACTGGCTACAGGCGATCGAATCGGTCATCCGTGAAGAAGGTGTAGAGCGCGCGCAGTTCCTGATCGATCAGGTATTAAGCGAAGCGCGCAAAGGCGGCGTAAAGGTAGCGGCGGGCGCTGGGGCCAGCAGCTATATCAACTCTATCGCCGTTGAGGACGAACCTGACTATCCGGGTAACACCACGCTGGAGCGTCGCATTCGTTCCGCGATCCGCTGGAACGCCATTATGACCGTTCTGCGTGCGTCGAAGAAAGATCTGGAGCTGGGCGGCCATATGTCCTCTTTCCAGTCTTCCGCCACTATCTACGAAGTGTGCTTTAACCACTTCTTCCGCGCTCGCAGCGAGAAAGACGGCGGCGATCTGGTTTACTTCCAGGGCCACATTTCGCCGGGCGTTTACGCGCGCGCTTTCCTGGAAGGCCGCCTGACCGAAGAGCAGATGAATAACTTCCGTCAGGAAGTGCACGGCAAAGGGCTCTCTTCCTATCCGCATCCAAAACTGATGCCGGACTTCTGGCAGTTCCCGACCGTTTCGATGGGTCTTGGCCCGATCGGCGCGATCTACCAGGCGAAATTCCTCAAGTATCTTGAGCATCGCGGCCTGAAAGACACCTCACAGCAGACCGTTTACGCCTTCCTGGGCGACGGCGAGATGGACGAGCCGGAATCCAAAGGCGCGATCACCATCGCTACCCGCGAGAAGCTGGACAACCTGGTGTTCATCATCAACTGTAACCTGCAGCGCCTGGATGGCCCGGTTACCGGCAACGGCAAGATCATCAACGAACTGGACGGCATCTTTGGCGGCGCCGGCTGGGAAGTGATCAAAGTGATCTGGGGCGGACGCTGGGACGAGCTGCTGCGCAAAGACACCAGCGGCAAGCTGATCCAGCTGATGAACGAAACCGTCGACGGCGACTACCAGACCTTTAAATCCCGTGATGGCGCTTACGTGCGCGAGCACTTCTTCGGTAAATACCCGGAAACCGCCGAGCTGGTCAAAGATATGACCGACGACGAGATTTGGGCGCTGAACCGTGGCGGTCACGATCCGAAGAAAATCTACGCGGCGCTGAAAAAAGCGCAGGACACCAAAGGCAAACCTGTGGTGATCCTGGCGCATACCATTAAAGGCTATGGTATGGGCGACACGGCGGAAGGCAAAAACATCGCCCACCAGGTGAAGAAAATGAACATGGATGGCGTTCGCTACATCCGCGATCGTTTCAATGTGCCGGTGGAAGACGACAAAATTGAAAGCCTGCCGTACGTGACCTTCGACAAAGAGTCCGAAGAGTACAAATACCTGCACGGCCAGCGTCAGAAGCTGGGCGGCTACCTGCCGACCCGCCAGCCGAACTTCAGCGAGAAGCTGGAGATGCCTGCGCTGGAAGATTTCCGTCAGCTGCTGGACGAGCAGAACAAAGAGATCTCCACCACTATCGCCTTCGTGCGCGCGCTGAATGTGATGCTGAAAAACAAGTCGATCAAAGATCGCCTGGTGCCAATCATCGCCGACGAAGCGCGTACCTTCGGTATGGAAGGTCTGTTCCGTCAGATCGGCATCTACAGCCCGAACGGCCAGCAGTATACGCCGCAGGACCGTGAGCAGGTTGCCTACTACAAAGAAGACGAGAAAGGTCAGATCCTGCAGGAAGGCATCAACGAGCTGGGCGCGGGCGCGTCCTGGCTGGCGGCTGCGACCTCTTACAGCACCAACAACCTGCCGATGATCCCGTTCTACATCTATTACTCGATGTTCGGCTTCCAGCGTATCGGCGATCTCTGCTGGGCGGCGGGCGACCAGCAGGCGCGCGGCTTCCTGGTCGGCGGCACTTCCGGTCGTACCACGCTGAACGGCGAAGGTCTGCAGCACGAAGATGGCCACAGCCACATTCAGTCGCTGACCATCCCGAACTGCATCTCTTACGATCCGGCTTACGCTTACGAAGTTGCGGTCATCATGCATGACGGCCTGGTGCGTATGTATGGCGAAGCGCAGGAAAATATCTACTACTACATCACCACGCTGAACGAAAACTACCACATGCCTGCGATGCCGCAGGGTGCGGAAGAAGGTATCCGTAAGGGTATCTACAAGCTGGATACGATTGAAGGCAGCAAAGGTAAAGTACAGCTGCTGGGCTCCGGTTCTATCCTGCGTCACGTGCGTGAAGCGGCAGAGATCCTGGCGAAAGATTACGGCGTAGGTTCCGATGTCTACAGCGTAACCTCTTTCACCGAGCTGGCTCGCGACGGCCAGGACTGCGAGCGCTGGAACATGCTGCATCCAACTGAAGAACCACGCGTGCCTTACGTTGCGCAGATCATGCACGATGCGCCAGCCGTGGCTTCAACCGACTATATGAAACTGTTCGCCGAGCAGATCCGTACCTATATTCCGGCCAGCGACTATCGCGTGCTGGGTACTGATGGTTTCGGTCGCTCCGACAGCCGCGAAAACCTGCGTCACCACTTCGAAGTGGACGCATCTTACGTGGTGGTTGCAGCGCTGGGCGAACTGGCTAAACGCGGCGAGATCGATAAGAAAGTGGTGGCGGAAGCGATTACCAAATTCAATATCGATGCCGATAAAGTCAACCCGCGTCTGGCATAAGAGGTAAAGATTAATGGCTATCGAAATTAAAGTACCGGACATCGGTTCTGATGAAGTGGAAGTTACCGAGATCCTGGTCAAGGTTGGCGACAAGGTAGAAGCCGAGCAGTCGCTGATCACCGTGGAAGGCGACAAAGCCTCTATGGAAGTGCCTTCGCCGGAAGCGGGCGTGGTAAAAGAGATCAAAATCGCGACCGGCGACAAAGTAGAAACCGGCTCGCTGATCATGATCTTTGACTCTGCCGATGCGGCTGCTGAAGCACCGGCTAAAGCGGAAGAGAAAAAAGAATCTGCTCCGGCACCGGCTGCCAAAGCGGAAAGCAAAGAAGTTAACGTGCCGGATATCGGCGGTGATGAAGTCGAAGTTACCGAGATTCTGGTCAAGGTCGGCGACAAGGTGGAAGCTGAGCAATCGCTGATCACCGTGGAAGGCGACAAAGCTTCGATGGAAGTGCCTGCGCCGTTCGCGGGCACGGTGAAAGAGATCAAAATCGGCACCGGCGACAAGGTCAGCACCGGTACGCTGATTATGATTTTCGACGCGGAAGGCGCTGCGCCTGCCGAAACGCCAAAACCGGCGATGAAAGAAGAGGCGGCGTCGGCTCCGGCTGGCGGCGGCTCGAAAGAAGTTCAGGTGCCGGATATCGGCGGCGATGAAGTCGAAGTCACCGAAGTGATGGTGAAAGTCGGCGATAAAGTCGCAGCCGAACAGTCGCTGATCACCGTGGAAGGCGATAAAGCCTCGATGGAAGTGCCGGCACCGTTCGCGGGTACGGTAAAAGAGATCAAAATCGCTACCGGCGACAAGGTCAGCACCGGCTCGCTGATTATGATCTTCGAAGTAGAGGGCGCGGCGCCAGCTCCTGCGGCTAAGCAGGAAGCGGCTCCGGCTAAGCAGGAAGAGAAAGCCGCGCCGGCTTCCGCATCGGCTCCGGCCAAAGCTGAAGCCAAAGGCGATTTCTCCGAGAACGATGCTTACGTCCACGCTACGCCGGTTATCCGTCGTCTGGCGCGCGAATTCGGCGTGAATCTGGCGAAGGTGAAAGGCAGCGGTCGTAAAGGCCGTATCCTGAAAGAAGACGTGCAGGCCTATGTGAAGGACGCGGTGAAACGCGCCGAAGCGGCTCCGGCCGCCGCTGCCAGCGGCGGTAGCCTGCCAGGTCTGCTGCCGTGGCCGAAAGTCGACTTCAGCAAGTTCGGCGAAGTGGAAGAAGTGGAGCTGGGCCGTATCCAGAAAATCTCTGGCGCGAACCTGAGCCGTAACTGGGTGGTGATCCCACACGTTACCCACTTTGATAAAACCGATATCACCGATCTGGAAGCGTTCCGCAAGCAGCAGAACGCCGAAGCCGAGAAGCGTAAGCTGGATGTGAAATACACGCCGGTCGTGTTTATCATGAAAGCCGTCGCCGCCGCGCTTGAGCAGATGCCGCGCTTTAACAGCTCGCTTTCTGAGGATGCGCAGAGGCTGACGCTGAAGAAATACATCAATATCGGCGTTGCGGTAGATACGCCGAACGGCCTGGTGGTTCCGGTCTTTAAAGACGTGAACAAAAAAGGGATTACCGAACTCTCCCGCGAGCTGATGGCGACCTCGAAAAAGGCGCGCGACGGCAAGCTGACCGCCAGCGACATGCAGGGCGGCTGCTTCACCATCTCCAGCCTGGGCGGACTTGGCACCACGCACTTCGCGCCGATCGTTAACGCGCCGGAAGTGGCTATCCTCGGCGTTTCCAAATCCGCGATGGAGCCGGTGTGGAACGGGAAAGAGTTTGTGCCGCGTCTGATGATGCCGATCTCTCTCTCCTTCGACCACCGTGTGATTGACGGAGCCGACGGCGCCCGCTTTATCACCATCATTGGCAATATGCTGTCCGATATTCGCCGACTGGTGATGTAAAAGTACTCAGGCCGGCTTATGCCGGCCTTCTTATAGCCGACTTCCGCTGTTTGAGTCGACAAGATAGTTGTTGTGGTTTGGGGCAGGTTGTTTGCACTCTGTTAACAATTCTGTAAACTCTTGCCCTGAATACGAACCGGTGGATGGATATCCTCCAGTTAACTAAGAGGTCATGATGAGTACAGAAATTAAAACTCAGGTCGTGGTACTTGGGGCAGGTCCGGCAGGTTACTCTGCGGCTTTTCGCGCTGCCGATTTAGGTCTGGAGACCGTGATTGTTGAGCGTTACAGCACCCTGGGCGGGGTTTGTCTGAACGTCGGCTGTATCCCTTCCAAAGCGCTGCTGCACGTGGCGAAAGTGATCGAAGAAGCGAAAGCGCTCGAAGAGCACGGCATCGTGTTCGGCAAGCCGCAGACCGATATCAACAAAATCCGCACCTGGAAAGAGAAGGTCATCAATCAGCTAACCGGCGGTCTGGCTGGGATGGCGAAAGGCCGTAAGGTGAAGGTTGTGACCGGCGAAGCGAAATTCACCGGCGCGAACACCATGGTTGTCGCAGGCGAAAACGGCGAAACCACTATTAACTTCGATAACGCGATTATCGCTGCCGGTTCTCGTCCTATTCAGCTGCCGTTTATTCCACATGACGATCCGCGCGTATGGGATTCCACCGCTGCGCTGGAGCTGAAAGAAGTGCCAGAGCGTATGCTGGTGATGGGCGGCGGCATTATCGGCCTGGAAATGGGCACCGTTTATCACGCGCTGGGTTCGCAGATCGACGTGGTCGAGATGTTCGACCAGGTGATTCCTGCGGCGGACAAAGACGTGGTGAAAGTCTTTACCAAACGCATCGCTAAGCAGTTCAACCTGATGCTGGAAACCAAAGTGACCGCGGTAGAAGCCAAAGAAGACGGCATCTACGTCACGATGGAAGGCAAAAAAGCGCCAACCGAACCGCAGCGCTATGACGCGGTGCTGGTCGCCATCGGCCGCGTGCCGAACGGTAAAGGCCTGGATGCCGGTAAAGCGGGCGTGGAAGTGGACGACCGCGGCTTTATCCGCGTCGACAAGCAGATGCGCACCAACGTGCCGCACATCTACGCCATCGGCGATATCGTCGGTCAGCCAATGCTGGCGCATAAAGGCGTGCATGAAGGCCACGTAGCGGCGGAAGTGATCTCCGGCAAGAAGCACTACTTCGATCCGAAAGTCATTCCATCTATCGCCTATACCGAGCCGGAAGTTGCCTGGGTTGGCCTGACCGAGAAAGAAGCGAAAGAGAAGGGCATCAGCTATGAGACAGCGACCTTCCCGTGGGCGGCCTCAGGCCGTGCTATCGCTTCCGACTGCGCGGACGGCATGACCAAGCTGATCTTCGATAAAGAGACGCATCGCGTGATTGGCGGCGCGGTTGTCGGTACTAACGGCGGCGAGCTGCTGGGCGAAATCGGTCTGGCGATCGAAATGGGCTGCGACGCGGAAGATATCGCGCTGACCATCCACGCTCACCCGACGCTGCACGAATCCGTGGGTCTGGCGGCAGAAATCTTCGAAGGCAGCATTACCGATCTGCCAAACGCGAAAGCGAAGAAGAAGTAAAAGCTAATTTTATAACGGCTCCTTTATGGGGCCGTTTTTTTATCCGCAGAATACTAGCTGCATTCTGAACATACCGTTATTCCAGACCGCCTTTCTGATTAAACTCCTGCAAATACTCAATAAAACAGCGCAGCGCGGTGGAGTAATATTTCCGGCTGGGATAATAAAGCCAGAAGCCCGCCAGCGGCGCCGTAAAATCGGCGAGCACCTCAACTAATTCACCGCTGTCCAGCTTCGACTGCGCCAGACCTTTAATTACAAAGGCCAGACCTTCACCGCAGCCTGCCGCTTCGATCATCATCATATCGTTATCCAGCGTTAATCCGCCTTCCACCGCGAGCTCCAGCGGCTGACCGTTATCGCTGAACTCCCATTTATAATTCACGCCGCTGGGAAAGCGATGCTGGATACAGGAAAAATGCGCCAGCTCCCGAGGATGCTGCGGCTCGCCGAAACGCTTAATAAAATCCGGGCTGGCGATCACCGCGCCGCTCAGTTTTGGCCCAAAAGGAATTGCCACCATATCCTGCGGAATCGCCTCGCCGAAACGCACGCCCGCGTCAAAGCCGCTTTCAACAATATTAACGAAGCTGTCGCTGGTGGTGACTTCCAGCGCGATATCGGGATAGCGGCGACGAAAAGGTAACAGTAGCGTGCGTAAATAGAGCACTTCCGCGCTGCGTGGAAGATTCAGCCTTAACGTACCGCGCGGATCGCTGCGCCAGTCGTTCAGCTCATCAACGGCCAGAGAGAGATCCAGCATCGCCGGCTCAATACGCTGCAGAAAAGCGCGTCCCGCTTCGGTCAGCGAAACGCTTCTGGTGGTACGGCTAAGCAGGCGCACGCCAATGCGCTGTTCCAGATTGCTGAGCGTGTGGCTGAGTGTGGATGGCGTAACGTTTCGCTCCTCCGCCGCTTTGCGAAAATTCAGATGGCGAGCGATGGCGATAAAGATTTCCATTTCCTGCAGCGTGGCGCGTGCTTTCATATTAGTGATAATTCTTCATTAATTCGGTGCAAAAGGGCCAATTGTTGATTTTACTGCCGCAAAGTATAACTGTTCCGTCGCTAATTTAAGGAGAGAAAATATGAAACGCAGAACGTTAGGCAATCTGGAAGTATCGGCAATCGGGCTTGGCTGTATGGGAATGTCTTTCGCCTATGGCAGCAGCGATGAGAAAGAGGCTATCGCCACGCTGCATCGCGCTTTTGAGCTGGGCGTAGATTTTCTCGATACGGCCGAAGTCTATGGGCCGTTTGAAAATGAAAAACTGCTGGCGAAAGCGCTAAAAGGCTATAGCGGCAAAATTAAGGTCGCTACCAAGTTTGGTTTTAATATCACCGACAAAGGAGAAGGTTGGGAGCGAATCAAAGGCGTCAACAGCCAGCCGGCGAATATCCGCAAGGTGGCGGAAGCCTCTTTAAAGCGGCTGGGCGTTGAAACGCTCGACCTGTTTTACCAGCATCGTCCCGATCCCGCCGTGCCGGTTGAAGAGGTGATGAATACGCTGGCCGATCTGGTCCGTGAAGGCAAAATCCTGCATATCGGTCTGTCAGAGGTTTCCAGCGAAACGCTGCGTCGCGCGCAGGCGGTCTATCCGGTTACCGCTTTGCAAAGCGAATATTCGCTGTGGAGCCGAGATGTGGAAAACGACGTGCTGGCAACCTGCGGGGAATTAAACATCGGCTTTGTGCCTTACAGCCCGCTGGGACGCGGTTTTCTGACCGGGAAAATGGCGGCGCCTTCCGCGCTTGATGAGAACGATTACCGCCGGAATTTGCCGCGCTTTCAGCCGGAAGCGCTGGCGCATAACGAGAAGCTGGTTGCTCAGCTAACGGAAATGGCGGCAGGTTATCACTGTACGGCAGCGCAAATCGCGCTGGCCTGGGTACTGGCGAAAGGGCCGAATATTGTGCCAATTCCCGGCGCGCGCAAAATAGCGCATCTGGAAGATAACTGCCGTGCGGTGGATATTACGCTGCTGGCGGATGATGTGGCGCTGCTGGATCGCCTGTTCGACAGTAAAAATATTGCGGGCAAGCGTTACAACGACAAAGACTATGCACTCGTAGAGGGTTAACTTTCAGGCCGGCGGCCTGTGGCGACTGGCTGGTTAGCCGCGCAATCGCCGCAGGTTTTTTTGCCCTGCCAATCCTGGTTTCTGGCCAGGTTCATAAACCCTTTTTTTGATGGCTTTTATAACTGATTGTTTTTAAGTGGATTAAAACAGACAGCAAAAAAAAGGGTTTCTACCTGGTTTGTGTCAAAATTCTTTAAAGATAAAGGCGTTATCCTGCATCGCTAACAGTTCACTGCCGTACAGGCAGCTTAGAAAAAACATAAGCCAACCCTTAGATTACTTTGCCAGTTCACTGCCGCACAGGCAGCTTAGAAAAGGCTGCATTTCACCACTTGCTGTTTTCATATGTTCACTGCCGCACAGGCAGCTTAGAAAATGTAGACAGATTCCGTAACGCTGGTGCTGCCGTTCACTGCCGCACAGGCAGCTTAGAAAGATATCGATGCCGCGCCGTTCGTCATCCATCAGTTCACTGCCGCACAGGTAGCTTAGAAAGCTGCAGTAAAAGAGGTGGCGACGTCCGGCGTGTTCACTGCCGCACAGGCAGCTTAGAAAATGCCAGGCATTTTCTGTAGCTGGTCTGCGTAGTTCACTGCCGTACAGACAGCTTAGAAAGCGAAAGCCGGGCCTGGTGTTGCCACAAAGGAGTTCACTGCCGTACAGGCAGCTTAGAAATTCATCCGTTCAAAAATCAGGGCGGATTTTCCGGTTCACTGCCGTACAGGCAGCTTAGAAAAGTCCGGATTTACTGATGCAGATAATCCAGCAGTTCACTGCCGCACAGGCAGCTTAGAAACGTTAAACGCCAGGCGGGCGCATATTTGAGCCGTTCACTGCCGCACAGGCAGCTTAAAAAAGCCATCCCGGCATCCTCCGCTAGCCTATTTATGCCGTCAGTCACTAAAACTGCTACCGCTTTCTCTTTATCTTTGCTGATGATTCCATACACTTGCCTGCTATATAGCGCCTGAATTCAGACGATGTTTTGATTAGCAAACGCAAGGAATGCGAATGGATCAGCTTAAACCCTCCGATTTAAAAACCATCCTTCATTCAAAACGCAGCAATATCTATTACTTGCAATATTGTCGCGTGCTGGTTAACGGCGGGCGCGTGGAATACGTTACGGACGAGGGCAAACGCTCGCTCTACTGGAATATTCCCATCGCCAATACCACGGTCATTATGCTCGGCACCGGCACATCGGTTACTCAGGCTGCCATGCGTGAATTTGCCAGAGCTGGCGTGCTGGTCGGTTTCTGTGGCGGCAACGGCACGCCGCTCTATGCCGCTAACGAAGTGGAAGCGGCCGTTTCATGGCTAACTTCGCAAAGTGAATATCGCCCTACAGAATATTTGCAAAACTGGGTGAGCTTTTGGTTCGATGAAGAAAAACGGATAGCGGCGGCAGTAGCTTTCCAGCGGGTTCGTATTGAGCAAATCAAAAAGCACTGGTTAAACGAGCGCATGGCCAGGCAGGAAGAATTTATGATCCAGCCGTCTGTGCTTCAGGCTTTACTGGAACGGTTTGAAAAAAACCTTATAACTTGCACCAGCGTGCAGTATTTGCTGACTCAGGAAGCGGTACTGACAAAAGCGCTCTATAAGCTGGCGGCGCAGGCCACGAAATATGGCGAATTCACTCGCGCAAAGCGCGGCGGTGGAGCGGATATTGCTAACCGATATTTGGATCACGGTAACTATCTGGCCTATGGACTGGCCGCTACGGCCTGTTGGGTAACAGGTTTGCCGCACGGCCTGACGGTCTTGCATGGCAAAACCCGGCGCGGCGGCCTGGTTTTTGACGTAGCGGATATGATTAAGGACGCGCTGATCCTGCCGCAGGCTTTTATTTCCGCAATGGCGGGCGAAGACGAGCAGGAATTCCGCCAGCGCTGTATCGCCGGTTTACAAAAGGCCGAGGCGTTGGATCTGATGATCGAAACGCTACAGTCGACCGCAAACTATTTGGGGCGGGCGCAAAAATGAATATTTTACTGATCTCCCAATGCAGCAAACGCGCCCTGAACGAAACACGCCGAATCATTGATCAGTTTGCGGAGCGTAAAGGCGAAAGAACCTGGCAAACGGCAATTACGCAGGAAGGCGTTAATACGCTGCGAAAATTGCTGCGTAAATCGGCCAGAAGAAATACCGCCGTCGCCTGTCACTGGATTAAAAGCGCGGGTCAGACGGAGCTGCTGTGGATTGTCGGTAATCTGCGCCGTTTTAATCGGGACGGCAGCGTGCCGACGCACACTACGGAGAGCGACGTGCTGAGAAGCCAGGATGAAAACCAGTGGCAAAGCGCACAGGCGATTGGGCTGGTGGCCGCTATCGCCGGACTGTTTCACGACTTCGGCAAAGCGAACCAGCTTTTTCAGCAAAACCTGTTTGGCGAAGGCAAAACATTTCAGCCTTACCGTCATGAATGGGTATCGTTACGGCTTTTCTATGCATGGGTTGGCGATCGCAGCGATCCGCAGTGGCTGGAGGCGTTAGCCGACATCAGCGCCGAAGACGAAGCGATAATGCTAAAAAGGCTAATAAAAGATCCCACTTCAGCAAATCCTTTCGCCTCTTTGCCGCCCGTCGCCGCAACGGTCGCCTGGCTGATTTTATCGCACCATCGGCTGCCGGTTTATCCTGCAAAGCGCAGCAATCCGCCGCAGCTGAACGAAGCGGAACGCTGGCTGACGCATCAGCTGGAGCCTGTCTGGAACGCGCTAAATCATCTGAAATTTGACTGGCAGCCCGCAGAGATACAAAAACAGTGGTCGTTTATTCAGGGTACGCCGCTACAAAGCCGAACCTGGCGTGCTAAAGCGCAAAAAATCGCCCGTCGTGCGCTTGCCCAGCCTGCGCTGCTGCGTTTCGCCCGACTCGATCAGGCGTTTACCTGCCACATGGCGCGGCTGGTGTTAATGCTTGCCGACCATCACTATTCCGCATTACCCGGCACGCCAGCCTGGCAGGATGCGGATTACGCGCCTTTCGCCAATACCGAAGCGCAGCGTCTGGGCAGGCAGAAGCTGGATGAACATAATCTTGCCGTCGCGCAGAACGCTTTGTTATTGGGAAGTAGCCTGCCGCACTTGCGCAAAACGCTGCCGGCAATAGCGCGGCATAAAGCCTTTCGCCAGCGAGCGAAAGAAAAGCGCTTCAGCTGGCAGGATCGCGCTTTCGATCTGGCCGCTTCGCTACGCGAAAAGACCGAAAGTCAGGGTTTTTTTGGCGTGAATATGGCTTCCACCGGCTGCGGAAAAACCTTCGCCAACGCCCGTATTATGTATGCGCTGAGCGATGAAAAAACGGGCTGCCGTTTCTCCATTGCGCTGGGATTGCGTACGCTGACGCTGCAAACCGGCGACGCGCTACGTAAAAGATTAGGGCTGGCCGATGATGATTTAGCGGTGTTGATTGGTTCGCAGGCGGTAAAAGATCTGCATCAATACCATAGCGTGGAAGATCCAGAGGAAGCGGATGCCGGAAGCCAGTCTGGCGAAGTGCTTTTCCCTGAGCATCAGTATGTTCGTTATGACGGCAGCCTGGACGATGGTCGGCTCAGTCGATGGTTGCAGCGCAAGGGAAAGCTGCATCAGTTGCTAAGTGCGCCGCTTTTGGTCAGTACCATCGACCATCTTATCGCGGCGACGGAAGGACTGCGCGGCGGCAGGCAGATAGCGCCGATGCTGCGTCTGTTAACGAGCGACCTGGTGTTGGACGAGCCGGATGATTTTGATATCAGCGATCTTCCCGCGCTGTGCAGGTTGGTGAACTGGGCGGGAATGCTGGGTTCGCGCGTATTGCTCTCTTCCGCCACGCTGCCGCCCGCGCTGGTGCTGGCGCTTTATAATGCTTATCGTCACGGCCGCGCTGAATGGCATAAAAATGCCGGACTAGCGGAAGTCGCGCCGCCGGTTTGCTGCGCCTGGTTTGATGAGCATGAAGCGCTATCCAGAGACATTGCTGTGGGCAGCGATTTCCGGCGGGAGCATGATGCTTTTGTAGCGGAGCGGGTAGTTAAGTTACAACATGCTAAAGCGTTGAGGAAAGGCAGACTGGTCGATATCGCGCCCAAAAGGCGTAAGGAAAAAGAAGTGCTGGATGCGCTGGCGGCGACGTTTTATCAATCCATGTTACAGCTTCACCTAGCGCACCATCAGCAGCATAAAACGAGTGGAAAATGTGTCTCGCTGGGCGTAATCCGCATGGCGAATATCGATCCGCTGGTGGCGGTAGCGCAGCGTCTACTGAAGAAGGCCGCGCCAAAAAATACGCAGATTCATTACTGCGTTTATCACAGCAGGCATCCTCTGGCGATGCGTTCCTGTATAGAAAGCCGGCTGGAAGCGGCATTAACGCGTCACGACTCGCAGGCAATCTGGCAGGTAGAGGAAATCAAACAGGCGCTGGAGAACAGCGAGGCACAGCAGCATCTGTTTGTGGTGATGGCAAGCCCGGTAATTGAGGTTGGGCGCGATTTCGATTTTGACTGGGCCATTGCTGAACCCAGTTCTGTGCGTGCATTAATTCAGCTGGCGGGACGCGTGCAGCGCCATCGACAGCTTGTGCCTGTTGAACCCAATATCCATCTGCTGCGAAAAAATTATCGGGCGCTGCGATCGCCGAGCCAGGTCGCCTATAGCCGTCCCGGTTTTGAAAGCGACAATTTTCGGTTTGCCTCTCACGATCTTTACGACTTACTGCACGGGCGAGAGGATTTCGTTATTGATGCCAGGCCGCGCGTACAGGAGCCTGAAAAACTGCAAACGATTGGGCCTTTTAAACACTTTGTCGATCCGGAACACGTCAGGCTGCGTGTGGAGCTGTTGGGCAGAAAGCGCGAGCCGGAAAAATATTGCGCGGCGCTGTGGTGGCGCAAACCGGTAAGCTGGTGTGGCGAAATGCAGAAGCGAAGCCCTTTTCGACAGTCATCACCGGATCGACTGCACTATTTGCTGATAACGGATGAGGGAGATAAGCCGACTTTTTACCAACCCGACGAGGGATTTGCCGGGCAGAAGGCGAGTGCGATCGATCATATTGCCGATCCTGAACTGGCGGAAGGTGTAGCCATATGGATAGAGCCGGACTACCATCGGCTTTATACGGAACTGGCCGACAAGCTGGGTATGGAGCTGGAGGAGATCAGCAAAAGGTTTGGCGAGATACGGCTGCGAGAAAGCGAAGAAGGGTGGCGTTTTCATCCGCTGCTGGGGGTGTTTGGCGCACTCGGGTGAGTGCGCCGCTGCCTGTACGGCAGGAAGGGGTTTTATCACCTGGTATGGCAGAAACTTATTTCTAAGCTACCTGCTCGGTAGTTTTAAAATAATAACGCCTCAACATTACTATGCAAGCATATTTAAATAAAAGGCAATAATAGCCATAAAGATTATTAAATATTCCATTTGACCTTTTAAAGAAACGTTTCAGTCTTAAATTGATAACGATTTCTTCACTTTTTCTTTGGTTATCGCTCTGAACGATGTATAAGGGCGTCATGTACAAGGTAGTAGTGAAAATTTTCTTAGCAGATACTTAGGATAGGGTTATGGAATTTAAGACTTTGAAAAAAATTTCTTTAGTTGGGATAGGAGTTATCTTCTTGATAGTGCTTTGTGTGGCTATATCAAAGCAAAGTATCAAAAACGTAAATATTCTTGATGGCCAGGGTTCGGTAAAATCAATATATTTTTCATTGATTTCGGTTTTTGTAGATAAATAAATTTTCATAATGTGGAGGCAAAGGATGCCAGAAGAAGGACTTTCATCATTCATCGTTCGTTATATAGCTGAGCGTAAAGCCCCGAAGCGTGAGGCTTTAGAAAAAGAAGAGGCGAAAGCGCTGGCTGGTGCGTACTCAGTAGTGGAGCAGGCCGCTGTTAAGAGCGACTATGCGCGCCAGTATCTGGAGCTGGAACAGAAGTACGAGGTTCGCAACTGGCTAAGCGATGCAGCCAGGCGCGCGAGCCAGATTAGTTTGGTAACTCACGCAATGAAGTTTACGCATGGTGATTCCAAAGGCAGCAGCATCTGTCAGTCTTCTGGTATCAGCAAGCCTGAAGCACTCTCTTCAGCTTCATTAATAACGTTAAAACTGGATACGATAGGAAATGCTGCGGCACTTGATGTCGCCAAACTGCTGCAAACTGAATATCAGGGCGACTCTCTTATCGCCAGCCTTATCCGTGATGATACTTCTGCGCTGGCGGCATTAGCGGAAAACGAGCAGCAGCTGGGCGAATGGGTTGCCGGATTTAAACAGGTTTTATCTGCAGCAAATCCGGCTTCGCACAAGCTTGCTAAACAAATCTATTTTCCTGTTGGCGACGGTCAATATCATCTTCTCGGCCCTCTATTTTCCACTTCATTAGCCCATGCGCTCCATGAACGCCTGACCATCTCGCGTTTTAGCGATGAGGCCAAAGAGATTGCCGCCGCGGTTAAAGCCGGAACCTGGCATAGCCAGCCCAGAACGCTTTATTTAAATACGGCCATTCAAAGCTTCGGCGGCACTAAACCGCAAAACATCTCTTACCTTAACAGCGCTCGCGGCGGTAAAATCCGGCTTTTATCCTGCGCAGCGCCGGTCTGGCAAACCATCAATAAGCCGCCTTTAAATCACAAATCCATTTTTCATTTCCGCAGCGAGTTTTCACGGCTGGCGCGCCCGAGCGTGGAAAGGCTAAAGCGTTATCTGCAGGGCGTTTATAAAGAGGAAAATAACGAAAAAATTCGTCAGCAGCGTGAAAGCTATGTCGATGAAATTATCGATATCTTATTTAACTATGTGGCCGGTATTCAGCAGCCTGAATTCGAGCGCTGGAGTGAAAACGAAAACTGCGAGTTAAAACAGTCACAGCAGCTTTGGCTGGACCCGCTGCGTGGAAATAGCGACGAAAATTTCCGATTTGAGCGGGAAGCGGGCGACTGGAAAGTTGAAGTAGCGCGGGATTTCGGTTACTGGCTAAGCCGTCAGCTTAGCGCGAGTCCGCTTAATATGGGCGAGGTTGAGCGGCGCTATTTTTCTACCGCAGCGTTATTTAAAAGACGCCTGCGTGAAATGGAGCAGGATTTAAAAGAGGAGCTGCTATGAGCCATCTGATTACCCTGCGCCGTCTGCGCGTGGAAAACGCTAACGCTATCGCTGGATTTACCTGGGGTTTTCCTGCGATTACCCATTTTCTGGGATTTATGCACGCGTTATCGCGCAGGCTGCAGAAAAGCCACGGTTTAAGCCTGAAAGGCTGCGGCGTAATTTGTCATCAGCAGCAGATACACGCGCACTCATCCGGCTACGATCACGTTTTCGCTCTCACTCGCAATCCACTGACTAAAGAAGCAAAAACGGCTTCGTTCAATGAAGAAGGTCGTATGCATTTGACCGTCTCGCTGTTGCTGCAGTGCGAAGGCAGTATTGAAGGGGGCGAACAGGGCGCGGCCGCGCTGGCGCAGCATATCGATAACCTTTGCCAGACGCAGCGGCTGGCTGGCGGCATGATCCGTGACGTTGAACGGGTTAGCGTAACCGGCTGGCCGGAAGAGGAGCAGACGACGCGTAAAATCCTGCGCCGTTTGCTGCCTGGTTTTGCGCTGTTGGATCGCTCATCGCTGCTGGCGGAACATTTCGCCCGGCTTCAGCAAGAGAATCCGCAGGCGGAAATGCTCGATGCCTGGCTCGACTTCGCCAGCCTGAAAATGCGGGCGGTAACGGAAGATGGAAACCCTCAGCCGGGAGATAAAGCCCGCTGGGAATATCTGCCGAAGCCAGCGGGCGGATTTTTAGTGCCGCTGATGACCGGCTATCGCGCCATTTCTCCCGTGCTTGAACCGGGCCAGGTCGCCAATTCGCGGGATAACGAGACGCCGTTCTGTTTCGCCGAAGCGGTTTATGGCGTTGGTGAATGGCGTAGCCTGCATCGCCTGACCCGGCTCGAAGAGATGATGTGGTGCCATCGTTATGAAAACGACCATTACCTTTGCCGAGGCAATTCAGAAATAAAACAGCCAATTTACGAAGTGTTCGAAGACGAATTTAATGATGATTAATTAATAAGGAAATTAACATGGCTAAAGCAACGATCAAAACCGCTTCCGTACTCGCTTTCGAAAAGAAATTAGCTAATTCCGACGGCGTGATGTTTGCCGGAAAATGGCAGCAAAAAGAACCGTGGCAGCCGATAGAAATAAAGGAGAAGGCGGTGCGCGGAACGATCTCTAACCGTCTGAAAAACGCTTTAGCAAGCGATCCGGTGAAGCTGGATGCGGAAATCCAAAAAGCGAACCTGCAACGCGTGGATGTGGCCGCGCTGCCAGCGGATGCCGATACGCTGAAAGTGGTTTTTACCCTGCGCGTTTTGGGAAATCTGGCTACGCCTTCGGTTTGTAACGATCGGGCCTACCAGACCGAACTCACAAAAGTGATCAATGGCTATATCGAGCAGCATGGTTTTCACGAGCTGGCCTCGCGCTACGCTGAAAATATCGCCAACGGCCGTTTTTTGTGGCGTAACAGAATCGGCGCCGAGACGATCAAAGTCTGCATAAGCCGTGGCGAACAACGCTGGGAATTTAACGCGCATGACTACAACCTGCGTAAGTTCTCTGCACCACAGGGCGATCTGGCGCAGCTGGCTGACGCTGTTGCCGAAGGTCTGGCCGGCAAATCTTTTGTTTTACTGAATGTGGAAGCGTACGTGCGGTTGGGCAATGGTCAGGAAGTTTTCCCTTCTCAGGAACTGGTGCTGGACAGCAACAGCAAAAAAAGCAAAGTGCTGTATCAGGTCGACGGCACGGCCGCCATGCATTCGCAAAAAATCGGTAATGCGCTGCGCACCATAGACAGCTGGTATCCAAAAGCGGATGAACCAGATATGGGGCCGATTGCGGTCGAACCCTATGGTTCCGTGACCAGCCGTGGTCTGGCCTACCGTCAGCCAAAACAGAAAATGGATTTTTATACGCTGTTGGATAACTGGGTCACGAAGGGAGAAACGCCTGCGGTTGAGCAGCAGCATTACGTTATCGCTACGCTGATCCGTGGCGGCGTCTTCGGCGAGAAGAGCGAATAGGGCGACAGCATGAAATATTATCAGGATATCATTATTTTGCCGGATCCGGAGATTGCGGATGAGGTATTGATGGCTGCGCTTTTCGCGCAGCTTCATCTGAAATTAAATAAAGCTGGCGAAGGGCGGATTGGCGTCAGCTTTCCGGCAGTAGGATTGACGCCGGGCAACCGTTTACGGCTGCATGGTACAGAGGAAGATCTGACAACGCTTGCCGCCACTCACTGGTACGACAGCCTGAAAGAGTACATTTTTTGCAAATCGATTCGGCCCGTGCCGGAAGGTTGTCGCTACCGTACTGTGCGCCGCGTGCAGTATAAAAGCAGCGCCGAACGGCTGCGGCGCCGTTCAGTAAGAAAAGGGTGGCTGACAGCGGAAGAGGCGCAGGAAAAAATCAGCGAATCTAATGAGAAGCGCGGCAAGCTGCCCTTTTTGCCGATGAAAAGTCGTTCAAACGGCCATTCGTGGCTGCTTTTTCTGCAGCATGGCCCGCTAAAGGAAAAGCCAACCGAAGGCACTTTTAGCAGCTACGGCCTGAGTGCCGAAACCACCGTTCCCTGGTTCTGAAGGTTTAACCCTTTTTTCGGGCGTCATTTTATTTTGTTGAAAAATAAAGGAATTATCACAGCGGCTGAAAAAAGGGTTTTTAAGGGAAAGAGTGAAAAAGGTTTTGCTTTCAAAGAGAAAGGCCTCAATGCCAACACTTCACTGCCGCACAGGCAGCTTAGAAACGTATCCGACAGACGCAGTACCAGAAGATCTCCTTCACTGCCGCACAGCAGCTTAGAAATGACATCATGAAATACGCCACGGCGTCCGGCGCTTCACTGCCGCACAGGCAGCTTAGAAAGGCTTTTCGGGCCGTGTCGTTCTGAACATCGACTTCACTGCCGCACAGGCAGCTTAGAAAGGCGGGAGGCATGGCGAGGGCTAGGCATTTAACTTCACTGCCGCACAGGCAGCTTAGAAAGCCGTGGCGCGTGCTCTATTCGTCGCGCGTGTCTTCACTGCCGCACAGGCAGCTTAGAAAATTTACTGATTGAGGGCTCACGCCCGCGATTTGTTCACTGCCGCACAGGCAGCTTAGAAACGCGCACGCGGCAACGTCGCAAAATTACTGAACGTTCACTGCCGCACAGGCAGCTTAGAAAACTGGCGCAGCGATCCGCGTAAAGACGATGCCGTTCACTGCCGCACAGGCAGCTTAGAAAGGAGGCAATGAGTGCTATTGCTGAACTGACGAGTTCACTGCCGCACAGGCAGCTTAGAAAAGCTTCGTGTTAAACAGCGTGCGCACACGACCGTTCACTGCCGCACAGGCAGCTTAGAAATGTCACGATTACCGCGGCGCAACCGGCTAACCGTTTACTGCCGCACAGGCAGCTTAGAAACATGTGACAGGGGGGGAGCACTTTTTACATGGGTTCACTGCCGCACAGGCACTTAGAAAAAAAGACGAAGACACGCTGGACGACCTGCGGGGTTCACTGCCGCACAGGCAGCTTAGAAAAGCCTCGCGATACTCGGATAACAGCAGTGATAGTTCATTGCCGCACAGGCAGCTTAGAAATGAAAAAGAGGACGCTAAACCGAAGGCTGAACGTTCACTGCCGCACAGGCAGCTTAGAAATAACCCGCAGGAATTAACCATGCCGCACAACAGTTCACTGCCGCGCAGGCAGCTCAGAAACACACACGCGAGATGCTGCCGCCACCTCGTTCACTGCCGCGCAGGCAGCTTAGAAATGCGGGCCTTATGTCCACCAAATATCGACCGTGTTTACTGCCGCACAGGCAGCTTAGAAAGGGCAAGTGGGTCGCCGAATCTGTGCTAATGGGTTCACTGCCGCACAGGCAGCTTAGAAAGCCAGCACGCGCTGCCCTTTGTGCGTCAGACGGTTCACTGCCGCACAGGCAGCTTAGAAAACCGCCGGTCTTTTTCAAATATTCATCGCGATGTTCACTACCGCGCAGGTAGCTTAGAAAATGAACATTTTCTCTATAGCTTCTTTGAGCAACATACTGCCGTACAGGCAGCAATAAAAACCCTAATCCCTTATTACGCGGCCCATAACATCCGGTTAAACCCCCGCTTCTAAAAGCATACAAAAAGTGCTGAAAGTCAGCGTTAGGGCACCGTTTTTTGACCCGCTGACTATCCCAAAAGCCGTTTTTCCTGACTAATCCGTGTGCTGCGTCATCTTGTTAACTATGTTGCTTTTTTGTAAACAGATTAACATCACACCGAAATCCTGCTATGCTGGCCTCCGCGAAACCGGGCACCTTACCCTACAGAAAAGAGCGCAAACTATTTTGCGGCGAGCCTGAAGGCGCCCGGTCATTACACTGTGAGCGAGGAGAACGTCGTGCTAGAAGAATACCGTAAGCACGTTGCCGAGCGTGCTGCCGAAGGGATTGTTCCTAAACCATTAGATGCTTCCCAAATGGCCGCGCTGGTTGAACTGCTGAAAAACCCGCCAGCGGGTGAAGAAGAATTCCTGTCCGATCTGTTAATTAATCGAGTTCCGCCGGGCGTTGACGAAGCGGCCTATGTCAAAGCCGGATTCCTGGCTGCTGTCGCCAAAGGCGAAGCGACCTCTCCTCTGGTTACTCCTGAAAAAGCGGTTGAACTGCTGGGCACCATGCAGGGCGGCTACAACATTCATCCGCTGATTGAAGCGCTGGAAGACGAAAAGCTGGCGCCGATTGCCGCCAAAGCGCTCTCCCATACGCTGCTGATGTTTGACAACTTCTACGACGTGGAAGAAAAAGCCAAAGCCGGTAATGCTCACGCCAAACAAATCCTGCAGTCATGGGCTGATGCCGAATGGTATCTGTCGCGCCCGGAGCTGGCAGAAAAAATCACCGTCACCGTCTTTAAGGTCACTGGTGAAACCAACACCGACGATCTTTCTCCTGCGCCTGACGCCTGGTCACGCCCTGACATCCCATTACACGCGCTGGCGATGCTGAAGAACGCCCGTGAAGGCATCGAGCCGGATCAGCCTGGCGTCGTCGGCCCAATCAAACAGATCGAAGCGCTGCAGGCCAAAGGCTTCCCGCTGGCTTACGTCGGCGACGTGGTCGGTACCGGTTCTTCTCGTAAATCCGCTACCAACTCGGTGCTGTGGTTTATGGGCGACGACATCCCGAACGTGCCGAACAAAAAAGGCGGCGGTGTGGTACTCGGCAACAACATCGCGCCGATTTTCTTCAACACGATGGAAGATGCGGGCGCGCTGCCGATCGAAGTGGATGTGCAGAACCTGAATATGGGCGACGTCATCGACATCTATCCGTATAAAGGCGAAGTGCGTAACCATGAAACCGGTGAAGTGCTGGCTAACTTCGCGCTGAAAACCGAAGTGCTGCTCGACGAAGTTCGCGCGGGTGGTCGTATTCCGCTGATCATCGGTCGTGGTCTGACCACAAAAGCACGCGAATCGCTTGGTCTGCCGCACAGCAACGTATTCCGTCAGGCGAAAGACGTGGCGGCAAGCACGCGCGGCTACTCGCTGGCGCAGAAAATGGTTGGCCGCGCTTGTGGCACCGAAGGCGTGCGTCCAGGCGCGTACTGCGAACCGAAGATGACTTCCGTAGGTTCTCAGGACACTACTGGCCCAATGACCCGTGACGAGCTGAAGGATCTGGCCTGTCTGGGCTTCTCCGCCGATCTGGTGATGCAGTCGTTCTGCCACACGGCGGCCTATCCGAAGCCGGTTGACGTCTCCACGCACCATACGCTGCCGGACTTTATTATGAACCGCGGCGGCGTGTCGCTGCGTCCGGGCGACGGCATCATCCACAGCTGGCTGAACCGTATGCTGCTGCCGGATACCGTTGGTACAGGCGGCGACTCCCATACCCGTTTCCCGATCGGCATCTCTTTCCCGGCGGGTTCCGGCCTGGTGGCTTTTGCGGCGGCAACCGGCGTTATGCCGCTGGATATGCCAGAGTCCGTGCTGGTGCGTTTCAAAGGCAAAATGCAGCCGGGCATCACGCTGCGCGATCTGGTGCACGCTATTCCGCTGTACGCCATCAAACAGGGCCTGCTGACCGTTGAGAAGAAAGGCAAGAAAAACATCTTCTCCGGCCGCATTCTGGAAATCGAAGGCCTGCCGGAACTGAAAGTCGAGCAGGCGTTTGAGCTTTCCGATGCCTCCGCCGAGCGTTCTGCGGCTGGTTGTACTATCAAGCTGGGCAAAGATCCTATCATTGAGTACCTCAACTCCAACATCGTTCTGCTGAAGTGGATGATTGCGGAAGGCTACGGCGATCGCCGCACGCTGGAACGTCGTATTCAGGGCATGGAGAAATGGCTGGCGGATCCGCAGCTGCTGGAAGGCGATGCGGATGCGGAGTACGCGGCAGTGATCGAAATCGATTTGGCCGAGATCAAAGAGCCAATCCTGTGTGCGCCGAACGATCCGGACGATGCGCGTCTGCTGTCGGACGTGCAGGGCGAGAAGATTGACGAAGTCTTTATCGGTTCCTGTATGACCAACATCGGCCACTTCCGCGCGGCGGGCAAGCTGCTGGACAGCCACAAAGGCCAGCTGCCGACGCGTCTGTGGGTGGCGCCGCCAACCAAGATGGATGCGGCGCAGCTGACGGAAGAGGGCTACTACAGCGTCTTCGGCAAGAGCGGCGCACGTATCGAAATCCCGGGCTGCTCGCTGTGCATGGGTAACCAGGCGCGTGTAGCGGATGGCGCGACGGTGGTTTCCACCTCGACCCGTAACTTCCCGAACCGCCTGGGTACCGGCGCGAACGTCTATCTGGCTTCTGCCGAACTGGCGGCCGTTGCGTCGCTGCTGGGCAAATTGCCGACGCCGGACGAGTATCAGCAGTTTATGGCGCAGGTCGACAAGACGGCGGTGGATACCTATCGCTATCTGAACTTCGACCAGTTAAACCAGTACACTGAGAAAGCCGACGGCGTGATTTTCCAGACGGCGGTGTAAACCTGAAGCGCTATTCAGAGTCGAATAGCGTTTGATAAATAAGGATCCGGCACTGTTCAGCAGCGCCGGATTTTTTATGGGCGGCACCAGGATGACTGAGCTAGCAAAGCGGGATGTGGAAAACAGGGTTCAGAAACCCTTTTTTTAATCGCATATTTAACTTATTGATTTTTAAAGGATGGAATCAAAGACTCAAAAAAAGGGTTTTTAGACCGAATGGGTCAAATTTCTCTGCAAACCATCAGGTTAAACTCTTGCCGCAACAGTTCACTGCCGCACAGGCAGCTTAGAAACGTAACAACTTCAGGGGTCGAAAATATGGCTTGTTCACTGCCGCACAGGCAGCTTAGAAAAGATCTGCAGGTCGTATAGATCCGGCCTGTGTGTTCACTGCCGCACAGGCAGCTTAGAAACGGTAATGCGCCCGTAGTGCGTCCAGTTCTTCGTTCACTGCCGCACAGGCAGCTTAGAAATGTAAAATCAAATCAAGAAGCTCACGCTTTTTGTTCACTGCCGCACAGGCAGCTTAGAAACGGCGGGCAATTCCGTCCCGTTGTTTTTAGCGTTCACTGCCGCACAGGCAGCTTAGAAAAGCAGGCCCATCAGAGCCTGGCGGTCAGCAATGTTCACTGCCGCACAGGCAGCTTAGAAAGCGCTGGTCGACTGTTTTCGCGTTACGCCACGGTTCACTGCCGCACAGGCAGCTTAGAAAAGCGGCGGTTTATGTTCTGCTGTATCACAGAGGTTCACTGCCGCACAGGCAGCTTAAAAAATCACGCGCACGAAGTAGACCAGCTATTGTCAGTTCACCGCCGTACACACAGCCTAAAAACTCGACCCGTATAAAAACCCATCATATAAGCGCTACCTTCGGCAAACCGCTGTTATTCGCTCGTTATGCTGCGATACTTAAGGGATAAGCCGCCTGCGCCGTCAGGCGCGCGGCAAGGCAGGTCAGAGGAAAACAGCATGGAATACGAATTTTTACGCGACGTTACCGGTACGGTAAAGGTACGCATGTCGATGGGGCATGAAGCCATCGGCCACTGGTTTAATGAAGAAGCGGCGGATAACCTGGCGCTGCTGGACGAGGTGGAAGCCGCCGTTGCCGAAGTCAAAGACAGCGAGCGCCAGTGGCAGCGCGTGGGCCGTGAATACACCATCTGGCTGGATGAGGAAGAGGTGATCGTTCGCGCGAACCTCCTAAGTATCGAAGGCGACGAGATGGAAGAGGGCATGAGCTACTACGACGAGGAAAGTCTCTGCTTCTGCGGCGTGGAAGATTTTCTGGCGGTGATCGCCGCCTATCGCAGCTTCCTGCAGGGACGCTAGGCCCGTCTGCAACTATTTGCTCATTTTTAATGTTTTTATCTGCGATCCTGATCGTTTTTATTCACCGTTGATTTATTAAAATCAAAAAAGGAATAACAAACGAGGCAGGATGCTGATGAAACTGAAACAGGCTATCGAAAAAATTCCGGGCGGTATGATGGTCGTACCGCTGGTTGCCGGAACCGCTATTAATACTTTTGCGCCGCAGCTGCTGCAAATCGGCGGCTTTACCACCGCGCTATTCAAACAGGGCGCCGCGCCGTTGATTGGCGCCTTTCTGGTCTGCATGGGCGCCGGGATCGGCTTTAGCGCGGCGCCAAAAGCTATTCTGCAAGGCGGCAGCATCACGCTGGTAAAACTGCTGGTCGCGGTGGCGCTTGGCTTTACCGTCGATAAACTGGCAGGCGCCGGAGGCTTTTTCGGCCTTAGCAGCGTGGCGATTATCGCCGCGATGAGCAACGCCAACGGCGGGCTTTACGCGGCGCTGGTCGGTGAGTTCGGCAGCGAAACCGATATTGGCGCTATCCCACTGATGTCCATGAGCGACGGCCCTTTCTTTACGCTGATTGTATTGGGCGCCGCCGGCATGGCTTCCATTCCTTTTATATCGCTGGTCGCCGTAATAGTGCCGCTGCTGGTCGGCATGCTGCTGGGCAATCTGGATGCGGAAATGCGACGCTTTCTTACCGCTGGCGGCCCGGTGCTGATCCCCTTTTTCGCCTTCGCGCTGGGCACAGGTATCGATCTGGCGATGCTGCTGGAAGGCGGTATCGCAGGCATCGTACTGGGCCTGTTGACCACTTTCCTCGGCGGCTGGTTTAACGTTCGCGTCGATCGGCTGGTTGGAGGAAGCGGCATCGCGGGCGCGGCGGCTTCCAGCACGGCGGGAAACGCGGTCGCCACGCCGCTGGCGATTGCACAGGCCGATCCTTCTCTGCTGAAAGTGGCTTCGGCCGCCACGCCGTTAATCGCCGCTTCCGTGATTACCACCGCGATCCTTACGCCCCTTTTTACTTCCTGGATAGCTAAACGCAGCGCGCCGCAGGAGGCCAAATCATGAAAATGCTGGTGATTGCCGATGATTTTACCGGCGCTAACGATACGGGCGTGCAGCTGGCGAAAAAAGGCGCGCGCACTGAAGTTTTATTGCAAAGCGACCCGACGGTTAACAGTCGTGCTGACGTGTTGGTCATTAATACGGAAAGCCGCGCCGTCGATGCGCAAGCGGCGGCGCGCTGCGTGACTGAGGCGATAGAGCATTACGCCGAGCAGCGTCCGACCCTCTATAAAAAAATCGATTCCACTTTTCGCGGTAATCCCGGCGCGGAAATCGCTGCGGCGCTGGCAGCGACGGGCGCGCGTCTGGCGGTGATCGCGGCGGCGATCCCGGCGGCGGGCAGAACCACGCTGAATGGAGAGTGTCTGGTTAACCGGCAGCCGCTGCACACCACCGAATTTGCCAGCGATCCCAAAACGCCGATCCTCAGCTCGCGCATCGCCACCATTCTGGCCAGCCAGACCGCTTTGCCGATAGAGGAGTTCTCGCTGGCTGCGGTACGTTCTCCTTCGCTCGGCGAGCAGCTGGCCGCGCTGGCGCAGCAGCAAACGCTGGTGGTAATGGATGCGGAAACGGAAGAGGATCTTGCCGCCATTGCCCGCGCGGCCGCGCGACTCGCTTTTCCCGTGGTCTGGGTGGGCGCTGCCGGGCTGGCGAACGCTTTGCCCGCGACCTTATATATGCAGCCGCGCAGCCGACTGCCGCTGCTGATTGTCGCCGGATCGATGAGCGAGGCGACCCGCAAACAGATCCATTACGCCAGTGCGCATGAAAATACGGTAGTGGTGGATGTTTTTCCTCAGGCGCTGTTGGGTGAAGAGGCGGCTGACTGCCTTAACCGACTGGCGGACGAAAGCGCGGCCGCGCTGCTGCGGCAACAGCACTGCATTCTGCGCGCCAGCCGCAGCGAGCAGGAGAGAGAGCTTATTGGCAGCCTTTGCCAGCAGTGGCAATTAAGCCGCCAGCAGCTGGGCGAAACCATCAGCAAACGGCTGGCTGAGCTGACGGTGGCCATCCTTAATCGGGCGCAAATCGGCGGGCTGTTTTTGACCGGCGGCGATATCGCTACGGCGGTGGCCGCCAGCCTGCATGCAAAAGGCTATCGGATTTCCGGCGAGATCGCGCCCTGCATTCCCTGGGGTACCTTTGTTCATAGCGATCTTGACGATCTGCCGGTGATCACCAAAGCCGGCGGCTTCGGCAGCGAAAATATTATCAGCGAGGCAATTGGCTTTCTGGAAAGGCTCTACGAGGAGTGAGAAAGCGGCGGCGTGGTTTATCCTGGCCGCCGCTTTTTTACAGCGAGGCGCCGCCGCAGATCACCAGCTCCTGGCCGGTGATGGCATCGGCGGCGGGCGAGAGCAGATAGCCGACCAGCGCGGCCACTTCCTGCGGCTGGATGTAGCGGCCAATCGGCGGCAGCTTCGGCGGCGAGCTTTCGCGGCCCGGCTGGCTCAGCATCGGCGTTTCCGTCGCGCCGGGCGCAACAATATTCGCGGTAATGCCGCGCGGCGCCAGCTCTGCCGCCCAGCTTCTTACCATGCCCTTCATCGCCGATTTGGTGCAGACATACTGACTGCGTCCCGCCGCGCCGGTCGAGGTTCGACTGCCGAGCAGCACGATGCGGCCGCCGGTCGGCAGCCGCGGCGCCAGCTGGTTCGCAAGTACTTCCGCTACGCGAATATGCAGCTGCCAGAGCTTTTCGCTTATTTCCTCATCCAGCTCGCCCAGCGGCGCGGCCTTCATCATGCCAGCGGCGTGGATCACCGCATCTACCTGCGGCAGCGTGGCGAGCGCCTGTTTTAGCGCGGCGGTATCGAACAAATCCACAGAGAGCGAGGTGAAAGCGGGATTGTCGCGCTTAACCAGCGTACGGCTCAGCCCGGTTACGCGCCAGCCTTCCTGCAGCAGCTGTTCCGCGATGGCGGCGCCAATCCCCGAGCTGACGCCGGTAAGCAAAGCGTGACGACTCATAGCGCCTCCAGCGGGATTTTAAAGACCGCTTTACGAATGGTGGCCGGTTCGCCGACCGCGCACAGCGCCTGGTGCGCTTCGCCGGGATAAAAGATGGCGAAATCGCCTGGCCGCAGATGCAGCGAGTGCGGCAGCTGCGGCTGCGCGACGATAAACAGATCCGGCTTGCGCTCTTCCGCCTGCTGCTGGCGGGCATCGGCGCAGGAAAAGTGAATAATCTCTTCGCCCTCAAGCAGGATCTGAATATCCAGATATCGGCGATGAAACTCGGTATGCCGTGTTTCCTCAGGCGCGGTATTCGCCACGCCGATATTGCAGAACCATGCGGTGCCCTGTGGCTGAATTTTTCCGTCATCACAGGCGAGCAGCGCCGCGAAGCTGTGTTCGGGCCTCGACAGCAGCTCATGCAGCGAAGCGGGCAGCGTTGCCATTTTCAGCGTCGCCAGATTGCCGGTAATCATTGCGCCTCCTTAACCCAGGCCTCGTCCACGCAGACATATTTAATCGCCTGGCGGAAATAAGTGTAGGCAATATGCAGTTCGCCATTAACACCCTGCTTGATGCTGGGATAGGAGAACTCGCGGTTCAGCTTCTGCTGGGAATTATTGGTCATGCAGTAGCCGTCGCCTTCGTCCAGATTACGCCGCCACGGCCAGCTTCTGCCGCCGTCGGTGGAAATCGCCAGCGTCATTGGCGCACGCGGTGCCCCCCAGAACGCCGTTTTGCCGCTATGCGTGACAGGTTGCGTCGCCACGGCTACGTCGTCCTCTTCATCTTCAATTTCGTCATAGAGCGACAGGCGACGTTCGCTGGCGCCTTCGGCGCTCATGGCGTTGTAGACCAGCGCCAGATCGCCGTTAGCCAGCGTCGTGAGCTGGATCGACGAATTATTATTCGGCAGCTCGGTCGGCTGCGGCGCCGACCAGCTTTCGCCGTTATCGGTGGAGCGACTGGCGTAAATGTTATCCGCCCAGCGGCTGCGGAACAGCGCCAGCAGCGAGCCGTCCTTCAGCAGCGTGATGTTCATATGCACGCAGCCGGTGCTCTCCGGCACGGCCACGTCGCGCCAGCTTTTGCCCTGGTCAGAAGAGATCTTCACCGCGCTGGTATCGTAGTTGCCGACCCACTTTTCGCCGGGCCGCGTGGTGCAGTAAAACACCGGCAGCAGCCAGTTGCCGTTCTCCAGCACCACAATCGGCTGACGGATAAAGGTGCCGGGCTTGTCCAGCAGCGTGGCGATCGGGCCCCAGCTTTTGCCGAAATCCTGCGACTGGCGAAAGCGCACGATGGCGGTATCCTGGTTGCCGGACTTCTGCGCCGTCCACAGCAGCCACAGCACGTTATCGGACGCGAGAAACAGCACCGGATTCTGCTCGGAGCGACTGCTGTCATCGGAAAGCTTCTGCGGCTCGCTCCAGCAATCGCTGTTTTTCGCCAGCCGCGAGCACCAGACGGAGATATCGGCGATGCCTTCCTGAGTGCCGCCAAACCAGACGCAAAGCAGGTCGCCGTCCGGCAGCGGCAGCAGATTGGCCGCATGGTTTTGCGGGCAGGGCGAAGGCAGCATCGCCACCTGTTGGCGAGGATCCTCGGCTGGTTGCACCAGACCATTACGTTCCACTGTCAGGGTTTCACTCATATCAGGCTCCACTTTTTTGCATGCTGTTGTCGGTTTTTTTCACGCTCTGACGGCTCGGGATCATATAGTCGATAGCCATAATCACCGCTGGCGTAATCAGCGCGATATACATGTTGTTGATGCCGAAGGGATCGCCCAGCACGAACCAGACGGAAGTCATCACGCAGGCGCCGATCAGGCCCCAGTTCGCGCCGCGCGCGCTTTTAAACATCGGCAGATAGAAGGCGATAATCGCCACCACGGAGATCGACAGACGGATCGCGCGGGTAAAGAAAGAGAGCTTGAGTACTTCCGGCACGAACAGCACGAAAATCAGCGGCGCAAAGCCGATAGCCAGCGACAGCCAGCGGGTCATTTTAAATTCGCGCTCCGGCGTTGGCTTGCGGTAAGGCACATAGAAATCTTTCACGATCAGCGAAGCGATAGCCAATGCTACGGTGCCGACGCTGACAAAAATCGAGGCGACCAGCGAAGTGGTGACAATACCCGCCAGCCACGGGCTCATATCCTGTAAGAACACCGGCAGCGCATAGAGGCTTTGAATATCCGGGTGCAGATATTTCGCCGCCACGCCGATCATCGCGATAGCAATACCAATCGGCAAGCAGAAGAAGAACGCTACCCAGGTTGCGCGCCGCGCCGCCGCAGGACTTTTGGTGGAGGAAATTGCCTGGATCACAAACTGGGTACAGAAGATCGAGCCGATGGTGCCAATCAGCCAGGCGACGATGGTGCTGGCGCCCACGTGGCCGTCCCACGTCCAGTAGAAGGAAGGCATTTTCTCAACCATTGGCGTAATGCCGCCGGTCATTTTCAGCGCCACGCCGAGAATAATCAGGATACCGACATATTTCAGCGCGCTGTGCAGCATCGTCACCCAGGCCATGCCTTTCATGCCGCCGAAAGCGAAATAGAAAGTACTGACAATGGCGGTAATAAAGGCCGCAACGGGCAGATTCACTTTTAATACGGTAGAGATAGCCGCCGCGCCGCTGACGTAATTGCCGACGTTCACCAGCAGCAGCGCGTAAATCATAATAACAGAGATAATATTCTTGGTGGTGCTGCCGTACTTTTCCGCTATCGCGCCGGAAATAGTAATCTTGCCGGTATTATAAATGCGCTTCACCAGCAGCAGGCCGAAGATGGGAAAGCCAATCGCCGCGCCGATGACCGACCAGGATGCGGCAAAGCCATCTTCAAAAGCGGCCTGCGCGGTGCCGATGGTCGATTTGGCGCCGATATATTCCGACATCAGCATAATACCGACGATAAAAGCGGGCATGGCGCGCGACCCTTCCATAAAGTCGCCGGAGCTTTTACTTCTTAGCCGGTAAGTCAGCCAGGTGGTAAACAAAATATAGGCGACCACCATGCAAACAATAATTAGCGTGCCTTCAGCAGAAAACTCTTTCATTGTGATGCCTCACTATGAGCGGACGCGGCGGCCTGCGGCTCTTTTCGCGCCCTTGTAGGGTTAAGCGCCGGATAGGGCGCTGAAGGTGGAATATGCCCCAACGGCCTGCACAGGGATTATTGGGTGTACTGATTGACGATCTGGCGAATACGCTGCTCTTCTTCGGCGCTGAAGCGCACGGCATAGCGGCTTTCGCCCACGTCGTAGCCCATCAGCGCCACGGCTTTTTTCACCGCCGCAGGCGAGAAGGCGACGCCGTAGAGATCGGTGCGCAGGCCGGTGACGTTTTCCTGCGCTTTGCGCGAGCCTTCTATATCGCCATCGTTAAAGCGCGCCCAAATTGCGTTGATCTCTTTAGGCGCGACGTTGGCCAGCCCGGAGATGCAGGCGGAACAGCCGTCGACGAAACCCTGGTGGATCAGCGAATCCGGGCCGTTGAGCACGTTAAAGTTCTCAGCGCCTTCGGCAGCCTGTAAAAAACCGCTCAGGCTCTCATAGCTGCCCGCGCTGTCCTTGATACCGACGATATTGGGATGCGCCGCCAGCTTGCGTACCGTCTCAGGCTGTAGCGTATTGCCGGTGCGCGCCGGGATGTTGTAGAGAAACACAGGCACTTCCAGCGCGTCGGCCACCGCTTCGTAATGGGCGATCAGCTCTTCCTGCTTCAGCGGCACGAAGTAAGGCGTAATCACCGAGACGGCATCCACGCCCATGCTGGCGACCTGTTTGCCCAGGCGGATAGTTTCGCGGGTAGAAATCTCGCCGACATGCGCGACCAGAAACGCCTTGTCGGCCACTTCCTCCACGCAGGTCGCGGTCACGGCCAGCTTCTCTTTTTCATTCAGCACGAAAAACTCGCCGTTGGTGCCGCCGCAAAAAATGCCGTTGCCCGCAGCGAGCTGGCGCTGGATCTGCTGACGCATCGCGCGCTCATGGTAGTCGCCCTCAGCGGTAAACGGCGTGACGATAGCGGTCAGCACACCGGTTATTTTCTTTATCATGGCTTTGTCCAGTTAGTGATTCAGAGTGGGAAACAGCGTCAGATAAACCTCGCGCACATCGTCGGCGCTGACGCTACCCGGCACGTTTTTCATCAGGCGCTGTACGTCCAGCGCGGCCTCGACCAGATAGGGCAGGTGATCGGCATTGATACCCAGTTCGTCCAGGCTGGCGGGCAGCTTCAGGCGCTTCACCAGCGCGGCGAAGTAGTCCACCAGCGCTACGGATTTTTCTTCCTCGCTGAGTGAGGCATCGGCGTCCGGCAACAGATCGTAAGCCTGCGCGAATTTGCCAACCGCCGCCGGACGCACGAAGCGCATACAGGGCGCCAGCAGAATGGCGTTCGCCACGCCGTGCGGCAGATGGTATTTGCCGCCCAGCGGATAGGACATGGCGTGCACCAGGTGTGTGCCAGCGTGCGCGATAGCCGCGCCGCCGTAGTAAGAAGCCCAGAGCATATCCAGACGCGCCGCCAGGTTATCCGGCTCCGCGATGGTTTTTTCCAGGCTGGCGAACAGCTTCTTCATGCCGATCAGCGCGTAGTTATCACTAACCGGATTAGCGACGTTGGCGGTAAAGCATTCGAGCAGATGACAGAGCGCGTCGATGCCGGTCGAAGAGGCGATATGCGCAGGCATACTGGTGGTTAGCTCGGGCGCCAGCACCACGTAATCGGGCAGCATCACCGGCGAAATAATGCCGACTTTGGTTTCTTTCTCCGGGATAGCCAGGATTGCGTTTGGCGTGGCCTCGGAGCCTGTGCCAGCGGTCGTTGGGATCAGCAGCGAAGCGGTGCGACGCTGCGGTTTTTCGCCGGCCAGCAGCGCTTCCAGCGAGGGCGCGTTGTCCGCGCAGAGCACGGAAAGCAGTTTGGCGACGTCCAGCACGCTGCCGCCGCCAACGCCGATCACCAAATCCACTTTCCGCGTCGGCAGAGAAGCCAGCACCGTCGCCACATCGTGCTGGCTGGGTTCCGGCGGCACCGAATCCACAATGTTCAGCGTTGTCTGGCCGCTAATCAGCGTAATCAGCTGCTGCACCGCCGGGATACCGACGATATTTTTGTCCGTCACCATCAGCACCTGCTGATGGTTCTGCAGCAGATAGCCAATGTCGTTAAGCGTCTGGTATCCGCTAATCACGGTGCTGTTGATATTCATGCCTTTTACCCTGTTGTCGCTGCCGATGGTTGCACGGCGTGATTGTATTTGCTCATTTATGACCCTTCTCCGGCGGGAGAGGGATAAATTTATAGGGCAAATTGATTTTGATTAATTTGATCGTGCTCACATATAATCAATTGTGATTGAATATAATCATATCCGGCGAGAGCACTTCGCTTTCGCGCTGCCGTCAGGAGAAGAGATGTCGCGCTTAACATGGAAAACGCCCGTGCTGGTGATCGCCGATGACTTCACCGGCGCTAACGACGCCGGAGCCGGACTGGCCAGCGTCGGCGCGCGCGTACAGGTGCTGTTTGATGCCGCCACATCGGCAAAACATTGCGATGTGCGAGTAGTGAATACGGATAGCCGGGCAGTTAGCGCAGAGCTGGCGGCCAGCCGCATCGCAGCAGCCGTAAACGCGCAGCAAGAGAGGGCGCGCGACGGCTGGCTGTTTAAAAAAATCGACTCCACGCTGCGCGGCAATCCTGGGGCTGAGACAGAAGCGGCGCTTAGGGCCAGCGGAAAAAGCGTTGCGCTGATTGCGCCAGCAGTGCCTGCGCTGGGCCGCACCACGGTAGAAGGCTGCTGTTATATCGACGGTCGTCTGCTGACGGAAACGGAATATGCCAGCGATCCTAAAACGCCGGTAAGCAGCGCCAGCATTCCGGCCAGGCTGCAGGAGCAAACGACTTTGGCGGTCGACGTGATCCCACTGGCGGCGCAGGATCTGCGTCAGCGCATCGAGGCGGCCATTGCGGATGGCAAGCGGCTGATCGTGCTGGATGCGCAAACGGACGGCGATCTGCAGCGCATCATGCAGGCGGCGGACGAGCTGCCAGAGCGGCCTTTGCTGATTGGCGCCGCCGGGCTGAGCGAGGCGCTGGGCAGACAGCTGGCCGGAACCACGCGAGCAAACTGCGCGGCGATAAATGCGCCGAAGATCGCGTCGGCAAAGCCCGTGCTGGCGGTAATAGGCTCAATGAGCGAAGCGGCGCAGCGGCAGATCGGCCGGTTGATGCAGCGACAGGCGATCGAGCTGATCGATATCGATATCCGGCAAATTTTCAGCGGCGACTCGCAAAGCCTGATTTGGCGCCAGGCGGTCACGGCGGCGCTGCAGCAGGGCCGACACTGCGTGATCCGCACCTGCCAGCAGGCAGAGCAGCGCCAGGAGATTGCGGCGCTGTGCGAACGCTATGGCCTCAGCCGCCAGCAGCTCGGCGAACGGATTTGCGCTTATCTGGCGGCGCTCACCGCCGATGTGCTGCGGGACGTGACGCCGTCAGCGCTTTATCTTTCCGGCGGCGATGTGGCGATAGCGGCGGCGCGCGGGTTAGGCGCGCAGGGCTTTCAGATTACAGGACAGATAGCGGGCTGCGTGCCTTATGGCTATCTGCTGCAAGGCAATGACAACCTGCTGGTGCTTACCAAGGCTGGCGGTTTTGGTGATGAAAACACCCTGGTAGAAGTTTTTCGTTTTATTGAGGAGAAGGCGAGTGAGTAAAATTATTGCGGTTACCATGGGCGATCCGGCGGGTATTGGCCCGGAAATTATCATCAAATCCCTGGCGGAAGGCGAGCTTTCCGGCGCGCCAGCCGTCGTCGTGGGCTGTGCCAGCACGCTGCGACGGATTATGGCAATGGGCATTACACCGCAAGCGGAACTGCGAGTGTTGGACAGCGTGGCCGATGCGCATTTTGCGCCGGGCATGATTAACATCATCGATGAGCCGCTGGCCGATCCCGAAGCTTTAAAACCGGGTGTGGTACAGAAAGCCGCAGGCGACCTGGCTTATCGCTGCGTAAAGCGCGCTACCGAGCTGGCGCTGGCGGGCGAAGTGCAGGCTATCGCCACCGCGCCGCTGAATAAAGAGGCGCTGCATTCCGCCGGGCATCTTTATCCGGGCCACACTGAATTGCTGGCGAAGCTGACCGATAGCAAAAACTACGCAATGGTGCTCTATACCGACAAGCTGAAAGTCATTCACGTCACCACGCATATCGCGCTGCGTAAATTCCTGGATACGCTGAATCGCGATCGCGTGGAAACGGTAATCGGCATGGCAGAAACTTTCCTGAAGCGTGTCGGCTATGAAAATCCGCGCATTGCGGTAGCAGGGGTCAATCCCCACGCGGGCGAAAACGGCCTGTTTGGCGACGAGGAGATAAAAATTGTTGGGCCATCAGTAGAGGCAATGAAAGCCAAAGGTATTAACGCCTTCGGCCCTTGTCCGCCAGATACGGTGTTTTTGCAGTGCTACGAGGGGCAATACGACATCGTAGTAGCGATGTATCACGATCAGGGACATATTCCGCTCAAGCTGCTGGGCTTCTATGACGGCGTTAATATCACCGCTGGCCTGCCGTTTATCCGCACCTCGGCCGACCACGGCACGGCGTTTGATATTGCCTGGACAGGTAAAGCGAAGTCTGAGAGCATGGCGATTTCCATTCAGCTAGCGATGCAG
>Ga0157363_1000163_pt1 | contig 50451 bp, 68 predicted proteins | sample AttsexASBM1_FD_111477 | JGI IMG/M metagenome (GOLD analysis project Ga0157363, IMG submission 111477) | Fungus gardens microbial communities from leaf cutter ant in Ribeirão Preto, State of São Paulo, Brazil - Atta sexdens ASBM1 | ecosystem: Host-associated > Fungi > Mycelium > Unclassified ... | reverse complement strand
TATATCTAACCGTTTTCAAGGATTGAATTGCCTCATGCTGTTCTTGAGCATAGGTCCCAAAAAGGTAAATTGCAAGGTTGTACTGAGGAGAGGAGGAAAGTGAGAGAAAAAACGACAGTGCCTACAAAAAAATCAGCTGAGCAGCATCTAGAAAGCGGAGGAACTTGCAACACCACCAAACACAAGCTTGGAAGGGTCCAGTCCCTGAATGAAGTCCATTGTGATAGTATATTCAAGTGGATTTGGAAACGGTGGCTAGCCATCACGTGACCATAAATACTCCATTAACACTTCCCCACTCTCGCAGTAGTTTCTGAAACTACAGGAAGACTTATTGAAGACTTATTCAAACACACATGCGATCAACATAGTTGTCTCTTCCATCCTGTATACATTCCTACAATTCTCTTTCTAAATGTCATTCGCAGTTTTCAACTCAGCTCTAGACAATGCTCACATATCCATATCCCTCGGCATAGTAATTGGTCTAATAGCCTCATTCATTCAGTCCTTGGGGCTTACCATTCAGAGGAAGAGCCATATCATAAATCAAGGTCTTCCCAAGCACTGTCAACGTACGGAACATCGACGCCCGTTCGTAGCTCCTCTTGGACTCTGGCGTTGTTGTTATCTGATGACTGGTGCTCAACAATAGGTTGTGGCTGCTTGGATTCGCCACATTCATCCTCTCAAATATAATTGGGTCTTTGGTTCAGATTGCATCGCTTCCTGTCGTCATTCTCGCTCCACTAGGGGCTGTCTCCTTACTCTGGAATGCGTTCTTTGCTCGTCTACTCCTTGGTGATGTCTTTTCCCCATGGATGATCATTGGCACCATCCTGATTGCGGGGGGTGCTACATTGATCGCTGTCTTTGGAGTCGTACCGGAACCAACACATTCGTTAGATGACTTGTTGGAGCTCTTTCGGAGACCTGTGTTTGTCGTATATTTTTCTCTAATCGGAATGACTGTATTCGTTTGTCTAGTTGCGGTACGTTAAATTTATTGTGGTAGCGGTACCTTCTAACCCTCACGTCAGACGCATGTTGGCGAGTTTTCCTGGTCGCGTAAAATCGTTCTCGTAACTCGCCCCGACTGTCCAACTACCGCACACCCCTACTGTGACGACAATGCTGGTGACATCACTTTGAGTAATACCGTAGAGACTATTTCTGATGTCTCCACTGTCACCGAAACCACACCGTTACTGGATAGGAAAGGGAATCACCTCTCCGTATCATGCATAGTTCAACATCAGTCACTTGACACGCTGGATCGCACTCGCATTCTTCTCGCTATCTCATATGCATCTATCTCCGGGATAATATCTGGAATGTGTTTAATCTTTGCCAAGAGCGGTGTCGAGTTGTTCTTGCTCACTCTAGGGGGCAAGAATCAATTCCGCCGCTGGGAATCATGGATCCTCGTATTTAGCCTCATTATGTTCGCACTACTGCAAATGTGGTACTTACACAAAGCGCTCATATTAGTTAACCCGACATTGGTTTGTCCTTGTACGTCTTTCCTTTCTCCTTGAGTAAGCTTATCAATTTCTCGATAGCGGCTTTTTGTTTCTATAATCTCTCTTCGATCGTGAACGGCCTAGTATATTTCAATCAGGTACAATTGATCCAGGCATTCCATTTAGGGTTGGTGGGGATGGGTGTTGTCATTCTCTTGGGTGGAGTCTGGGTTGTTAGTATTCATTCTGGAGGTGGAGGTGTCGATCTAGGAGCTTGGAGCGAGGATGGTGAGGACGAAGAGGACGAGACTATTCTTCAAATCGATGAAACTGAACAAAGGGAAACATCCGTTCTGGACACAGCCTATCCATACGCTGACTTGCACTCCACAATAAGACCAGACTCGACTGGCAAACCACTCGGATCCATATCTGAGCCCGTCCAGTCGACTTCGGCGACATTTGCAGAGGCTCAGGGACTGGAAGATGCACCAGTGTCGTATTTACGTTCGTGGCATCGACGTACCATGCATTCAACGGCATCTTCACTGTCGCCCCCCTCCCCTATGTCACGAACAAGGGACTCTCGGCGTCGATTTACTGACACCTACTACTCCTCAATGGCATCTCATCACCCTACTCACACGTTTCCACCTCCCCTTGCTACTGTCCCTACTCTAGGCGCGGGATTACAAATTGGGCTTTCACCTATAAGTCCTGGGTTTTCGATCGTACCCAAAGAGCGAAGGAGGCTGGGTGGACTTGGGCCAGGTGGTGATGAAGAACAAAGTTCGCAAGCGCGAGACCACAGGAGGTCTGTCAATGAGAGGGCATCTGTGGCTTCCGTTCGACCCAACTTAAACTCTGATTCTGATGCTTCTGATGCCCGACCCAATGACCGCGTAGATCAAGAGTGTTTGGGCAACGTTCCGGAACCAGTACGTCAGAGGTGGGTGTGGCTGAGAAATTATTTCCCTCAGTAACTCCATTCATCGTGCATTTTCTTGACTGTGCGTACTCTAGATCAGAATACGTAGTTGGGCAAACTTTCATATATCGTCTTCTGTATGTCTGCAGTGTGATGACAACATGTTTGTTGCATGGATCCATTAATTGTAATGATTATTATTTGTTGGCTCGCTGAGCTGAACGCTCCCTGAGCCGATACCCGGCTCAGGTTTAGTCTCTAAATGGAACGCAACTAAGTATAACTAAGTATACACGATGCACATGATCATGAAGACATTGGAATTGGAATTTCGTTTCGGCCGTGGGAGATATGGGCAGACTTCTCACGAAGCAGAATTTTTCACGTAGAATTTGTATATCCGGCATGTGGCCCTGACTCTGGATTCCGCCGGGCGAACAAAATGGTCAATCATGATGAGGGCAACAAGAGATGAAGAAAACAGAGATGCACTGTGTGTGCCAAGAGCAATATGTTAGGGGTGAGGAGCCGTGACCTATTAATAAGCGAAATTTAAAGCGGTATGTTTTAGGCCATTCCTTGTAGTGTTCGAGGCTATATTCCTAGGCTAAATCCTTCCACTCTTTTGAACCCCACACTTACGCAGCCCCCTTGACGCTCATTCATCTTCTTCCACTACAAAAAATACACAAATGGCACTATACCGACGGCCCATGCTGCCAGCGACGGCGGTTGCCGCGAGTCCACTTCCAAAAGACCAACCATTGAGGCCAGCGCTTTCAGAGCAGTCGTTGACGGGGAAAGAAAAGCGGACGCGTTCTGGAGGATATAAGCCGGGAGGGAAAAAAGGAGCCACAAACTCTGGGAATTCTCCGATCATCAGCATTTCGCGGCCTCCTTCTCCTACCACCACTGTCACTTCCAATCCTGCCCTTGCGGATGAACTAGACTACATCACCGTGCCATCTCCTACTATCACAAATTCTCTTCCTCTTTACCACCGCATCGACAAGGCCTCCCGTGTCCTCGGCATCAGGCATCGACGAAGCATGGAGCCCATTCCTGCCTCCGCTCGCAATTCAATTGTCTCTACTCGTTCAGCCAAGGAGGCCTCTGTGGGTTCCCACGTCTCTACCTTGCCTCTTACCTCCCTCTATGTCGTTTCAGGCCTCCCCAAGTCTCCGCATACATGGACCCTTGCAGATCCGGACTCCGTCCTCGGTCTCCATCACAGCGAGGGTGCTGTCAATCGCTGGTGGAGGCCAGAAGTCCTTGGTAGCACCGTCAGTCCAGGCGCTGGTGGGGCAAAGAAAAAGAAGCGTGGAAAAGGCGAAGAAGTCATCAAGGGTGCAGGTGCACTGAGCAAACAAGAAGTTGGCAAGATGCTTTCCAAAGCACTCAAGGTAGGCCAATTCATTAATGGATTAGACTTCTGACAAAACTGAACGATTCATATTTAGCTCTCCTTTACGCGCGAAGTCGAAGTCATTGCCTCAACTCTTCAGCCAGCGTCAACCATTCATACTTTCACCTTCACCCTTCCTGCGCCAAGCACACCTCTGGCTCCAACCCCCTCTGGTGACCTCCTTAGGGCATCTGTACTCTCAACTGCTGAGAATCGCTCTTCGGCAGCGACTTTTGCGTACCCATATGCTGATGACCCTTTCGCCAGGCCATCTTCCGCCTACCTGGGCCCGCCCAGTCTTCTAGCACATACTTCCCACAATACTACTGCCACAGCAAATGCGACTAATGGCACACAAACTCCTAGCAACATTGTGATGTATTATGGTGTGTGCCTGACCGTTTGGTCCCATGCCGACGCGGAACGCAGCAACGCCATCCGGCGCACCTTGGAAGCAGGTCGTTTGCGTAAAGAATCGGCTCAGTCGATAGTGGCCTCGCGTCTGAAAAATCTACGGGTAGACATCTCGGGTAATGTCAGCGATACACAGGACCCAACGATCCAGGCGCGTCGTCATGCCAAGAAGAGTGCCCGTGGACCCTGGGGGGATGCAGAGACTGATGCCGAAACTGAGAATGATGGTGGGATCAGTGAGAGCGATTTTGAGGTGGCAAGCACAGTAGGGCATGGCCCAGGGGAAAGCACGCTCTTTCTCCCCGGAGATACCGTCTTTTGGTTGCCATATGCCCTTAGTGAGTGATATATTCTTCTTATCATTCAGGCACTCATTTCATTATTAGCATTGATTTCACGACATCCTGTATATGATCTCATGAGGGACTATTTGACGTTGTCATGGGCACGATTTTCTAAAGATGTGCAATCACATACTCTCCAGATTTCCAAAATTCTTGCCCATCCTGCTCCTCGAGCTGGAGATATCATCAAGCTCGATGCCAGCCCAAAGAGTGATGGTGAGGCTAGCCTTGAAGTCATCGCACGATTCCCCGGTGGTTTGGACTTTGGTCGTGGCCTCGTTGATATCAATTTCACCATGTGGCCCCTTTTCAAGTGCCTCAATATTGACAACATCCTGACAATTTGCGAAGTAAACCCGGCTTTCGTGATTCTCATTGGACATCATTGACAAATTTCTAGATTGCTCTTGCACCCACCGGTCGCATCCTCTTCTTTTCGAGGTACCCCACTATGCTCGGTGTAAGTTTATCCTTCCTCCGCGACAATTTTATCTCTCAGATCACTTCCCGATATAGATCGCCGTCAATACCATAAGGTATTTGGTTGAACTTCGTGGTTGGGATGGCATCGCACTCCCTTCGGTCCACTCTCGTGATGCCAAAATCTATATCGATGATCCTGGCCCATGGATTATTGGCTTGTCCACCGAAGCAAGGTATGGCATTCGCCCGCCGCCCGAAGTTTGCGTGTGTGATTTGTGCGTACTTTTCCCCGCCCTGACTTGAGAATGTTGTTGATATCAACTTCTGGAAATCAGGGACATCAACTATTTGTACATGATCTGTCGCTTGTAATTGAAGTTGGACGCTGACAGGTGTTGTACAGGAACTGTCCTTCCCCTCCTATTGGATTCGTGTCACAGAAACAACAGCGTGACAAATATCGCCAGCGTCTTCTAACAGCCTTTGAGGGTCACTATCATCCTGACCATTGTATCCCAAGGTTTGTTGCTACTGATGTTCACCTGGTGAAATCTCTGAAATGTAATGTAGTGAATTTAAGGAGGCTTTTCCTGCAGGCCGGTTCCGGCCAATCTGTAAGATTCAAGCTAAGCGTGGTGCATCTTCAGCAGCTGTGGCAGACCAAATTAAACCGCCTGAATGGTGGCACTCGACGCGTATCATTCAAGCATTTGATTTAGTCTTGCAGGATAAGGTGAGTAATGTTCCGGTGATTGCATGATTCTTTAATCGATTATGTACAGTTCAAAAAACCTTCACTCTTGAAGAGATTAAGCAGATTCGGACAACCAAAACGCCTGCCACAGCTTACCTTTACCGAAAAAGTGATTCAAGTCTCTATTCGTAAACGTGCTACAGCATTCGTTGATGCCCGAGACGATCTTGAGACGAAAATTGGCCGACTTTCACGGAGGCTCAATTTCCTAATGACTGAATCCGACCTCTGGAGAGATAAATTCATCACTTTCGAGCAGTATGCCGAGAAGCTGAGTGCGGAGGCCAACCAACTCAGGGGTAAGATCAATAAAGAGCAGCGAGAGACGAAACGATTGTCTGGTCTTGTCACGCTTACTGCTGCTGAGAAAGCGAAGCTTCAAAACCGTGAGTGTCCCTGGTGATCTCAATTTATCTTTGCCCCTGATGGCTATTGTCTTTAGAGTTGCGTGAGACGGAGGCGGCTCATCGCGGAGCTGTACAGGAGCTCACCAGAATGAAGGAAACCATGGATAAGATGGAAGAAGAAAGGGCAGCCATGGTTGCAGAAGTGGAAGCACAGATTGAACGGGCCTTAGCATCTATGGCTGTTGACTTAGAGGAATCAGATTACGCGGGTTCACGGCCTCAAAGTCGACTTTCCTCTGCTTCGGGCATGCGTGTTAGTGATGCTGAAACCAGGACTAAGATGCTTCGTTCGTTTGCTACGGATTCAACTCTTGCTGAAAAATTGGAGGAAAGTGAAATGACTAGTCCCCAAATTTCTGAAAAAGAGCTAAAGACGCCCGAAAAAACCGAAGAACCATCTCCACTCCCGAGAAAGAAGCGATTCTCAGCTTCTGAACTCGAAGTAGTGCAGGACGGTATGAACGCTGTAGATGAAGGTATCAGTATTCAGAGTGATAGGATTGCCCAAAAGGTGCTAGAAATTCAGCAAAAAGTACCTTTCTTCATATGTTACTATGGACTGTGTTGCTTACTCTTCAAACCATCCATAGCTTGAATCGGCCCTGATCCAGGAGCGTCGTGGTGGAAAACGTCGAAAGAATGGAGGAAGTGAAGGGGAAGATTCCGAAGCCACTAGCTTCCGCTCCAGAATGCATAGTAAGAAACCTTCTAAGATCAACACCAGAACGAGGAGCGGAACCACTTCATCTGCTTATGCTGGAACAAACGAGAGCATAACTGCTTCCGTTCTTCGCACTCATACCCCATCTGCCCCTCCTGAAACTGAAAACAAAACTCCTACCCGTGGAACCTTTTCTGAGGAAGTTCATCACCATCCTCTTCCCCGTGCCGATGAAATGGAGAATGTCCCTCCGTCCAACTCCTTCATTCGAAAGCCTTCGAACCCTAAGCAGCATAGCCCAACGATTTCTGGTTTAACAGGGACTTCCGCTGATGAATCCGACACAGATTTTCAAAGCGCATATTCAACCAGTCCTCGCGATAGTTATGGGTTCGGAAACGAGAACCTCGAGGAACACAAGGACCTGACACTAAACAAACCAGTGAATTTTCACCATCCCAACATCACGTCGGCGGGAACGTCGCTCCTGGACAAAGATATTGATACCTCGGGAGATTCTGCGAATACTCTTGCTATCACTACCTAGATAATTTAATCGCATCTTACTTCACTGATTTCACTATTAACACGAATACCCATTCGCTTTCTTTCTATCTCTCCTTCGTTCTACGCCTTATGTCTACTTTCACTGCCTTATTTAAATACAATTGTTTGTCATTGTATATATATAGGCTATCTATCTAAACGTTAGACATCCATCCTCTTCCGTGCGTTATACGTCTTGACAACGGATGCTACTTGGTTGAAGAACCACGACTGTGATGATTTATCGGGAATAAAAGCGAACCTGTCTTGTGCCCTGCCTGCTTTGTGTGAAAATCGTATGCCTGTGTCCTCGACAGTGACACCTTGAACTTGACTGAATGGCAACTCCCAGTCTAACCGTAGCTTCCTCGACCAAAATAATAGTACACGAGACTGCGTCAAAAGGATAACATTGTCGCTTCCTGTCGAACCTGATAAAGGCCTGGTACATTTTCCCTGGTAGTTGGTAGTCGCAATGCTCACCAATATGTGCGATGTATGCTTCATGCCGATATGCACCGTCGTTCAAATCCTTCATCCAATATTGACCAATGGCTTCCTGAACTGAGTAAGACTTCGTGCGCAAAAAAGTCAGATGTCATCGTGACACAAAATAGCTTGGCTCACACGAAGTACTCCATCAGCTGGAATGAGCCGCGGCTACCATCGACTCGTCAGTGTTTTTTATAGAGGGGTTTTAATTGATACTACCAAGCGAACTCTATCTCTCTCCGGATTGTCAAAGACGGTAGTTGTGTTGCGTATACCTGTGGTTCGTCAATATTACTGCAAAGAATAAGAAATACAGAAACTGGCCTTCGGAGACATTCGAAGCGAGATCAAGCACACCCACAACCGGTTTCGTGACTACGCTACATGAGAGGTCAACCGGATGTGAGTGAGCGTAGTGAAGACTCCCATACCCAACTAAACCTTTCCCAACTCCTTTGAAGAATCCCAATGCACCCTCAGATTCCGCGCCTTCAATGGGTTTCATCTGAATGACCATGGATAAGACGTGTCATTGGATAAAGGATTGAACTTACAAGAACACCCTCCATCGCGCTTGTGACACTACTGGCAAGCGCCCCTCCACCGGCCTTGACGCCGTATCTTAGAGATTCAATTGGTGATGTGGATCACCTGAATCAAATTCACTCACATCGCATGTCGGGGCTTGTTGCGCCTTTGGGTCATGCGTCTTCTGGCTTGATATTCTGAGTCAAAGGTTGCTGCAGACAAGCCTGGAGGCCAACGATAAGATAATAGTCTCTTTGGGATGCTTCAAAATCGATGAACCTTTTCCGACACTGCTCGTAAATTTGGTAAGGCTATCACTCAACCCAAAGACGGTCTTCTTGACAAAACTGGCGGCACCCTAAAAAAGATCTCATTCTGAGATACGGCATGAATGAAGTGAGAAGATACCCACCTTAGCGAGACCTATGCCCAATTCACGATTTCCATGCATGACTACGCCTTGGAAAGGCTCATAGAAGATGTCTGCCACGCCAGAGCTGACATTGGTGAAGAGGCCAACCGGATTTCCAATGAAGTCTGCTGACCCTAGGATACGGTACAGTTGACGCAGAATTTCCTGACGGTAGTGGTATATAATACGACTCTGGAGTTCGGGAAACGTCAGGCGCATGTCTCTGATTGCTAGAGCATTCATTTTCAGTGGTGCATCGTTGATGTTTCCGACTGTCATAGTCAGGGCATTCATGATGACTGCCAAAGGATTACGCAGATTCAACCTGAGTTCAAATAAGTAACAAGCAGAGATGAGTAACAATCACATACTTTTCTTCGCTGTTGACCCTTTCTGTGCGCATGAAAGAGATAGCTAGCTGTATTGGCTGGAGTTCGAGTATTTCAAAATAAACATGTTGTCCATCAGAATTAATTTTGGGCTCATGAATCGAGTCAACGTTATGAAGCAGAACACTATCTGTCCATCAGAGTCGGAATGACCGTGACCTTGGGAAGACATACTCTCTAGTAGGATCGTCCCAAGCCAAACCTTGGATCTGTGATAAGTCGTAAAGTGCAAACAGCAGATCCTCATCTACTTCAATTGTCAATGCCTGCAGAAGGATAGAAAAATACTTGATGAAGAGCACTCCATGTTCTGAAACATTATTAAGGATGATTCAAAGTCACTCGAGACAAGTCAGGACCTACCTTGGTCCTTAAGCCAAACAACCGATGCCTGAATTGTGGGCAAAGCTCCAATCCCACTGGTGCTCTTTGGTATGGATGTGGGCTGGAGAACGACTGGGTAAAGCGCGTCGTGGAGCTGGTTATCAATTTGCAAATGACCGAAGGAGAGATTGACAGCCTGAGCTGTAGTGCTGTTGGTATATTCAAACTTGAGATTGCCGATTGTTGCGTAGAGAATCTCGACCATCCTTTTGTTGACAAGGGATAACCCGATTCCACTAAGATCAATTAGAACAGATGAAGATATCTCTACTTGTTCCGCCACTGCCTCAAATGCCTCAGCACTTGAAAAGGTGTCCTGTCGTGACAGCGTGAAGCTCCTAGACCTCGGTTTATAAAGGCTTTGGTCAGGGTCATAGTTGGTAACGCGAAGGATCTGTTTATATCCGTCAGCCCTCACATCGAGAGACACGGCCCTCGCATGTCGGTAATCCTGATTGCCTGTCAGCACTTGGAAATTTCTCATGTGTATGAAGACTTACCATGAATTTGAAGGGAACATGATTACCGATTTCCATGATATCAAGCACTCGACTCGAGTTTCTGATGCTAAGTAACAATTTTTTATCCTTGGCTGCGGGAGAGTCCCATGCATATTCCATTATTGTTTGTGCTTGGAGATTATAAACCGCAACGTCTCTCCCTGCACTGGCTTCCTCCTTCGAGTCCTGCGAAGACAGAGTTAACAGTCTACGGACGCAAATGGAAAGTCATGTACTGTTTGTGACACCGATAGGACGTAATCGCTAAAGTTTTCGATCTCAAAGGGCCAGCCATTTTCTGCAGGAGAAACAACAACAAAAATTGTAGAGCTTTCAATTCGAATGTCAACCTGGACCAGGACAAAGCTAGGATCATTCGAGCCCGGGCGTCCAATACGTAAACTGACAGATCCAATGTCCTCAATATTGATTGGAGGAGACCTGAAACAAAGATTTAGTACCGATGCTGAACCAATCGACAAATCCATGAATACCATTGGGCATTTAAACCAGGAAAAGCGAGCGTCAGCAACTTCTCTGCACTTTTCCGCAGAGCCATGAAAGCTTGACGTTCTCCTGGTTTCAAGACTTGACGGTCCCGAGGTACATTACCATGTTCCCGGAACACGATAGCTTCCTGTAACATGTTCTTGATGAAAAACCGAGGGGTCAATGTAACAATTTTAGTCAGCTTAAATTTTCCACTGCCTTCGCTCCAAGAGAGACCGAGATGCAGTTCATCAGCCTTCTGTTTAATGGACGGCAGCACGAGCTCGCTTTCAGCAGAAGGCGCCTCAAAAGAAACAGGCTGAAATGATAGTCAGATCAAGCGTACACGGATATGGATGGCCGTACCCTTGACCATGTCGAGTCTGCCAATTTGAAGAAGAATTCGTTCCCTTGATCCTGTGTGTGAGATAACACTACTCACACAATCAGTTGCGAAGTAATTACTGTATGGGTCCCAGGCTCACAGAAGGGAGAGGGGCCGCTCAAAACGTCTGGAAGGACCAGATATCAGAACGAAGCTAGAGCCATAGGTCACACAGATTGCACACCTAAACAGGTATTTCCAGCAGCATCCTGGGAGCCCACTCTGGTAGATTTGGGCCTGACATTGAAAGGGGCCCTTGTCTTATTCACAACGATAAAGGGACTATAAATCTGGACTTTAAAGGCACCTCCCGACTCGGGATATCGTCTTCAGACAACCATGAATACTTCAGTTCAGTTTTGGAAACGATATAGAAACGCACATGTAATTCAGCTTGAGCTCCAACTTTCTTCCCTGCTGATCCTGAAGGGTAAGCCGATTTTCTATATCAAACTCTGAGTGACTGTCGATATTAATGATACTGAAGTCGCTAGGTCTGAAGACTTGCTTTCGAGTGAGAAAAATAACCAGGTAAACTTACGAACACGAACTAACCTGTATCTTGGATCGCAACACTCAAGAGAATAAAGTGTCCCAACTCCACGGAATGTACCGGCATGACACCACCTTTTCGTAAGTAGCTCCGCCAGTTTTGATCCGTGTTCTTATCGTAGATGCGATACTCTAGGTTGTAAGGAAGAAGATTTTCGAGTTCCAGCGGAGCTCTGAGCTTCAGAGAGATCTTGGGCAATTTCCTGCTCAGATGACTGAACAAAATCCGAACAAAATGCAGATTTTGTTGCTTACCGTACACTACTGTCATTTGTGTCCATCTGTACCCAAGCTTGAAATCTGAAGGCAGCTTCTCGAGGGTCTGAGTGAGGGCATTTTATGGTGAAGCCTTTTCGCGCTAGTAGATCGTCGTAATGAACTGCAGGGCTCCATTTGTAGCCAAATCCCTCTTTAACAAGAGAATTCAAGAAAAATGAGAAACGAAAGACCGTGGATGGAATGACATACGATCAGGCTGAATACGAATTCGGTGTTTAGTGACTGAATCGATTGGTAAAGGGTAATTTTGACCAGGGATTATTTTTTCGAGAGAGGAGACAGGATGTCCGGTATCATCAACTATCATCAACTCAAGTGGGTACAAAGTTAGATTTTCAACCTTGTATGTTGAACGGATGGTAATGATCTTTGTATTCTCGATGACCTTGACCTCGCACGTTAGTCGCTCCGGATACTTCCCAGTGTGAGGGCGGAGTGAATATACAAATTCTCCTTCTTGATCGACTGGAACCCCCCTGATCTGCTCCCAGCTCTTGTCAACAAATTGGATACCAAGTATGTGCTCTCCGACAAGAGTACGATGCTGTAGGACGTCAGTCCAAGATTATGACAAGATAACAAAGTTTGCACCTCTCGTGTTGTCCTCCAATCATCAAATCGCCAGTCAATGGTCTGGCTATTGTGAACAGGAATAGTTTCGACCTCAGTGCCGTGAGCACCAGAGTCCGCTTCCGACCAAACGAGTATAGAAGCACCTGTTCGATTCGAGATTCGATACGGGGCATAAGTTCCCCGGGCCTTCTGGAGGACATTTTTTCCTTCTTTGTTCCATATGCTCAGTGTGGTAGTGGAAACTTCTGCAAACGATGATGTTAGGTTGATGTCAAGTCGTTCTTGGGCAGACAAAGCCAAATTTAGCCCCCCTTCCGCATTCTGTTTCGAGACCTAGGTCGGCGTGAGCCTTGTGCATCTTGTGGATTGCCGCCGCGGGAGTCACACGCACCGAGATAGTGAATGTCCACGGATCAATCACTGTTGAGTGAAATCAGCATGACAATTAAAGTGCTGTATATGTAATTTACGGGGCTCCCAGTGCGAATTCATCAGGTTCCAGAACGTGATTTGGAGCGCCATAGTAACCGCAGCGTGTAACTGCAAAGGTGTCACTGAATAATGTTCGATAGGTACTCATGAGCTCATACTTCACCGGACCAGTCTTTTGCATCAGCAATGAAAGGTTTAACCTTCAGATGCAGCATTGGTTGTTCGTGGATATCGCCTATCAAGACCACCCTTAATCCATCAAAAGAGCCCTTAAACTGATCCAAGTCATCTAATGCAATTTGGAAAGGAGCAAGGAAGACACACCTGTTGTTTGGTCATGCGAACAGAAGCTTTGCCAATAGGTTGACCTTTTGAGCGTGCTGACTTGGACAATGTGGTTGCCTTCTGACTACTCCTCGTTTCAGTTGGTCCCACAAATTTAATGCCACTTCCCCTAAGACCACCAAACCGCTCGAATGCTTTATTGAATATGCGTGTGATCAAGCTGATATCCCTATACGATGCTCGGACGATAACAGGCTTGGCTGATAATTCGAGATCCATCATCTGCTGAGAAGCTGATGAACGGCTATCCAAAGAAAAGGTGAAATCAAATCCCTCAAGGAATTTGACGGTTTCAGTTTTTTCCCCCATCTGTGTCAAGGACATTCCGAGTTGATCAGCTTTTAATGCTGTGATTCCCTGAATGGTGGTTTAAAAAAAAAGTAGAAAAAATTGTATGAAAACTTACCTGGTGCGAGACCAGCAACTGTTGAATATTAAGCTTGATTGCTTGTGTATTTGGATCTTGATCATTTTCCAAAACACAAATTGCTACATCGTGCAAATCCAAACGGAAATCCAACCCCCTTCCGTTCTGAGTACTGCTCGATTTAACATCATAATTTCCCTCGCCCACAGCCAACGTGTCGAAGTGTGCTTTTGTCGTAAAGAAGTCTAGGAGAGCCAAAACCGGACTAATAGAGAAGATGATTTGAGGGGAGTCAATTGTGACGACGGCAAGGGAAACCCCATTTGGACCGCCAGCCATACTGTAAAGCACCATGAACTGGTTGCGATTATGATGAGCTGCAGGAATTATTTCCCGGAAACGTGTGTTTCCAGGTTCGGTATTGCACATAGTGAAGGACTTGAGGATTAGCTGAGCCTCGCTGGCCCTGTCAGACATTGATTTATAACGAAGGGTATTTTTAACCAAAGCGAAACGAGCGATTCCGTGTTGTTGCACATTAGCGTCCACATGCACTCCTGCACCGTAAAGATGCAGTTGAATCGTGTCAACGGAAACGACTAGATCCATAGTCGTCCACACACCATGCACACTTGACGCTACTCGCAATTCAGGTTCTAGGTTGATCGATGAATATTCCGTATCAAGCGAAGATACGGGTGCAGAGGTGGGTACAGACGGATATCCCGAAGTCTCAAATTCACTGTCAAGTACGAACACTCGAGATACAGATCGCAAAAGGCTTAGGAGCGTTCGATACTGATTCAGAGTTAAGTGCAAATTGACATCTGACACTTGGAAGGCCGCCTGTTTCAATTCTCAATACGGTAGCTGCAAGGTGATGTATTGGTCAACTTACTTGCATGTCAGGGTAACTGTTGTCAACTTCACGGTTGATACCAGTAATTCGAACGATATCGGATTGGATGTTGATATCATCTATCATCTTGAGAGTATTGACATTCTCGTTGTGATACGACTTGGAGACAAGCCGTATCCCCCGCAGGCTAGCTGAGACCACATGCTTGTTCACTTCAAATTTGTTCCTTGCGTCGATCTCTCCTAATCGCATGACAAATACGTCCAACGATTGGGAGGGGTTTGAGGGCATGATGATAATCGGCGATTTGATATTGACTTCAAAATGCACTTGTCCTATATCTGGGGCAGATTGAACGGCAGCTTGAGTAGCGGCATCATAAAGGCCCTTCAATTTCGCAAGCTTGATAAGATAAGCATAAAGACTGTGAAATGACTGCTCGAGGAAAAGTAATCTGAGAGAGGCAGCGTTCAAGGCGAAGGAGGAGCTAGTATCTTGAGAAATGGATGGGTCAAAAGTTTGGTAGGTGAATTCAGCAAAATTCTGCCCCTCAATCGAAAGAATTTGCTTAAACTCTTTGCATGACTGATATATGTCAATATCGTTAGCAAGAGCCAAATTGCCTAGACGACCAACAATCCGCATAGCTCTAGAACGCAAGAGTATGGCCATATCGGCTGTTGATAGTGACAGGGTGGCGAGGGGAAGGGACTCGTTGATCAGCTCCACTGTGACCAACCGTTAGCCTCTCAATCAGCCCATGAACGAGTGCAGCGAGACTGGCCTCGTATACTCTCAAGCTTAACCAGGACACGTATCTTTGATTCATCAGTGGAGGGTTGCTCAGCGGAGGATGCAGAGTTGGGGGAGTTGGTTGCGGGTCGGTTCACATCGGAGACGAATGTTGAAATGATAAAATCGTACAAAGATATGATGGGTTCCGGAGCAGCATGAACGACAAAAGTCGAGAAGCGAACGTCAACGATTTGATCTATGCCCTCATAAACGGTGTTGTAGTCCGGTGAGTCTTTCTTGACACGCGTGTATATGACACTCAAAAGGTCGGCACTGGATGCAGTCAAAGATGGCTCAGATGTGATCACATTTACAAATTGCGCATTTGGAGACACAAGGGCCATACTAACTGAGCTGCAATAGGAAGTGTTGGCCACGGACACATCGATATGGGGCATTATATATATACTCACCGCAGCTGGACGTTGACTTTCATGTCATAATCGGCTAGGCCAAATATGAGAACAAATCCCTCGAGTTTGAGGTCACCCAGGGACTTTTCAGATGAAGCTACACTTTTGGATAGAGACACCTGAAGTATTCCTACTTGGAAATGAACGTGGAAGAGAAGCTGGTGATAATCCGGTTGCTGAGCGATGACGATCAGGGAGCTGAAGGAGATAGTTTTTCGCCAAGAGGCTCACAATTTGGAGATGTTCCTCTGCCTCAAAAAAGATGTCTTTATGCGAGCTCCCCGTTTCTTCCGGACTCTGATCTTCGATGTCGAAGTCAGGGCTGCCCATTCCGAACAAAGCAACAGGTAATTGAAAGGTTGGCAAGTGTCGAGGGGCTGCAGGAACAGAGGGAGATCCATTGTGATCATCTTCGTCAAACTTGGGTATGGATATGTCAATCAAACGCATCAGAGCCTTATACTTGCTGTCAGAGAGATTGACGTGTAAGGAAGGAAGCGTTCCTGAAACTATAAATCGTGAGAGGTTGACAGCAGTAGGGACAATTGACTTCTGAACATCAAGGTTGATATTGATCCTTTCGAGCAGATGGAGATCATCATGAGACCCCGCTGGCAGGGCATCAAGACAAGCAGAGAGGCTATCACCTATGACGAACTGGGAATAGTAAGTCACTAAAATCAGATATCAGACCTAAAATGTGGAATCACCTGAGCATCCTCAAGGCGTAATGACAGCTTGTCATACATAAGCGACTCTAACTGACGATAGTCCTCTTCATTGTATTGCTGATTACGTTTCGACTGAATCGCACGGATCGCCTCTTTGTCAACAAGATCACTCTCAACTGCAATGTGACCAGCATCAACGACTAGATGTTTGCAAGAGCTGATTGTGATACTACAAAAGATGAGCAAAATGAGGCGTAAGCCTTACTAAACTTACTCTTCGGGGATAATAATGACTGGTGCCTTCATGTCCATCTGTATATCAATAGTTCTATGAGTCTGCAGAGCATATTCGAGCCCAGCACGAGTTTCCTTTCGTAAACCTTCCAGAGTTTGGCTGGCTACGCCCTGGACGTAGATCAGCAATTGTCCAGAAAGAAAGATATTACGCACTTACCAATAGTGCCTCAACGGATTCCAACTGACTCGGTGGTGGTTTAAAGAATTCGTAGACGGCTTGAATGTAACCTCTGTGATATATGACCTCCATATGCCTCATACGCAAGATTAAAGCATTGTCAGCGCGGCGGTCCAAAGGATTTTTCTCGTATTTAACAAAAATGAAGGGTTCATCATTTTCTTGTCGTTCTCGTGCGCGTAATGAAGATTTGACTCTGACAATTTGGGAGTACAGAGTATCCCTTGTGGTACCGTCAAATACTTTGAATGCATCCAGGGAGAGGATAGTTTCAAGACTCTCGGGCCGTTGTAAGATATCAGCATTGAACGAGTCAAAAACAATTGACAAGATATCCTTGGATTCATCATGAGGATCTGTTCTCAGTGAGAATGATCCTGTCCGAAGTTTGGCAGAGAGGCGAGTCTTGAGCGAGTCCCTAGGTAGTTCCAAAGAACTTGCTATTACCTCCTTCTCGTCAAAGTCAAGGACGTCATATAGCTGCTTGCGTTGTTCGTCCGTCATCTCTCCTTGGAAGACGTCAACTGTTTCTGTAGACGCGGCAGGACTACCCCAGAGCCAGCTCGACCAGCTTTGCTTTGCTGCCTGCTCCTTCTGCTTTTGCTCCTCCAATTTCCTCTTGAGCGCTTCGTCCTTGCGAAGACGGGAGCGAGCGATGGACCTATAGAAGCGTATATCTTCGTATGACAGTTTCCTCTCAAGTGCTCGATAATTTACAAGGTCCTGCTCTTTGAGTAAGCCCGAGCAGTAAGAAGATGGGATAAACATACATTTCCCATGAGAGATGCTATTAGTTTCTTCTGGAAAAGCTCAACGTATCGCTCGCGATCGTCACGTCGCTCAGAAAAATAATCCCACGTCCATTTCTTATTTCTTTCCTTCACTTCTGCTAGTATAGCGTTTCCAGCGAATCGAAGCCTTGCTCGAGCCGCATTTTCTCGAAATTCTTCATCCATGGGCCTATGCTTGCGATACTGAATCAGTATTAATTTAGTATTGTGAGATAAAATAGACATTTTTGCAGTCGAACCTGGTGCCGGCGCACATAGACATGATACATTTCCAACAGCGAAAGAACGTCTCGATACTGGTCTCGATCTAGCACTACACCAATCTCGTCAAAGAGGACCTGTATATCGAATTTTGGAGTCGATTTATCACTTTTGCGATTCACAATAACCTAGCAGCAGACTTGAGCAATCGAGGTAAACGTCTAAAGAATCGAATTATACCCGCCCTTCCCCAGACACAGGCTTGAGAATGAATTGATGTTTTGCACTCTTAGATCCACATGTAGTCTATAAGAAATGATTAGCCCGGAATAACTGAAGGAGATAACAGCATCTGACTATTGTAGTGAACTTCTGGAGGGTTTCATCGGGTGTTGAACCGGCCATACTACCTTCATCAGTATTAAAGTACAAAGTGAGTGACTCTAGCTTCGATAGCTACGAGGATCGATATCAATGAAAGGTACATTGGACGATGGCCGAACTTACCTTATGGATTGATCCTGCTGTGCTTTCGATGAAGGCAGGTTGCCATTTCTCGTCAACGGAAAAAGTTGAGAAGCTTGCCAGGGTAAAACCTGCTGCAAAGGGATGCTGATGCATAAAGGATGAGAAAGGAGTAAGAAGAGTAGCGAAGGTAGTGAACGCACGCCCGGCACGCTATGTTTATCCTCATATCGAACATGGATATTTTTAACTGTGACCTGGACATTGTTGATGATTTTATTTAACAAAGATTGCCATAGTCCTTGTGTTCGGGAAGATTCTGGTCTTGTTATTGATACAAATACGGATAACTATAACTGAGAATATTTCCCACCTTGGATTCCTGCTGCCTGACCCTGCATATAAAGCAACTCGGCGTTTTCCAAACGTTCAGCTTTGGCAGCTTGTGCCCTCTGTTCCTCTTCGTCTGGACCAGCTTGGCTTGCAACTGTAGGGACTACAAGGAGATAAATGTCTTCCACTAGAATTTCTACGGGCTGATTTCCCAAATTCATCCAACGTAAAGACAATGTGAACTTTCCCAAGCGACCTGAGTAACCTAAGTATAAGTGGATTGTTAGGATCTTGAACGCACCATCAAGTACATCAATTGGGAGTTGAAAGTTATCCAGCGCATTCTTCTTCAAACGGAGTTTTCGCAAAGTGAGTTGACCTTCAAGTGATTAATATTATGTATTGAAGTTCAAAGACAATCCAGACCTTGACCGATTCCATAGTTGACCTGGTTGAGGTCGAGGTTCTCTACATATGGCGCAAGTATTCGGTTGAATAGCTGGATGTTTATGTCAGACGAGTGGGACCAGTAAATACGAGACAATTGACGCACGACGTTCAAAAGCTCTTTTCCGGGATCTAACCACCACATGTGTTCTACTGTAGAACGTCGAAGGTCGGCTGTTGACGTGCAATGGCGAGTAAACTGTACCCCTGGGTGAGATCACTGATCACTTAGTAGTCCAAACGTCATCACTGATCGGAGTCTCACGCATACTTTAATAACTGATTTTACTGACTTGCTCCCAGGCCAGGGTGGGCTGGTTGACTGTAAATCTCCAAGTAGATGATGTACATAAATGACTTTTACCTGTTCTGGCCAGTCAGTATTTTCTGCAACTGAAAGCCTTCTCAGGTAAGTATAATTCCTAATTGTAGGGAATATACTTCGTGCACTCATTCTGACTACTGCACCACTTATCGATCTCGGAATATCCCCCCCTCTTTTGTCGTTAGGTTATAGGTCCCGAGGATCGTCAACCTATCATGTCAGACGTTCACACTTTTCGCAAATTAAACAGCAATAACTATTATGTGTGGCCTCAACAAATGCAGTCTACACTTGAAGCTCGTATGCTATGAATAGACCATATTGAGCTTGAGCCTAATCTTGATTGTCCCGAAAAACCATCTTCTAAACCTCTGAAAGAAGGCTTCTCTGCTCGGCCTTCAACATCTGTTAATTCAAAAGACATACCAATATCTAGTGGTCCTGATGCAGGTGTTAGTGACAATGATCAAGATGACGAGACGTTCTCACATTCACTGTTTTACATTGCCTGGGAGAAGAAGTGGGAGCATGTTACGAAACCCCTGCAGACCAATGTTGGAGATTAGTGACCCTGTGAACAGGTTTTATCTTAGTCATTTATAATTATCTGCAGTTCACTGAATGACTCCTGAGTTATAACTTATCTAAATAATTTCTAAGACTGCTAGAGCCTTCTTATTTGTCACCTGTGCTTCAATTCTAGCAGTGGAGGTAAGATGAGACTATTGGAGATGTCTCCACTTGAAAGTGATAGTGATGTCAATGTCTCTGTCTGGCTCCAACAAGTAACTAGATTTAGATAAAATTGATTTACATTTTTACAGAGACAGAGATCAGATATGGATGGAATTAAACTCTGCTGTAAGAGATGAATTATTTGCAGAGTTTTGGTGTGAGTGATCTGCTGTGGAAGACATCAACACTGGGAAATTGAACTTCGACAACAGAGCAAATTCCATCATGGAGAATGAAGTGCTTACAGAGTTTGAGTGCTACCCTTTAGTAAGAGAGTACAACTCAGGGCCATCCTTAACAAAGAAGAATGCAGCTCAGAATAAGTGATAAATGCTATCTTTGTTGAAAATGGATAGATGGATACAACTCGGAGTTTGACCTATGACATGTTATCATCACATTTAGAAATCCTGTCATATTCTTTTAGGTTTTCCTAGAGACAACTTATGTAGTTGGTTCTAGTTATACAATAAACTTATGATTTTCAAGAGCCCCAAAGTCTCTTCTGTGCTTCCAGCCAGTTTTCCTAACACATAATCTATAGCGAAAGAAGCTGCAGAAGTAGATCACAGATCAGCTGAATTGATGTAAGCTATATTCATTACAGAAGATGGATGTGCTTAGAAGGGACTATGACATACTTGATCTATACTTGATTCATTCTTTCTTGCAACTAGTATTACAACTACTTGAGTCAAAGAAAGAAAGAAAGCTGGAGGCAGAAGAACATAACTAGTTAGAGGGATAGCTAAATGAGTTCTCAAACACATAGGCACTTCTTGAACTTGAACCATCATGTCGTCCAATTTAAAACTACTTTGGGGAGAAAGGAAAGATACTGCACAGAGAGACAAAACCCTCAATCTTCTTTGCCAACTTGCCTCATCGCCCCAATGACTGATCTGTGTCAGACCATGTATGCCTCTTTGATTGCTTAACTTCACCAGGATAGAAAACTTTGGCTATACATCTACCATCATTCATGGACAAATTGTTTATCACGTTCCCTTGCGGTTCGGACCGCGTCGCTTGCAGCGGTACAATGAATGCTGAATCCAGAAAACACGTGCATCTCAACTTTTGGATGTGACTTCGTGATCCTGAGTTGATTTGGCGCCAGAAAATTTGCCTTCTTACTCACATCCATGGCTCCCCTTGCAGATTTCCTTCTGTCTTGTATACCATATAGGTTACCTCTCTATCTCTCTACCTATGTCATTGGAAAGACACCATTATCCACTACTCCTGTCGTCATCTCCATGTTAGCCGGCTATTTGGGTGTAGTTTTTGGCACCAGGGCTTTCATGATGAATCGACAACCGTACAAGCTGACAACTCTTTTCCAACTACATAATATCATTCTGAGTTCGGGTAGTGCTTTGCTTTTGGCACTCATGTTGGAGGAGATTGTGCCACGAATCTGGAGGCATGGTATTCGTCATGCCATCTGTGATCAAGAAGCTTGGACTTCTGTGGGTATCATACGTTATCTCTCTCCAACTGGTTGCTAATTTATCTCCAGAGGATGGAATTTTACTATATTATTAATTACTATTTCAAGTATCTTGAACTTTTCGATACGGTCTTTTTGGCATTAAAGAAGAAACCCTTGCGTAAGGATGTGGTTAACATGATGGCTTCTGTAGCTGACTTGTCACAATTTCATAGAATTCCTTCATGTCTTCCATCACTCCGCGACGGCTTTATTATGTTTCACGCAGCTCAATGGAAAAACTAGTATTGTCAGTGTCCAGATTTGTGCCATTGTTTTTCATGCTCACAGTTTTCTCAGTCGTGGTCGGTCATTACGCTCAACTTAGCGGTGCATGTTGTTATGTGTAAGGGTCATTTTATTTATCATATATTTCTAACCTTTCTGTAAGACTATTACTACTATGCGACGGCAGGCGGTGCACGATTTTGGGTATGTGGCCAGCTATTCTCTGAACTACTCTCCTGACTCGACTTACAGTGGAAAAAGCATCTCACGACCATGCAGATCGTTCAATTCGTTATTGACATCTCCCTTGTCTATTACGGCAGTAAGTCCATTAATTTTCTCTACTTATGTTATGCTCGACGCACCTGATACTCTCCAAGCATATGAACACTTCGCCAACACTTATTACCAGTATCTTCCTCATTCTGGCAACTGCGCAGGAGAAGAGGGAGCCGCATTGTTCGGTTGTGCGCTACTTACCAGCTACCTCGGCCTTTTCATCAATTTCTACTTTCAAACCTACAAAAAATCGAAGAAACTCACTGGCGTTGCGGCTGGTCGTGTAAATGGGCACGCCAATGCAACGGTTAATACCACTACGTAAGTGCACTCCGATTTCTATCAACATACTGTCTCATATTTCTCGAGGTGCAAGACAGAATGAATAGATATACTCCCTTCAAAAGTGGTGAAGTCTGATAGTCCTTAGTTTAGTTATCGTCATCCTTATTAAAAAGGAGGCATATACCAATATACATATATTGTAATCTGTCGACGTCTAACACTGTTAGAACAGCATAGCCACTCAGTTCTCAGATTGATGACACATCGCATCACGTAGAGCAACGCTGTTGGTGCATATCACAGTCCTGGTTCCATGCACTTGTATAGTGCAGAACAACCTAGCGAATTAGATTCAGAACAAGAGTACTTGACTTGGGCAGAGATCTACATCTCGAATGCTGCTAGCACGACCCTTCGCAAGGTAAATAAGCACTATTGGCTTCTAGACTAAACTCAACCAACTGCCGCAACACAGTTCAAGAAGCAGAATGAATCAGAATCGCGCCTGAAAGGTTCGCCTTGGAAACCGCTTTCCAGTAGCGGTTCTGATAAGCCCAACTTAACCAGAGAAATCCAACTGGCTTGGTCTTAGTGGAAAAGGACATCCGGCGTCGGGACATTGGCGGCCAGCTATTTGCAAGCTGACGAAAGAGTCTGGTGCAGATCGATGTCTTCTCAACATCTATGTTGATGTAAGTTGTGGTATATCCTCGACCTATCCTGCTGAGTTCTTTTGTCGAAGGAAAGCGTTCTCTTTCAAACTGTATACGTTCATCTCCTCCGTCAAACGGACATTCGTCCTGCCGACAATTCTCTATTTTTTCGCAAAGACTGCATTGTGGTCTACTCGAATGAACAACAGAGGTGGATGGCCAGCAATAACGGAGAACCTGTCTATCTACAGTTTTCGAAGCCTGAACTATGCAGCCTTTGGATTTCATTGCTCAGGTCTTATGCAGTTCCCGAAATCTATGGACTGTGGCTGAAGAGATCTACATTTAATGGGACGGACCAGGAAAGGGGGTCGTATCGAATGTGGCGAGAGGTTCATTTAACAATTGCCTCAGGACGCAATTTAGGCACGAGCAAGTTTTACAACCCTATCCGGAATCCAGACGATACAGTGCAAGAAATAGAACTGAAGGAATATAACGTTTATTGCGAAATTGTGTTTAATCATACTGTGTGCGCTCGGACTACTGTCAAGAAAGGGCTTAGATTACCAGAATGGCATGAATCCTTCGTGTTCCCGGATCTGCCTCCCTTCGAGAACTTCGAAATCATGATTTGGAAGGACAAGAAGGTGATCAAATCTTCATTGCTCGGAAAGGTCATAGTAGATCTTGCAACATTCCGCCGCAGAGAATTAGTGGAAGGCTGGTACCCCGTCCAAAGTACCAACATTTCCTCGCAGCTTCAAATTGGAGAACTTCGGATGAAGGTCCAAGTATATGAGTGAGTTATAATTATTCGAAGTGTGGCTCTGAATGCCCTGTCTTATGTATTCTCAGGGAGATGATCCTGCCCTATTCCTCCTACTCAATTATACAGCAAGTTAGTGACGTATCTTTCTCATACACTCAAACTCACGTCTAGAATAGATGCTGGATGACCGTAATTTCCTGCACTGGATGCAGGATCTAGAAAATATTCTTCATATCAAGACATTGTCACAGAGCTTGACCAGACTCGCGATGTCTCGAGAGACCATTGTGCAACAAATACAGGAAGCTGCAACCAGAGAAGTTGAAAATGCGATCGTTTGTATGTGTTCCCAAGCTGTGGTTCCAGCAAATGCAGGACAATGAAATACTCATTCAGCGCATCAAACCATCTTTCGGGGAAACAATGTATTCACAAAAACCATGGAGAGATGCCTTACCTTGTACGGCAGTGCATTTCTCGAGATCAGCATAGGCAGTGCGATACGAAAATTGATTACGGAAAAGGTTGTTATTGAAGTGGACCCTGGTCGGAGCGGAAAGCCTTCCAAAGACGTCGCAAAGAACGTTGATTTGCTTATTTCATGGTGCAAGGAAATCTGGGAGCAGATCTTTGCTGCGAGAGAAAGCTGTCCAAAGCAAGTGAGGAAACCCTGCACAAGTATATTCTCCTGAAAATTTTGCAGAGAACTCTGCGCATTGTTGTGTACGATTAGAAACTTGGTCGAGGAGCACAGCAGAAGAGCCGATTTAGCTGCCGAGATGCAGCAGCAACGACCATGGCAGAGCGTCTCGGCTTTTATCTTTCTCCGATTTCTGGTACCTGGTATTTTACATCCACATCTCTTTGGTCTTTGTTCGGGTGTGCAGAAGTAGCATTCAACTTCGAATATACATTTGACTGATTTCTTTTAGGTCTTCCTGGTCCCACCATACAGCGAAGCTTGAAACTGGTAGCAAAAGTGATACAGAGCCTAGCGAACTTGAATACTGTATAAGTCAATGGATGCTTCGCTCATTGGTATCGAATGCTGATTTTCGTTTCCCTCTAGGTTGATCAAAAAGAGATGACTATGGGCCCCATTCGTGAATTCAACAGGCAAAATATACTGCTCATGATGGAATATCTCAGGGCAGTGTCAACAGCAAAGAATGGACTTTATTCGAACCCAAGATTGTCAAGTCGTGGAGATCGTTATATCTTGACTAACCTGGAACGTCACAAGGTGACGCTGTCCACCCTCGAGCGAGAATCGGTATCTGAACCCCCACACTACATTGACTCCTCACGCGAGTTGGCAATCATCACTTCAGCCATGGTACGCCACTCGCAGGATGTAAACAAAGGGCGGGCTTGCAAGTTGGACGACGCAGCACTAAAGCGCTTGTGTAATGCCTGCTTCAAAGTCGAAGCAGAAACTTTACAAAGAGTGAATGAACTGGCGACAAGATTGGCCCAAGAACGAGGGCGAGCATCTGCATCTACATCTACTACCTCGGCAAAACAACTCCCTCGACTACCTAGATCACCCTCGTTAGGTTCAGTAGCAGTCCCAAAGTTCCCTCAGCCTTTAGTTGCCAATGCTCCCTTTGCCGCGTTGGGACCACACCCTCAGTCAGTGGGCAAGTCTGACGAAGGCTCAACATCATGGTTTCGTGCTCCTAGCCATGCTTCAGGAGAGAAACCAGATGTCATCAGTTCAGATATCGGGGTGAATGGTGTCACTAAGTTGGGGAAATCGGAATCCTTATCTGAGGTTGATGATGTAGCTAAGCGGAAGAAAAGCTTTATGCGAGGATTTTTTGGTGGACTCTAGCTGCAGTATGGGTATCGTTAATCTTTCTGGAGAGATAAAGTATCAAGTAACTGTAAAATAATTGCAGTGTACATCAAGAACTTATGGTTAACGTGTTTCGTATAAGTTTCTGAACTTCATTAGCGACATCTTCGGATGTGCTTCTAATCGTCAATCGACATAACTTTTCACTATGGTTAGCACGTCGCATTATTTAACGATGATTATTCACCTTAGCGTCTTTGTTGGGCTCGACACGAAGAAGGCAGCCGACCTTTCCCTCGTTAGACATATGAAGAATTCCAGCACCAACTAGATTGTTGGGATTCGGGTCAATCTCATCCAAGATATTAAATTGGTGTCCAGAGACAGCTTGACGATTTTTCGATGAATCGAGCTGACCGCTTGCGGTGAGATCGATAGGGAAAACACTCTGTGCTTCACGAGGGACTCCACCAATCAGTTTCCAACGTTCGAAAAACTCTGTCTGATCCAGCTTGACATGTTCAACGAATTTTGTCAAAAAAATAGGTAGACGTATGGAGACAGCCTGATGGGAGCCAGCAAGGAACGATACTGTGAGAATTGGAGGATCGGCAAAAAATCTTTTGCATTCAATATGAAGTAATTGCTGTGTTTGGCTGAGAGGTGCAATGGTGCTAGGGGGTATTTTGGCAAAGGAGAGAGATAATGCGTCCGGTTTACTCATATAAACTGTGGTCGTGAGAGACATCAGAGGAGCGGAGATTTTATTCCCAATATAAATAGCCATTTGTCCAATATGTCCTTGATAACGCGACTTGATCCCAATTTGAATTTGAACGTCCTCATACAACACACCCTCCGTGCTGCAGGTCAGCTTTTCGAACCAGCGATCGATATTTGGGCCCACTGTCAGACGCGGTACTTGATCATCATTCAAAGATCCATTGACATTGTTGGAAGACGTAGGCAGATCGAGTCCGGCCAGTGATCTGAGTATGTCCTCCGGTTGTGCGGCATCCCCCTCCCTACTCGACATCAGTTTATTTTCGACTAACGTTTTGCGTGCAACCAAGTCTCGCTCAAGGTTGGCTTCTTTCCCACCATGCACCCATACCCTCTTGTCTTCCGTATCGCCATGTTTTTTGTTGAGGCGTCCGAGAAGAGCACTCACACGAGGCGGGAACGGTGGCATCTCTTCGCAGACATGTTGCAGCAACTCGTCGTCGTCGGGTCGGGACGCCAAAGTATAGAACTCGCAGGCCCGTTGCTGGAGTTCGGCATCGAGGACATGACGATACCGTTCAAATATATTGACGAGCTGGGATTTAATTTCGGGGAAAACGTTAACCCATTTGATGTATGTCGACAAGAGTAACGATCGAGTGACAGCCACACAAAATTGAGACTTGGAGTGGAGGAGCTGGAATTGTTCCGTGGGGCTGTATCCTGGTTCGTTTGCAATCAAATGCCCATACTCTCCCAGAACATAACCTGCACCGCAGACAGAGGCTTAGTTGATTTCAAATGAGCCGGTCAAATGTCTGTACCTCCAACTTTGACCAAACTTTCATGCGCAGAAGGTGCCTTCAAATGCTCAAAAACGACCTTCGCAGCATATTGTTGAAGATTTTCTGTATTTGTGACGATTTGAACAACACGATACCAGACCTCATCTCCAACGTGATCACCAGCGGCACTAATCAGTTGCAGTATGGTATCGACATACCACTTGTATGAGTTGGCATACTTCTCCGTCAGGATGGCGATTTTGAGGACCATCTCTTCACGAAGAGCATAGTCTGCAACTTTAAGGTATCTCAAAAGCTCGCCAACAATGAGCTCCGAGTTGTCGGTGTCGCACATACTATAAAGCAAGTCGAGAGCCCGCCTCCGCACCGAAATATCCTTATCCCTCAAGGACATGATGATCGTATTCTGGTGTCGTTTGATAGAGTCCAAAGAATCTGCTCGAGCAGCAAGGTGAGCCATGGTGTCGAGACCAAGATATCGGACATTTGTTTCTTTGGAAGATATAAACCGCGCCAAAAGTAGCGCAGCGGTGCTGACCAGAGGTGAATTAGTATCCAAATGGATGGCAAGCCCGATGGCCTCAAATAGTACGGCATGTTGCGCATTGCTGTGTTGAACATTACGAGTGGGCTCTGCACAGTTGCTCATGATAGTCTGGAGGACTTGATGTAGTACAGAACGTATCGTAGGGTCCTCTTTCAGTGCGGTTTGTGAATGTGTATACTGCCTCATCAAAGACGGCTGCTTACCAGAAGGAGCATAATATTGCAATAATCGAAGCAATTTGACTTGTAGCCAGGGTGAGGGGACCGCATAGTACGCGTACGTCGAATTGTAGTCGCGTTCAATGACAAGCTGCCACAGGTTAATGTTAGGCTAAAGTGTACTAGCTAACTCACATGATAAAGTCGGTCCACTGCCTTGGTATAGCACACAACAAAAGCCTCCAGATTATCTTGCGCCAGCGCCATTACCAAACTTGTGACACACAGCACAACACCCTGAAATTTGTTTAGACAGATATTCTCTTACAAGTTTTGAGTCCTCACCAAATCCTGATCGTCCATAAGGGAGACTATACGCAGAGCCCATTCAGCTGCTGGGATCACCTCCGGATGTTTGCGGTAGAGACGAAGCAACGTGAGAGCCGCTTTCTTTTTCACGAAACTCTGCGAAGTTCTTCAGCTGTATGAGATACAGTTGCATACTAAGTCGAGGAGCGACCTACGGTGAAATCAGTAACCGATGGACATCCTCGGCCAAAGCTTCCGCCATTTCACTTCCACCAACGTTTGCAATAGCATGCAGGGCAAGACAGTTGTCAACTTCGTTGCTTGTATCCAAGTCCTTCCGAATTGAATTTACTACGAGACGAAGGAAATCTGAGTTCTCATGCATCAACAAGGTGACTGCAAGGTAGCCCTAATAAGAGGAGTTAATCATGTGAACTAATATCCACTTGAACCCAGACTCACGATCTGTTTTTCACTATATTTGGGGCTCGCAATGAGATTCACTGCCTCCATATGTCCTATGTCAACTTTATAACCCAAGATATATGTAAAGATAATCTTGGCAACATATCTGGATTCAGAGAATCAGTCAGGTTGTAATTGATGCTGATGAAATTTACTTTTTCTTCTGATACCCATCCAAGTTCCCATCTGTAGCAAGTGATGAATGCCTGTTCTAACAAAAAATTCGATTATAGGAAACAAACCCTTGAATTTCTTGCGAATGTTAGCCATCTCCTTGTTTATTCGTTTCTCCTCCAACTCACGTACCCTCGCACCTCTGATATCCGCAATGAACTACAGAAAAAAGGAGAGTATAGGAAATGAACATCAAGAGTTGCCGAAAGCATACTTGCGTCAGTCCCCTCATATTGGTCGCCATGATGGGCTACTGTGTTGATCAAGAATAGATTTGACTGTTGGGGGTGCTTGGGTTACGAATCCGGTACGTGAAGGAGACTGAGCTGCCTGAGCTAAGTAGATTACAACGGATCACATCAAGCATCGCGAAGGACCCAGCTACACAAGGTCGTCACACCTTGTGACCAATGAGTTGAGAGACATGTTATTGGAAAGAGCATGAAAACGACAGCCCTATTTTGGAAATTAAGTACTCTAAGCTAATATACGTAGATCATAAACCGAGAGATGACTGTCGACAATCATCTACGCAATCTACTAGGTGTTCCGGGTCTTGAGTGGAAAACCGAGCTGAAGGTTGAAGGTGTCGAATATCCGCTACTAGGAAGCCTTACGGGATGATACGTTGGCGAACCCATAGGAGAGGCCCCGGGAGTTCCGGGACGAGAGTTTTGTCGCGATTGTGAAGCAATTTTCTCGTCGCTATACCGATTGAGAACATTTACAATATTACGAGTCAGATCATCCAACTCCCTGATCTCTTGGCTTGAAAGAGAATAATCCTTCTCTGAGTCTTCAGACTCTGATTCTCCTTCACGAGGAAGGTTGGGCAAAGGTTGACGAATCCAGCGTCGACGACTCATGGTAATGCCTTCAAACACTCGAAGCATGCAAGCTTCCATAGCCGTCTTCAACCGTTGAATATCGTTCAGACCAGAGCCACGATCTCTAAAGATAGGGAGCCAATTGTCGCACTCTAACCCACGACCCACAACCTGAAGATTATGGGCCCCAAAAAGCATGTAAGTCATCGGATCAAGTTTCGTGGTGTTGACAAGGTAGGTCGATGATAACCCTCCACCTGCGAGGTTGCGACGCATGTCGCCGTATGCATAGAGTTGCTTCTCCACATAAGACTGGCTTTCTTCCGTGGGGTCCCACTTGCGATTGTTGACGCTTGAGGGGTGAATCATAGCATTCTAGATCAAACATCAGGAGACAATGGCACACATTTGGAATATTGACTCGCCTTCTCTTTCGATGTCCTAAACATTTTGCCAGTTCGAACAGCATATTTGGGCTGAGAAGCGATAGCAATCAAGGCAGCCAGTAGAGGGGTCGACTCTCCGTTGACGTTGAGCTCAGGTGGAACTTCCGAAGTTGTTCGGGAACCACTCAGGTTCCCACCCGCCGAAACGCCAATTACACCGGCATGATACAGTGACTGTAGTAAATGTGCTTTGATTTTGCTGATCAATAGCAGTGTTGGCTTGGCAAGGAAATTATCTATGCAAAATCGGTTCGCAGTATTATATTGCCCCGTTGATTGTAGAGCCCACCAAGCGTTATAAGCCCGCAACGCAGCTAAAACATCTGATCGAAAATCTTCCGGACTCCACGAGTTCTTTTTCGCCGCAGCTTCAGTCTTTAGATGCATGGGTGAAACGAAAGGCTCGCGGTTCGTCAAAATTGCAGCCAAGGTTAAAGCTTGGTCTAAGCATCTGAAGAAGCTACCATATAGCACAAGACGACCCACTTGAACTTCAACTGGCAGTTGGAGAAGAACACGGCCGAGCGAAGTAAGATCTTGATTGATATCGATTGCCCCGACCATATGCAATGTCTTCATTGCAGCTTCAACCCGGTCGGGATCAGGAGGTTCAATCACAGCAGTGAGCACTTCCTCAATCGTCATCCCAGGGAAATTGAGTGCTTTGACATGCATAACAACGTTGCTCAAATCTGCCCGTTTCATCTCGACCGTCTGATAAGGCTGCAAAGCAGTAGACCGCGCTTGACCTAGAATACCAAAATATTCTCCAGGTCGATGACGACCCGCACGACCTGCACGCTGATTCAGATTCGAGGAGCCAACCCAAGCAGATACCAAGGATGACATATGTCGTTCTGGGTCGAATTGGAGCTCCTTGACACGAGCTGTATCCACTACGTAGACGACGTCGGGTATAGTGACGGAAGTCTCAGCAATATTAGTGGCGAGAATAATACGTCGAACACCGGGTCGTGGGGCTTCGAAGATAACTTGCTGTTCAGCAAGGGGTATGGTCGAGTGAAGAAGATGGATAGAAAATTTTGAGTCACGGAAGTTGAAAGCGAGTCGCCCTTGAGACTCTAGCAGCTGGCGCTCGACGGCTTTAATCTCGTCCCAACCAGGACAGAAAACCAGCACGTGGCCGTCGTCCGAGTTCTCCATGACATGAGAAATTGTAGCCGCAATCAGGGGATAAGGGATATCCAGATCTTCGTTTTTGGCCTGAGACGTATTCAGAAGTGACCGGATACCTAGAGAACTCGCAGCAACCGATCCAAGTTCATTGACGACATATTTCGCAACCAGCTCGTCATGGAACACCCATTTATATCGGCTTTTGACAAGAGTAGGGACAAAATCGTCCATGAAATGTTTCTGTACCGGGAATGATCGTCCTGGGACTTCTATAACTTTGGAGGGTTGACCTTCGTCGTCAGGGAAGTAATTTTGGAACAGCGATGGATCGATAGTTGCACTCATGAGCACGACTTTGAGTGGTTTCCTTCTCGCTTTCCTGTCCTTCATTAGCCGTTTCAACACCACCAAAAGAAGGTCCGTGTCAACGTCTCGCTCATGCACCTCATCAACCACCACGTGCGTAATATCTTCCAGGCTGTTGTCTCGTCCTTCTAGCGCACTTTGCATCCTCTTTAAGAAGATTCCAATGGTACAGAACGTGATTGAACCATGTGGCTCTGGGAGTTTTGCCTCAAACCTGACTTGATACCCGACAGAATCGCCTAGTTTCTCACCCCGCTCCTTTGCAACACGATCCGCTACACTTATCGCAGCTAGACGGCGTGGTTGTGTACAAATGATGTTACAAGTCGCACCCTCTCCGCGCTTGATGCTCTCGTCTAGAATCATCTGAGGTATCTGAGTCGTCTTTCCAGAACCTGTTGCAGCCATGCAGATCGTAACATCGTTGCTTCCTATATGTGATAGCACCTCCTGAGCACGAGTAAATACCGGTAGCGATTGCCTTGTTTCACGCATGCATTCAAGACTTGGGTCTGTCTGATATTTCTGATGGAGCTCGAGTAGAAGTTTCGATTTTTCGGCGAGGGCAATGGCATTGAGTCTGAAGTAGGGCCGAGAGGGAGCAGGTCTTGAGCTAGAAACCTCGGTCGACTGAGATACATCGGCCGGCCTGTTACGATACAGCTGAGTCCTTCGTGTGACGTAATTGAGGTCCCTGATGTCTTCAGCCAATTTGTCGCTAACGTGGCATGAAACGTGAGGCGCCAGGCCTAAATCTGCTCCTGTTTTAGCTGCCTCGACGTATTCTTTCCACAGTGCTGGGTCGCACTTTTCAAGGTATTGTGTCACATCAAGATAACAAGCGACTTGAGCGGCTTTCTTGCTGTCTGCTGAACCAAGACCGATCCTCCTATCCCCCACGATCAAAACTGCTTCCCAAACAGTGTTTCTTCTTCTAGCCTTTCCCTCGACAAACTCAATATCGGGACGCCCGAACTTGAAGCGGCGACAATAGAAGTCCATGAAGCCGCGAGCACGCTCGTAATTGACGATTGATCCATCTGATAGCGTAACTTCAGTCTTTTCTTCTGTCTGTTGGAGTTTTCTGGCCTTGTCCAACTACAGGAAAAACACATGAGCAAGAGCATGGACAGGGAACGAACCAACGTACAATGCCCATTTCGTGTAATTGATACACCCCAGACAACGCTGCTAACCTCTCAGCCTGTTTCTTCTCGGGATGATCGCCTATGCCAATCACAGGCGGTTCGATAGGGATATTCACAGTGACTCTGACAGCCATGTCAATCCCAGCATTGAGACACACCAAGCATTGGGCACGTACCTCCAAACGTTCATGGGCCCAGAATCTAGAAGTAAATACCCCTCCGTATTATTGTATTTGGGCAACCGTTGAACTGCTGCCATTGAGAAGTTCCCGAGGGAAGACTTGGGCGTACTTCGGTGTAAAGGTTTTAAGGGAGCTAGTGATTTGTTGTGCTCTTGAACTATGTATTCCTGATTGTAGAAAGGACCCTCTAGGCGTGTCATGTGCTTCTGAGGCCGCTTCTTTTGAGACTTTGAACTAACACTTGGCCCTGGTTGGAACTTGTGCCCAAAGCCAGTTCTTGAACGTGAACTCTGACCACGCGAAGAGGAGGATCCATTGTTCAGTTTTCTTTGCTGCGAGAACGCTTGTGCAGATGGGCTGCGATTACGTTTGGGTGGTCTGTCGATGCGGGGAGCTTTGGAGGAAGGTGTGCTGTCAGGGAGGGCAGCGGCTTGCTGAGAGAAAGGACGTTTGATCCCAGATGCCCTCTGAAGAATGGAAGAGGAGAAATCCCCTTGGAAAGGGTCGAAGCTCATGAGAGGGCGTTGCCTGTATCGCAGGAAGAGAGCAAGTCTTTTCATAAGGACACACGTTAAGAGGCCTGTCATAAGATGGTCTAAAATTGTGAGTGTAAATGTTGAGCAACAGTCTGACCTGCGCGTCCGCTGGCTGCCAGAGTAAACGTTAACTTGCTTTACCTCTCCCTCAAATTTGCCGTCGAATGGAGACGCAAATCGCACGGGACGGGAACAACCAGGTCAGCGTGATCCTAAAAAAATCATTTCGGCCTTTGCCGACATTTATGACATATCCGATCTCAGTCCATCCAAATTTAAGTCTATTTAGAAAACTGGAATATAGGAAGAAGAAAAGGTCGACGAGAACGTCGAAAAGACCTCAACGGCTATCTAGCCACTTCTTAGCAGCCCGCGCAATGCCCTCGAGATAACGCAGACGTATCGCAGCGGTCTTGACACCAACCCAGTCCTTCTGGCCGACCAGCCTTTCTATTTGGTGAACAGTCTCGTTGAGCTTTTCTGAGATGACTTCAGCCTTGTATCATACAATAGAGCAACTGACACACCGCCATTTTCTTCCATGAGGTTGATGACCTCACTGCTATCCTCCGCATCGTCAATTGCCTCTCTGGAATCCATGATCTCCATCATGAAAGCAGTGTCGGTGATTTGGTCAAGCTCTGAGACATGCATGTCATTCTGACCGAGGATGTACTCGGCACGGGCTAGCGGTCGAAGTAAAGCCTGGTAAGCTTCGTTGACCTGGGCTGAGAGCATCTGCGCAATATCCCGCTTGTGCTGGGACAAAATTGGATACAGGATAGCCGACTAGAGCGTTATGTACACACCGATCCTTTTGAGGTCCAAGCATCAGGATGGCACACGGCCTGGGCCTGCCGGAAACGCTGTTTCAAAGTAGTAAGATCTACGACGAAAGGATTTGGCTCGTAAGGGAGCCCGAATAAATCGTGATGCGTCATATTGGACGATGAGCTGGATATGTTCCAACAGGCTGTGCATGCGTGTAAGAACGAGGGCAAGGGCTTTGAGCATGAAGGGCAAAGGCTGGGAGCAGCAGTACGGCGGCTTTGCGTGTGGATGGTGATGTGTGGTCTGTATAGTGTGTAGGGCAGTCTGTGTAGTGTACAGGGCAGTCTGTGTAGTTTACATGCAAGTCTGCAGTGGACCAGACCCTGAGCTAAAGGCGATGAGGCGAGACACCAGCGAACAGTTGGCATCAAGGAGGAGGTATGACGTAATGCAGCAACAACTGTACTAAATCTACTGGCAGGAAGTCCTCCTATGCCAGTCACAATCCAGCTCTCCCCCTCTCTTCCTATTCCACCCCCTCCCCCTCTCGCCCAGGATGGCTCTATTGTTGATGCTGTTCGCCAACGTCTAACGTCCAAGTCTCGATCCTCTTTCCTTCCAAAGCTGCGACTGCCTACTAAATCACCTACCAAGAAGGAAAACCTGCCAGAGTCATTCAACGAAGCAGAAAGTGTTTCATCCAACATCAATGCATTGATATCCGATTGCACTTCAATTACACTGGACAACACTGCGCTTCAAGGAGAGGATGACGAGACCAAAGACAGGTACGAGTGGGCCATTGTGTATGAAAACCAACGTGGGCAAGTAATTCCTTGGCCTATCGTCTCATCCCATCTCAACTAGGAGCTTCAGCATGACCCTTTTCTCTATTCCCTATTATTCAGCCTTGTCCCTTTTACCGACTGATCCTTCTGCATTCACACTCCCAAATACTTCTCAAAAGCGGTCAGAACAACTGCCAATCACCCTTGACGCTTACCCCCTGCCTGATGGTGACTGGCATTGGGTTTCAAGAGCATGGATGATTGATATGCGGAATTCCGATTCGGGTATTGTTCAGCACGACGGCTTCGAATATAACTGGGTATTTCGCCGACTTAAATGGCGAGCACAAGTTGGTTTTCTCAGTGCTGGAGGCTGGGTCCGCCGTCGACGCTGGATCCGCCTAATGGTACGGCCCTCAAAGAATAAACCCCGTGCTGACTTGGGGGGCTCTAGTTCCTCCAGCTCATCGTCTAGCAGAGCTAATCTTCTGTCCCACTCCACGGCTTCTTCGAATCTCACTAGCATATCTCACCCCCATCATGCGACAGTTGCAACTGTTTGGCATGGAAATGAAGACGACTGGAACCGATGTCGATTGCTCATGTTACGATATGCTCGAGATGGACACAAACTTGACCTCTGGCAGATATGGCTCGGTTGCCATCACCCTTCCTCTCAGGTCCAATTTACAGACGATTTACTTTCGGACAAGAGCGAACGAGTTCAAAAGAAATTGACTGGAAATGATGGTCCTCTGCCGTCCCAATTTCTCAAAGCTGACGTGTCTCATTGGTCAATAGCACCACCTCCCCGGGATTATCTCGTTCCTATTCTACGCGAACATGTATATCTGTCTATTTCCCTGTTTGATCCACACGCTCAAGCTCTGGATTTAGGGACGTGACTTACTCGACTTATTTATTTATCCAGATTCTCGTGTCCAGTTTTTGAAACTGCTTGGTACAGCCGGTTTATTGCCCGACCTGAGTGCCAGAGCTGGATCAAGTTTAAGTGCCGGCGAAATTGAGTTTTGGAGCTATGCGAGCGACCTCGATGAAACACTCAAGGATACCCCCACTTTGATTCGGACAACGTCTCGACATTGATTTATTTTTATTTTTACTGCTTGTCTTTGTGATTCTTATATGAATATCTTCACGTGATTCACTTGTCCAAGGTTGACACTCAACCTTCAATGGCTGCTAAACCTTCATGGTTCCGTCGCATATCTCATCTCTCAGATGACCTAACACACCCTGGTCAAATAGCCCTACGTGCATATGCACTATCTCTTGCTCTTTCTCTTGGCCCTTCCCTCATTCCACTCGCGGCTGCCTCTCTTTCTGGAAGAAAGTCTCCTTGTACGGGCATTTCGGCGCTAGAATATCTCCTAAGGAGAGAATTGAGTTACGATGGGTTTGCCTTTGCTATCACGTTGTCTGTAGGGGGAGGGGCTGTTTTGCATCATTTATGGAACAATCTAGACGCCCGTGGCTCGGACCCTCTGGGATTTTCAATTTTATCTTCTATCCTGGAGGAAAAGGATCGAGAGATCGATACAAGTGAATCTGGAGCTAGATCCGTGCTTTCCCAGGCATGGAAGTCTATGATTTGCACTATGAAAGACAGATTAGAGGGTGTAGAGCTTCACCCAGAACAACGGACGTTTCTTGCTAACGCGATTGCGTCCTCCGTTGGGATAATGTTACTCCAGAAAGGGAGGGAGAGAGCGTCTAGACTTAAGAAAGGACACCCGTCGTCGACCTCGCCCACCCTGGATTTGACGTTGCTACTTGTCGTGCGAGCGTTAGACTCAATTGTGCAATCATCCATTCATGGACGCACTAAAAACAAGGTTCATCGAAGTTATCTGACAGTCGAACCGACTGCAGTGAAGGACTTTTTGGGGCAGGAACATCAGAGTTGGAGGCGTGCTTCTTCGGACAAGCTGTCGATGAAAATCGATGCCTTATTGTTCTGGGCGTGTAGCGCGAGGTTCGTTGAATCCAAGTTTGAACATTTACGGACCTCTGATTAGTGATATAGAATAATGTGGTGCTTTTTCTACGAGCCCCAGCGGTACGCAGTAATATTCTTTCAGATGAACCCACCACTCATTTTTTCTATAAGACTGCCACGATCGTATGTCAAATGGATAAATACACTTGCGAATATTGACCCTCTTCTACTCAAAACGCTCAATTTACTTCGTGGGGAGAAGTGGCTCTATGGCAATTGTAATCCAGCGTACGTCGACTTTCTCAAACCTTACGCATCCACCCTTCGTCGTCCAACCTCATGGGTAGACCCAACTATTCTACCTCCACGTGGCGGTTCCTCTGCAGACGGCGTTTGGAAGACATTAGGAGTCACAAGCCGACCTGGTGTCGGTGGAATGCCATGTGAACTTGTACATGGGGAAGTAGGACGACCTTTGGGGCTTTCGCATAGCTGCGTCGCCAACGCCAGTCTACGAGGCATCAAAGCGTTTATAGAAGCTATAGCTATCTATATTCCTGTGAGACCTCCACAATGCAATAAGGCAACCTTGGTGAAACTAACTCGTCCTACAGGCACATTTTGTTCCCGTCCTGATGATCCGGCCTCGTACCCTTCTACGACCCCATCGATTACTACAAACCCTTGCTGGCGCTTTACGTAGTGCAACCTTCCTTTCGACTTTTGTGGCATCCTATTATTTTGCTGTGTGCTTTACTCGAACACTGGTCTTGGCTAAGTGTCTACCTTTCGTCTCACATAACTTTTGGGATGGCCCCTTTGGATGCATGCTTGGGGGTGCCCTGGTTTGTGGGAGTAGTATTTGGATTGAAAATGGAAAACGGAGAGGGGAGATGGGGCTTTATGTCTTGCCGAAGGCCTTGAGGACTTGTCTGCCAGATCACTGGCTAAAGGCTGGAAAATTTGCGAGGATAGCTGAACGGTGCGCCTCAGCCTCATCTTGTCTGTTCATTATTTTTCCTCTGACCTTGGGTATAGGGTTGCCATTGTTCTTTCAATTTCATCATTACTCACAGCGGCTGTCCACCATCCTGAGTCACTGCGTGGCCTCTCTCGATGGACTTTGTCATTCATTATCAACGGCCCCAACACTGGATTTTGGAAGCGCAAACTCGGCGATCCGAGTGTTCCTCCAACCCCCAGCACTTTGGTTGACCATTCTCGGGACCCGACACCCACGACCGGTCTGAGCCGTCCTCATACCCCAAACTTGGTCGTCCACCTCCGCGATAGTACTTCAAAGGCATAGGTTTAATTGTAATGCAGCTATACATATCCCTCCCTTAATCATCTATCCCTGCCATACATGCAGCGTGTGGTCATAAAAAGAACAGCTCCCGATCATTGTGTCATAGTCAGCAGATAGGGCAAAGGACCAATCAACCCCATACGCCAAAGATGTATGCTCGTCAAATCTTCGGACGAGTCTCCCGCCACTTGTAAGTGGGAGACCAGCATTTGAAGAATGTGAGTCGAAGGTGACTATTTTGAAACCATCGTGCATTGAGGCCACTAACAGATCCAGTTTCCGGCGGAATGAGGGATGCCATTTGACTCGCCAGGCTCCCCCACCCACATCTACATGTGCAAGAGGTGTAAGAGGCTTTCGCGCGTCAAAGAGCTGCACCAAGTTGTTGTAACTGTCTCGTTTAGATAGAGAATGTTGATCCGGATAGATAGATCCTACCTCCCAATTGCAATTAAATGCTCGATATGAGGATTGCATTGTACTGAAGTGACACCAGCTTCAAAGCTGACAAAGTGAGGTTCGGCCTTGAGTATTCTTTTGATCACTGACCTCCGGTTGATAAAAATTGGGGAGTCAAACCCACAGCGAGCATCCCACGCTTTCAGTTTCAAATCGTCGCCGCCTGTCTAACAAGTTGAGTACTTAAGCATCGGGAAAATCCATTTTCTACCCGAGTAAATGATGTTCGTATCCCAATAGTTCCACGCAGTAACCCATGGTTCATAGTCATGGGCATGCCAAACTTCTGTCAATTTCAATGTTGCCTCGGTGGGGCGAAGGATGCAGATGGAACCATTTGATAAAGACACCACTAATGATCCTAATGCACTGCAGGACATTAGGCAAGATGTTTTCACCGCACATAAAAGATGATAACTCGCACGATTGAGGCGATAAGCGATTGGACCAGTCCAGGGAAAGGCAGAGGACGTCAGGAGAGGTACACTGTATTTGTTCGATTTGGAAAAGGCGACGCTTAAGGTAGATCAGTGAGTCGAGGACAAAACCTTCAATGGAGCACCACAACTAGCCTCGTCAGCATTTAGTTTATGAAGGGTGACACTGCCTTCTGAATCGGCGATGGCAAGGATCGGCCAAATATTATCTTGGTTATGACACCTGACAGGTTCAATTGTCAAAACTCAAGCTGAGGAAATGAGGTATTCGAGGTACCATTTCATGTCCAGTACAGCCGGGAGATTAAATTCTTGTATTTTTTGACTAACAAAAATTATTCATGCGCTTTTTCGATTAGTGGTGCCACTGACTATTGGATTTCACCTGAAGCATCAACAGCATTAGAAACTTGAAAAACGAGACACTGCCCTCGGCGGTGCTGCGGGCCAGTCCTCTGATTTCCTGCAGAGAAACTGTCTTCATCAAGCTTGTACGTTCCACAGACAAAGATGTCACTGGCTATCCTGTTGGGGCAGAACTCGAGTGAATCGGCAGGAAACCCGGTATCAAAAGCAACCATTAACAGTGGAGGAAAAAACCCGTGACGTCATGATCAGTCTAGCACCCTCCATAATTGCCGCGCATCATCCCGAAAAGGCTCGAAAAACTACGAAACCATTAACGGCGTTGCTGAATATCTCTCCTATAAATACGTCCAACGACTAGCATCCACCTTAAGGTTCTGATATCTTACCACCATGGCTGCCGAGTACACTGAAAAGGCAGAAAAGACAATAGCGAACGCACTTCAACTTGCAAAAGATTATTCAAACGCTGAAGGTAACTTGCCCCTTGTAGTCATCATAGATGCATTACTGATTATTCAAAAGTTTACCCTGCACATCTTTCATTTGTGCTCATCAATGAAGCTGGAGTTACCGAGGCCACACTGCCAAATGGTCCCCCGTCTTCTTCCAATGTACCCTTGTTTCCAGGAAGCATCTCAAGAGCAGGGGGTGATGTGGTATGTATTATTTATATTTATGGTCATTCGTTGAATCATAATCACTATTTTTCTCAGAACAACGTGCGACGGTCTATACAAAAGCTAGTGGTCCGCTTACCGGCGCAAAGTCCGCCACCCGAAATCATTTCGTACAGCGGTTCACTCAGAAAGGTTCTTCGGGAAGCACAAAGTCTACAAAAGACGATGCACGATTTCTATATTGCTCAAGATCACCTTCTTCTCGCCTTGCTGAAAGATTCTTCAATACAAGGTGTCCTCAGGGACAATGGTCTCAATGAGGCGACTCTTAAGACTGCGATTGAACATATGCGTGGTAACAGAAGGGTTGAGTCCAGGACGGCTGAACAGGGTTTTGACGCGCTGCAGAAGTACGCGGTGGATTTGACAGCTCGTGCGGAAGAGGGCAAGATTGACCCTGTCATCGGACGAGACAACGAGATTAGACGAGTGATTCGCATTCTTTGCCGAAGGTAAAACTGTCGCTACATCTTTTAGTGAGGGTTCTGATTGTCTTTGTAGGACTAAGAACAACCCTGTTCTTATTGGAGAGCCTGGTGTAGGCAAGACTGCAATTGCAGAGGGTCTTGCTCAGCGCATTGTCAATCGTGATGTCCCTGCAAGCCTCATTGCGCGACTTTACTCCCTTGATATGGGCGCTTTGATGGCAGGTGCAAAGTACAAAGGAGAATACGAGGAGCGTATCAAGGCAGTATTGGACGAGGTTGAAAAGGCGACCGAGAACGATGGTCCTGGTATCATTCTCTTCATCGATGAACTACATCTTATTATGGCGGGACGTGGCGCAGAGGGAGGAGGTATGGATGCCGGTAATTTGTTCAAGCCACTACTTGCCCGTGGAAAATTGCGTTGCATCGGTGCCACAACCCTCGGAGAATACCGGAAGTATATTGAAACCGACCCTGCTCTCGAGCGTCGGTTTGCTCAAGTTCTCGTTAACGAACCCAGCGTTCCTGAGACGATTAGCATCCTTCGTGGTATAAGGGAGAAATACGAAGTTCATCATGGCGTTAGAATACAGGATCCGGCTCTTATCCAGGCTGCTACTTTGGCACACCGCTATCTGACGTCCAGGCGTCTTCCTGACTCTGCTATTGATCTGATTGACGAGGCATGTGCAAGGTTAGTACTGCGATCTGCGATCTGTCTTATGATTTTATCAGTTCTGATCAAGCTCTCTAGTGCTCGCGTTACTAGGGAGACTGAACCTGAGGCTCTCGATCAGTTGCGCCGTCGCAGATTGGAGCTTGAGGTAGAAATCCATGCCTTGGAGAGAGAGAAGGACGATGCCAGCAAAGAGCGCCTCAACAAGGCTAGGAAACAATTTGCCGAAGTAGAAGAAGAAATTGGACCTATCCAAGCTGCATATGAAAATGAGAAAAGACGAGGCGATGACATTAATGATGCCAGGAGAAGGTTGGATGAGCTTCAGGCCAAGATGGAAGATGCTCAACGAAGGTGAGTTGGTATGGTGTTTGACTGTCGTTATGCTCATGTTATTATCTAGACATGATCTTGCAGTGGCTTCTGACCTGCGATTTTATGCTATTCCTGACCTTAAACACCGGCTTGACCAACTTGAATTCCGAAAGGCCGAAGAAGATGCGGCGAGAGGTAGCGGTACTGATACTGTCACTCCCGAGTCCATCGCCGAAATTGTTGCTCGCTGGACAAATATTCCCGTTACCCGCCTGGTCGCCACAGAAAAAGAGAAATTACTCAGGCTGGAGAAGGTTCTGGGACAACAAGTCGTTGGACAATCAGACGCAGTCAAGTCAGTGGCCAGTGCAATTCGTTTATCGAGGAGTGGTCTTGCAAATCCGAATCGTCCAGTTGCAAGTTTCTTGATGGCAGGCCCCTCGGGTACTGGTAAAACATTGCTCGCTAAGACGGTATGTGTTTTAAAGGTTCTTACCTACTTTTTTCACTGACAACACAACGTCTAGCTCGCGACGATATTATTTGACTCACCGGACGCTATGATCCGGGTTGATGCCTCGGAGTATTCTGAAAAGCACTCAATTTCCCGACTTATTGGATCTCCTCCTGGTTATGTCGGCTATGATCAAGGCGGGCAACTCACGGAGTACATCCGTCGCAAACCGTACTCCATCATTTTGATTGATGAGATAGAGAAAGCTTCCAGGGAATTTGTCACCCTCTTCCTGCAGGTCTTGGATGATGGTAGACTTACAGACGGGCAGGGAAGAGTTGTCGACATGCGGAATACAATCATCATCATGACCTCCAACTTAGGAGCAGCTTATCTCAACGATCTCGAGGAGGGTGCCTCTGTCAAGGTTGAAACTCGAACGCTCGTTATGGGGGCCATCCAAACCCATTTCCCTCCCGAGTTCATCAATAGAATTGACGACGTCATCATTTTCGTAAGTAGCACTTTCAACATGATTGTAAACTTCAATATGCTGACTTTTTGTAGCGTCCACTTTCTCGGAAGGATGTGCTCAAGATTGTAGACATCCGTTTAAAAGAAGTAGAGGACCGACTGGTGGATAGGAAAATCACACTTGATCTCGATATGGAGAGCAAGGGCTATCTTGTGTCCGTTGGATATTCGCCTGCCTACGGGGCCCGGCCTCTCAACCGTGCCATCTTGTCTGAGCTCCTCAACCCACTTTCCGTCATGATTCTGTCTGGTCGCGTTCGTGACAATGAAGTTGTGGAAGTCCATTTTGACAGATCTCATAATAAACTTCACATTATTCCGAACCACGAGGCAAGCACAACGGACGATCTGGGAATGGATGTGGATAACGATTTATCTGATGACGAGATTGAGGTTGAGGAAATGGACTGATTCAGTTTTCTGGACTAGCAATGTATCAGTATGTAACAATCAATCACTATCACTGTAGTTTAGTAAATTAGAATACAAATTTGCATTACCAGATGAGGCAAGCGTGACTGAAGTGCCACACCACCGACCATGTTCAGTCGGACCATTCCACAACTTACCCGCTCTCTTCGCCGTGCAGCATCTACAGCTACTCCTACACCCGTAACACCCAAGGACGGCCTCCCCACTACCCACCAAGCCCCGAACTACCCAACAACCTGGTCAACCAGCCAGGCGTCCCGTCCTGGCCCTGGATCGGGCCCGAGGTTTGAACAGACAAACATGGAGCTTCAGCCCAATCCCTTGAGTGCCATGGGGTTGATTGCCAATGAACCTGTTCGAATTGTTCATGGACGAAAGGCTGTTTGCGACGGAGGTCCGGTTCTCTTTTTGCACCTTTATCAATGGCTGACGGGTATCTCTCCTGGTTGCTTATTGTTGAAATTTTGTCCTCGCTTCTTCCATCGTGGATCCGGTTTGTTACTGTTCCACTTGACGACTTGATTGAATTCTCGGAAAATGGGATCCGCATGCACAATAGGAGGAGGACCTCTCGGTCACCCGAAGATCTACATTAACCTGGTAAGTAGTGTGCACTGATCTTCTCATCTCATCATACGGGATGCTGACATTTCGCCCATGCCCCAGGACCAATCAGGGTCACGTTCCTGCGGGTATGTCCAAGAGACTGCATTTCTGTAGCTCGTCGAGAGAAAAAACTCAGTTGCTGACTATGATTCATCTTTTTTTTTGGTTTTCATATCACCTTTTACCGTCCCGTACTTGCCTTGGTGGGATGAACCCTTTTTTTCTACCTCAATGTCTGCTCGGGGTTACATTTCGATCGTCTCACCACCATCCCTGTATGTCACCACCTCCTTCGGCCGCACCGAATTTCGCTCAACCTCAAATCGAACCATGGGTGTTCACAATGACGCAAATGCCTCGGTTGTAGTTACTGGTAAGTTTTTTTGGATCTGTTGTAGATAATCACTTTCTCTTGTCTAATTCGAATCGTGCTCATTCCATGACTTTTCTAGTGGTCTCCGGTTCGAACAAGTGCCTCATCATCACTAGATAGAGACTCCTATATCCAGACATAGCCTGGTTGTTTGGAATGTCATCATTACTCGATGTTAAACAGGAAAATAACTCAGGATGGACAACGAGTTTATCATCCACTTCAGCTTTTGAAGTTTGAGTTTAGTTTCATCTCTTGTGCAAGGCATCAAGTCAAGGCCAAAGAGTTGATGTAAAAATACATGAGCTTATTGATTATCAACTACTATACCCAGATTTCCAGCTGCCATAGTGTAAGGGAAGGGGGGAATATGCAAGGTGGAAACGAAGAGTGAACGAAGGGTGGTGTGTGATGTTCAGTTCAAGTTGATGTAGAGCCAGCTAATCTTTGCAGTCACGAGGTAAGCAAATAGTAGCAAAAGCGAAGCGGCAAATGATTGTAAAACCTAGGGTGACATAGGCCTAGTCGCATTATATGGACAATGAAAATGCAGAAATACAACCTCCTGGGTCCCGAAGACAGAAATCAAGCGAAGCCAGGGAGACGAATCATGTAATATAGGTGAATGAATGAATGCACAGGTTTCTGATAGTGATTGCAAGGGGAAGGTCAGACATAAGACAACACCTGAAGAAAGTTCGAGTAGCAACCAAGATATTCCCGGAAGAAGGAAATAGAGATAGGAAATGTAGAGGACGGCCGTGCAGTCAGAGTAGAAACCAATGGAGAGTCCTGAGCAAAGATGGCGCAATGAAGTGCTATGGTTATTGTCATTGATTAGATGATGATGATGTTTCCTCCGATGGTGCAGTAAATGACATGGGCGACATTGGTGGATATTCACCTCCAGCGATGGCCTCCAACTGGGAGAATGGTGGTAATTTATTAGGCGATGGTGTATTGTTGCCAGCGGAAGGCGGAAGTGGGGGCTGAATCATTTCACCATAATCATTAGGCAAGAGACCATTTGCATTGTCCCACTTATAACTCACCACTTTGAAGATTGGATTGATGTCAGGCTTAACAGATTTAGGCGTATGCCCTGAACTTGGGGGAGCAAAGGAACTCGGTGGGTGTCCGTATGGACTTGGAGGATGATGTACGACAGGAAACTCATATGAGCTGTGCGAACTTTGTTCTCCAATCCCGGTTTGCTGCATTTGAGGAATCCACGGAGATGGTGGTGAAAGGGCGGGGGAGAGAGAAAGAGACCCCACTGGCGGGGGAGAGACACTGCCAAGATGACCATTCGCATTCATACTGGCTTGCAATCGGAAGTCATGTACCAGCTGGCCTTCCAAAGAAAAAGAGTTAGATGAGCGAGCAGAAGCAGGAAAGTCATCGACCGTCCGTAATGAAGACATAGAAGTCATTCTGCTGATGTCGACGCGACTCGGGCGATTTCGTATGTGCGATGGCCCTGGATCACTATCCACAGAGGCGAAGGAGATTCGACTGAGACTATGCACATCCGATGAAGACATGGAGTGGTCGTCATCAAAGTCTCGCCGTCGAGCTTTAGGAAATCGCTTGGCTGGTGACCGCCAATCGCTACGATCATCAACAGTAAGTGAATCATTGTGCGACCCAAATCTGCCAGCAGCAGCATTTATGGTGTTGCTTGTCGAGCCAATTATGCTAGCATTAACATTCTGATTCTTACGAATCGGGCCAGACGAATTCTGTTTCTCCTTATTCTTTAGATACTCCACACGCTGCTCGTTACCGGTCTGCCATTCTAGGTCTGTGCCCACAATGTCTCGCATCATCTGATGACGCTTCTGAATTACAGCACGAGCCTGTTCACGGTGCCGCTTGTCTGCCAACTCGCGTCGCTGTTTCTCAGCCTCACGCTGGAGCCGTTCTGCCTCCTTCTTGTTCTTTCGAGGATCGTTTGCAGGAGGAGTTGTTTCAGAAACACGAATGGATTTGTCCGTGCTAGACGATTGTGTGCGTTTGCGTCCTGATGATTTTGCAAGACCTGGACCTTCCTCATTGACAGGTGGTAGGTGACTGGTCCTGTCACCGAACAACCACTTGGACGGTTTGATGAAGCCAAATTTGCTTGGCTTCTGTGGACCCTGTGGGGGTGGAAGGGTCGTGCGATTAAAGTTTGCACGCGAGGGAGAATCAGTGATCATAGGGGCATGACCATTGACATGCAACGGTGACTGAGCCGGTTGTTGTAGTGGAGGAGGAGAGATCTCCATAGGGTAATCTTGGTGAGAAGGGACCGCAGCTCCATTAGCATACAGGTGCGAAGGCTGTGGGTGTTGAATGCCTGTAGGAGGATGGTACGGTGCCCGATGTGTAGAGGAAGCATTGGGTATAGAAGAAGATTGAAGATTCGAAGAGTAAATATGGTGTGATGGGCGCTGGGTAGTCGATCCATTGGTTGGAGGAGAAAGATCCTGTGGTTTAGGAATATTATTGCGGGGATAAATTTCGAGAAGATAGGGGTGTTCCAAGCATTGGCGACTTGTGAGACGTTTGTTGGGGTCATACTTTAAAAGATCACCTATGCAGCGAACAAGCAAAGTTGGGACAGTGCGCTCGAAGAGAGTGTAGATATCCCTTGGAGGTGTCTGGGGGCAATTTACCATCAGGTTGAGAGAAGAGATTCTCATGGACTGAGGGCACTTACAGGACCAAACCGGAATCCACATCGTTCTGCCGCAAGCTGAACACCCTTCGACCATGACCCTCCACCTATTGGATTTGAATGCTCGTCATGATAGTCACTACCAGGATCTCCCATTATTTCGCATATACGATGAATTTGGTCCCTATGATCGGAGCCCGGAAAAAGAGGTTTAAGATTGACAAGTTCTGCCATGATGGTCCCCAGTGCCCACATATCCACAGGATTTGAATACTCTTTACTCAGAAGGAGAACTTCCGGTGCACGATACCACCGAGTGGATACATATTCTGTGTAAGGTGGTTTGCTTTTGGTCTCGCGAGCCAGGCCAAAGTCGGCGAGTTTTATAATGGAAACTACATCCTTCTCTTTTGGAGTATTTGAGACGGCAATGGGAGAGACGGAGACGTAATCGTGCAGGCCTATAGTTGTAACGAGAACGTTTTCTGGTTTCATGTCACGGTGAAAATACCCGGCAGTGTGGATATGATCGAGGCCCGAAGCAATTTGGCGAAAAATGTCACATACGAGACCGCCCGCAAGGGCACGACCCTTACGAGCCTTGATGAGGTGAAAAAGATTGCCTTCCATGGACTCGAAGACAAAATAAAGCTGCCGGGTATCGGGGAGAAGGAAAAAGTCATAGAGAGGAATAATGTTAGGATGGAAAGGAATTGTGCGAAGTGACTGATCAAAAAGTGAGAAAAAAAAAGATAAGTTGACAAGAAAAAGATGCACACCTGGAGCTCCTTGAGTTTTTGACATTCCTCCCAACCTCCTGCCCACTGTCGCCTCATGAGCTTGACTGCCACGAGCCGCTTCCCGGCCCACTCTGGGCGTGCACCTGCCCCACACTGCATCGGCGAAAGGGGTGTGTTGGGAGGCAGAGTGCCGTGCCAATCACAGAGCCATACGGTGCCAAAGGAGCCATCACCGAGACACTTGATGATCGTGTAGGAGCGTGTGGAACCTAGCCAAGGGTGAGGAGGATGAGAGTAGAAGAAAAAAGACGAACTGGAGTTGGCATTGCCGACGACGAGGCGATCGTTGTCGATGGTGATGGAGGGGACGCCGACGACGACGATGGGAGAGTGTGGTGGTGGATTATTTGCGGGGTGGTTGCGGGGTGGTGGTGGATGGTTTTGGTACATGGTAGGACATGCATTGGATTCAGACGAGAGAAAGCATGGGCAGTTGACCGAGAGAATGTGGCAGCGGGCTTCCTGGCACTGTTCGCTTCCCACGCAGTAACAACAATTACAGTCTCGACTACAAATTACACACTCCGCTTCTTGCGGCTTTTTTAGTACGGTACTTCATGGAATAATTTAGACACGCTTTCCCCGTAGTGACTCCGCCGAATCACTTCTCCAAGCACCTTCCCTATGTCAATCACCTCAATTTTCCGGCACCCGCGCTGGTTCTCTTGTTGCGGTAATGTGTTCGTCACAATCAGCTTTTCCAACGAGCTCTCCTCGATAGACTTGAGAGCATCCCCACTCAAAATCCCGTGCGTAACGATGGCGTACACCTTGTGTGCTCCTGCCTCAGAGAGGTGTTGCGACGCAAGGCACAATGTCCCGCAGGTGTCTGCCATGTCATCCACCAGGATGGCAATTTTGTCCTTCACATGCCCCACAAGTACCATACGAGACACTTCGTTCGCCTTTTTTCGTTCCTTGTGGAACAGCGCAAAGTCAACTCCCAACCGATCGGCAATCGATGTCGCCCTATTCATTCACTCATGATCAGTACTCCCAGGCTCTTACTAGTCCATACCTCTTCGCACCCCCTGCATCCGGTGATACAATTGCCACGTTGTTCAGGTCAAAATGGGTTCGAATGTAAAGGATTGCAGATGGTTCTGCGTACAACTACCAACGATAAGCCGGAAATCAAAAATCACGGTTCAAATGAGGACTTGCACTGTAACCGAACTTGAGCCAGATGATCAATGGGATCAAACACCAGAGACTCACTTGTCAACTGGGACATCAAAAAATCCTTGAATCTGAGACGCATGCAGGTCCATCGTCTAGATAAGAGTGATTTGTTAGCTCAGAAATCAGCAGGCAGGCAGACACCAGTGGTGGAGCAATGGCAATGGCCCAACAATTCCAACAGTTACTCACGATGACATGGTCACAGCCCGCTTTTTGGATCATGTTGGCGACAAGTTTGGCAGTAATGGGTGCCCTGCTCTTGTCCTTTTTGTCTTGTCTGGCATAAGGGAACAAAGGAATGACAGCGGTAATTCTCTTTGCGCTTGCGATCTTGCAGGCATGAATCATGATACAGAGCTCCATAAGAGCTGTATTGACTCTACCACAACCAGTGTTGATGATGTACACATCATCCTCGCGCACGGATTCCTGAATTCGGACTTGCGTCTCCCCAATACCACTTCGAGTGACCTCTGCCTTGGATAGGGGTAGGCCGATGCTACAAGAACCAAGCGTTGTCAGTCCAATAAATGGGTGTTGCAGGTGGAGTCAGAAAGGAGTCATACCGTCTCGCTATGACTTCAGCCAGTTCAGGATGGCTAGTGCCTACAAAAAGTCCATTTGCCAGGTGTGCAGGGTACAAGCCGAGTGAAATAGGTACCAGTGAAAATCTTGATTCCACTTCCATTCAGCATGGTAGACTAGGCAAAAATCAATGATCCAACAAGACCACTATGGACAGGTAAGGCAAATTTCAGAGTACTCTAAAGCAAGGACAAGTGACAATGTTGGGTAGGATAAATAGAGAGAAATGAATAAAAAGATGGTGTGAAGTGGCCGTAATGGGGAAGCGTGCAGTTGAGATCAGCTTTATTTTTTCGGCGCAATCACCTTGTCACAAATCAGTCACCGTTCTCATCCAGCGAGCTCGCAGATTCCCTGTAACACCACATGCATACATTCTTTCTATTGCCTCTGCTATATCTCGTGCTCGTTCTGCTCAGGCATTTAGGCCGTCCGAGGTAACACAAGCACATTTATTGCTTAACTCCATTCGTCCAAATCATCAACTTTTCTATTGGCTATTTTGAGCCACGAAGTCAGTCCAGCACGACCGGTGATTCCAGCGAATGCCTTGATCTTGATAATTCTGCATCACATAACTCCTTCCCTATCGTCTGATTTATCCTATTTCGTTCGGCGGCGGTGGCGCCGGAAGACCAAGCGATAGTGATCCTCACACTACACTTCTGTTATAAAACTAAACCTTTTTCTTTTACTCCACTGGCAGGTGCTTCCAAATGAAAACAACCTCCTTGTTTTCACTCCGGTCACTCCAAGTAGCCGCTCCGCAGGTCTATAGACACTCAAACTCGATTTGCTTCTTAGACCCTCTGGACCAATTCCACACTTACAGATCTCGGAAGTCGTTCAGATGGAACTTAGGTTCTTGAGTATGCGAATTTCAGCAGCCTTCGTCGCCTCATAAGGTTTAGCTTACCACTTGTATGGAGTCTCCTTGACGATGACGACGTCATTGTCAACCAGAGTGCAGAGGTGCCGAGACTCGGAGATCATTGTTAGATGCCCGGTACGAGTAAAACAGTGTTCTTAGTTTGAGCATAACAACAATCTAATTGGTTGATTCCTAATGTATACGTGGTGAGCTATCCAAGTTTCACGCCGGAGGCGTGATAGCTTAGGGCGGCGTAGTTCATTCGTAATCTGAAAGACTATGAGCACTACAGAGTATTACGACAAGTGTTAATAAAATACATTCATAGACCTCTTCTGGAAAGAGAAACCTCTGAAAGCTCCTGGATTCGCTCCATGCGAGACTTGCCTACACAACAGAAATGGCAGGTCTCGGTGGTATTTTTTCACAGAGTAGAAGATATGAGGAGAG
>Ga0157363_1000162_pt1 | contig 50526 bp, 49 predicted proteins | sample AttsexASBM1_FD_111477 | JGI IMG/M metagenome (GOLD analysis project Ga0157363, IMG submission 111477) | Fungus gardens microbial communities from leaf cutter ant in Ribeirão Preto, State of São Paulo, Brazil - Atta sexdens ASBM1 | ecosystem: Host-associated > Fungi > Mycelium > Unclassified ... | reverse complement strand
TCAGTGCTCTGTGGGATACCATCGGCGCTATGCTTCCCGCTTTCACTCCCAGTCAATGCGCCAGCTTCTTTACAGCCGCTGGATATGAACCAGATTAAAGCGGAACCGCTCTAGTTGTCTGGGTATCTCCGTCGAAAACATTGAACCAAGCAATGAATTTCAACGCCTCACAAAATAGCCGGAAAAACCCCATTTGGTATTCCGGCGGGCCTAATCATCAACCGTTTAGCGGCGACCAGGCAGGGTCGGAAGCACCCGTAGCCGTACGCAGCGGGCGCTCATTGAATCCGGTGATATCAATTGTACCAATGCCCGAAGCAAAACCTGCACCACCTGCGCGCGATGCGCTCTGGCGGCAGAAGGCAAGCACGCGGCCATTAGGGCAGAACGTTGGGCTCTCCACAGTAAAGCCCTGCGTCAGTATCCGCTCACCCGTCCCGTCCGGATTCATAACACCGAGGGAGAATCCGCCGCCGCCAATCCGAGTAAAGGCAATCAGATCCCCACGTGGAGACCATACAGGCGAGCCATATTGCCCGCTGCCATACGAAATACGACGGGCTGCACCACCCGAAGCACTCATGATGTAAAGCTGGGGGTTGCCACCGCGATCTGAGTTAAAAACAATCTGACTGCCATCCGGGCTGAAGCACGGGCTCGTATCAATCGCGCCACCTGAGTTCGTGATCTGATGCTTTGCCCGTGATCCGAGATCCACAACGTAAATGTCCGATCCCCCGCCACGCGTGGCAGAGAGCACCACAGACCCACCATTCGGTGCGAAACGTGGTGCAAATGAAATCCCGTCGAACTCACCCAGAATCTGCTGACGACCCGAACCAAGATCAAACAGATACACCCGCGGACGATTATTGGCGTAGGACATGAAAGCGATCTGGTCGCGCACCGGATTGAAACGCGGCGTCAGCGTCAGCCACTGGCCCGTCGTCAGCATCCGCTGATTCGCACCATCCTGATCCATCAATGCGAGACGCGTGATCTGATGGCGCCGCGGGCCCGTACGGGAAATATAGGCGATACGGGTATCGAAATACCCTTTCTCACCCAGCATGCGCTCATAGATGACATCGGCAATGATGTGCGCGATACGACGCCAATTTGCATTCGATGCCGTGTAAGCAGTGCCCTGAAGCTGCTGCCCCGCAACGACGTTCCACAGGCGCATTTCAACACGGACACTGCCACTGCCCACTGCACTACCTGCAACAGCCGCACGTGCACCCTGAGCCTTCAGGGCAGCGAAATCTGGCGTAGAACCACTGGGGACCGTGCCACTCATGATTTTGAAGAGGCCCGTGCTCTCGAGATCACTGGAAATAACACCAGAGATCTGTTCGCCCAGCCCGGCGCCAAAGCTCGGAATGACGATAGGAATCGGAGCCTGACGCGCCTGATCAACCGTAATTTCAGCATCGCCCGGGCCAGATGCTGCAGCCTGCGCAAAAGCGGAAAGAGGTGTGGCCAGCAGACCACCTGCAGCCGTTGCCCCCAGCATGGCACGACGCGACAACAGCGCGCCCAGAGCCTCGGCTTCGGTATCGGAAATGAAGGACATGAGGTTTCCTCTAGGATTACGGCCTGAAGACAAAGCGCAGCTGATGCGTCTGGCCGAGCAGATTGGAGGGGATGGGCAGATGAGCACAGGTCGGACTCAGGACCGCATCTCGGGCGCGCTCGGCAAGCACACGATATGACGGATCACTGTTCATCTTCGCTGCGGTATCCGGAGCAAACTGCACCAGACGCGCCTCACCCGTCGCATCAACGGTTACGATCATATGCGCGACAAAGGTCGCATAGTTCCGTGCCTCGGTATCTTCCGTGTAGCAACGCCGTACGGAGCCGCCGATTGCCTTCTGATCCGAAACACTCAAACCACGCGTGATATCGCCGTTTGGAACACCACCGCCTCCTGGCGCACCACCTTGAGGCGGGTTGGCATGCGCCTTCGGGGCATGGCTCTGCTTTTGATCCGCACGAAAACTATCAAGCGTAGCCAACAGCGAATGGCTGTCTGCCTGCGTCTTCTTCGCGGCATTCGGTTGCGTGATGTGCGAGAACGTCGGCGTATCAGGCAGTTTGTCGGCCTTCTCCGCTGTCTGCGGCATTGGAGGCGCCACCATGGTAGATTTAGACGGCGGAGACGGCTTCGGCGGAGATGCCGGGACAGGCTCTGGCGTCGGCTCCGTCATCTTTGGCGGTAGCTTCATCGGTGGCAGCTTCTCCGGATGAGTTTCCGGCGGAGGCGGCACGGGCTGGGGCGGTGGAGGCGGCGGAGGCGGCTCTTCCGTCGGCGCCTTTTCTGGGAGCGTCGGCGCAGGAGGCGCGTCTGTCTTCACTGGCGCAGGTTTATCGGCAGGCTTGTCAGCCTTGACAGGATGAGTCGGCGGACCAGCCTTCTCGAACTCCATCTCAACCGCCGGGGGTTCCGGCGGCTCAGGTGGCTTCTCATAGGGGATACGCGCAACAAGATACCCGATCAGTGCTGCGTGAACGCAGACCGAGGCGGACAGCGCGAAGCGAAAGCGGCGCTTGTCCGAGCGACGTGGACGGACCACGGCAGTAGTTCCTCTTACGGCCCGCTCTGGGGCTGCTGCGCCAGAAGCGCGACATGGGTAAACCCGCCAGAAGTAATCTGACCCATCACCTGCATCACCTGCCCGTAATCGATGTGAGCATCGGCACGGACAAAGATACGATGATTCGGATCATTCTGGGCCTGGGACTTGAGCTGATCCACAAGCTGGTCGGACGTTACGGGATCATCCCCCAGAAATAGGGAGCCATCACTCTTGATGGATACGGTGATCGGTTTCGTATCAGCGTTGACAGGGCTCGCATCTGTCTTTGGCAGATCGACATTCACACCACTGGTCATCATAGGCGCCGTAACCATGAAGATGATGAGCAGCACGAGCATGACGTCCACCAGCGGCGTGACGTTGATTTCGGATGCGGGGCGTTTGCGCCGGCCGCGCGCACGCCCGCCGCCTGCGGACATCGCCATGGCTCAGACCTTTCCGCTGCTGCGAGAAGATGCAGGCTCATCGCCACGCTCTTCAGACTGACGAGACAGAATTGCCGCGAACTCCGTACCGAAAGCATCCATCCGTTCAGCAAAGTTCCCAAAGGAATTGCTGATCAGGTTGTAGGCGATATAGGCCGGAATAGCCGTCACAAGGCCAATGGCCGTTGCAAAAAGTGCTTCGGAAATACCCGGTGCAACAACCGAAAGATTGGTATTGTGCATGGACGCGATCGATCCGAACGCATGCATGATGCCCCAGACCGTCCCAAAAAGGCCAACGAACGGTGCAACCGGGCCAATCGTGGCCAGAAAAATCACATGGCGCTCAAGACGCTCGGTTTCGCGGGCAACGGTAATGTTGATCGCACGGTCAATGCGGTCACGTACGCCACCGCGTGCAAGATCAACACCAGAAATACGGGCGGAACGACGCCACTCCCCCATGGCAGCACCAAACACGGCCGCAACAGGGTGCGTCGGACGGGCGCCATCAGATTCGTAAAGATCATCCAGCGATCCACCAGACCAGAACCTGTCTTCAAATTCCGTTGCTTCGCGGTTCACGCGACGGATCAAAATGACTTTCTCTGCAATAATCGCCCAAACGAAGGCGCTGCACAGGATAAGCCCCAGCATCACCAGCTTCACGACGATGGAAGCGTGCAGGAACAGGTCCAGAGGCGACAGACCGGTCGCACTGACCGCCTCAAGCGCACTTGAACTCACCGCATGATCCACTGTTCTCTCCTGTCCAGATCCCGCCCCTTTAGGGCCGGGACTCTCCATCGCACTTCATGAGACGACGGGGAAGATGGTTCAGGCCTCTCCCGCCTCCAATTTTCGGATTGCATCACGCCACCGAGGCGGAATTTTGGCAGGTTTCATGTCTGCCGCACGCAAACACGCCAGTTCCACATCTACAACGACTGCGGTTTCTCTCTCTCCACCGGCGTTACGGATTGTTTGACAAAGTTTAAGGCGCGCTGGCGTCATTTCTATCAAAGCCGTCTCGATTTCCATCAGATCGTCGAGTCGGAGTGGCGCCCGATAGCGCAGTGATGCCTGCCGCACGACGAAACACAGTCCGAAATCATTCAGCAGTTCCATTACAGAGGCATCAACTGCACGCATGGCTTCTCCACGCGCTCGCTCGGCAAAACCCAGGTAGCGCGCGTGATAGACAATCCCGCCAGCATCCGTGTCTTCGTAATAGACGCGGAAAGTTACCTTATGCGTTGCCATGTCTTTATTTTCCTTACGAAGGACTATCCTCTGCATCCAACGAGGAGAGTAGATCCACAGGATTCCCCGAGGGCGGTACCAAGCCCAGATGTCTCCATCCTGCTTCCCCCAGCATCCGCCCGCGTGACGTCCGCAGGACCAGCCCCTCCTGGATCAGATATGGCTCAACCACGTCTTCAAGCGTGTCCCGAGCCTCAGCCAGAGCCGCAGCCAGCGTTTCGACGCCCACCGGCCCACCATGATGATGCTCGGCTATACGTCGCAGATATCGGCGATCCATTGCGTCCAGGCCGATTTCATCAACTTCCAACCGCGAGAGGGCCGCATCTGCGAGTGGCCGATCGACAACCGCGTGCTTCGATACAAGCGCAAAGTCCCGGACCCGTCGCAGGAGACGGCCCGCAATACGCGGCGTCCCTCTGGAACGGCGCGCAATTTCTTCCGCGCCTTCTGCCGTCAGGCGCATGCCCAGTTTTTCAGCAGCGCGTGAGACAATCGTACGGAGTTCGTCAGGCGTATAAAAAACAAGCCGCAGCGGAATCCCAAAGCGATCACGGAGCGGCGTTGCCAAAAGGCCCGCACGCGTTGTTGCGGCGACAAGCGTAAAGGGAGCGAGATCAATTCGAACGGAACGCGCCGCTGGCCCCTCTCCAATGATGAGATCGAGCTGGAAATCCTCCATCGCTGGATAAAGGACTTCTTCAATCGCAGGCTGCAGGCGATGGATTTCATCAATGAACAGAACATCGCGTGGCTGCAGGTTGGTCAGGATTGCGGCAAGATCCCCAGCCCGCTGAATAACAGGTCCGGACGTTGCACGAAAACCAACACCCAACTCTCTCGCCACAATCTGTGCGAGCGTCGTCTTGCCCAAACCCGGGGGGCCATGGAGCAGGACATGATCCAGTGCTTCGCCGCGAACTTTCGCTGCTTCGATGAATATGGAGAGATTTTCCCGGCTTGCTTTCTGCCCAGTAAAATCTGCCAGCGTCTGGGGGCGAAGGCCCGCTTCCGGTGCATCTTCGGGCAGTCGGTTGGCGTCTGTCTCGCGAAATTCGCTCATCTGGCCAGCTCCTTCAGGCTGAGACGGATCGCCAGATCAAGCGTGGCATTCTCGTTTTCGGTCAGCACACGGCTCAGAACAGGCCACGCCTCAGCCCGCCGAAATCCAAGTCCCGCTAGAGCGAGCAACGCGTCATTCTCAACGCTCGGCCCACTGACAATACCCATGGCCGGGGCTGCTGTGCCGCCGCCCGGCATTTTGGCGACCTTGTTCCGCAACTCAGTCAGAATACGCTCAGCCAAGCGCGGACCAACGCCCGCAGCCCGGGTAAACGTGGTTTTGTCGCCAGCATTTATGCCCAGCAGCAGTTCGCCTGCACTCCCAACGGACAGAATTGCAAGCGCAACTTTGGCCCCCACTCCCTGAACGGTCGTCAGCAAACGAAACCAGTCCCGCTCTTCAGAGGTCGCAAAACCAAAAAGCTGGATCGCATCTTCGCGCACAACCGTCTCGACGAGAACACGCGCTACTTCAGGTGGACGTGGAAGCACACTCAGAGTGCGCGTAGACGCAGAAACGACATAGCCAACGCCATTGACGTCAATGATACAACGCTCGTTCTCAACCTGCCCCACAAGGCCCGTCAGCTGTCCGATCATGCCATGCGTGTCCCACTTGCTACGTGCCGTGCACTTTCACGGTGATGCGCATGACAGATGGCAACAGCCAGCGCATCGGACGCATCTGCTTTCAGGATGGCTGCACCGGGCAACAGACGGCGAACCATCATCGCCACCTGCTCCTTGGTTGCTGCCCCCGTGCCAACGACAGACCGCTTGACTGTCATCGCGCCATATTCCGCAACCGGCAGGCCTGCATGCGCAGGCGTTAAAAGAGCCACACCACGGGCATACCCAAGCTTCAAAGTCGAAGAACCGTTACGGTTGACGTAAGTCTCCTCCACGGCAGCTTCGAGCGGCTTGTAATATTCGATAAGGCGGGTCAGACCACCATGCAGTTCGCAAAGGCGCAGGGGGACGGATTCCCCGCTATCCGTTGCGATTACGCCGTCTGCCACATGCTTCAGGCGATTGCCGTCCACATCAATAATTCCCCAGCCCATGAAGCGCAGGCCGGGGTCGATTCCCATCAGACGGATCAAGCGGCGAGCGCCTGAGCCACTTCGTCGGACAGATTAAAATTGGCGTAAACCGACTGTACGTCGTCATTCTCTTCCAGAACGTCGATCAGTTTCAGCACAGAACGTGCCTTTTCCTCATCGAGCGGTACCGAGTTCTCGGGGCGCCAGTCCAGCTTGGATGAATGCGGCTCTCCAAAACGGCTTTCGAGCGCATCGCGCACCGTGAAGAACGATTCCATGGCCGTGGTGACCTCATGTACTTCGTCGGTTGTCTCTACGTTGTCAGCACCAGCTTCGATCGCGGCTTCAAGCATGTCATCCTCAGAGGCGACGCTCACCGGATACGTGATGACGCCCAGACGCTGGAACATGAACGAGACCGAATTCGTCTCTCCCATTGATCCGCCATACTTGGAGAATGCAGCACGGACATCAGAGGCCGTACGGTTGCGGTTGTCGGTCAGGCCTTCAACAATGATCGCCACACCAGCAGGGCCGTAGCCTTCATAGCGGACTTCCACATAATCATCGCCGCCCGCAGCACCGGATGCCTTCTTGATGGCGCGGTCGATATTGTCCTTTGGCATATTGACTTCACGCGCCGCTGTAATGGCTGCACGCAAACGCGGATTGGAAGACGGTTCAGGCAGACCTGAGCGCGTGGCGACCGTGATTTCGCGCAATACTTTGGCGAACTGCTTGGCGCGCTTTGCGTCCTGCGCGCCCTTGCGGTGCATGATGTTTTTGAATTGCGAATGACCAGCCATGGGTCGCTCCTTCTTCCTCGGGTGTCAGAGGCTCAGATGAGCCTTCCATGACAGTGTTTGAACTTCTGACCTGAACCACAGGGGCACAGCGCGTTGCGTGGCGTTCCTTCATTCCAGCGACGCAAAGTATCCGAGTCCGGCTCCGCTCCAACCGGCATCATAGCCGGGTGATGCGTATCAGGGTGGGCGGCGGGAGGAGCAGACAGTTCCCCGTTCGGTGCCACGCCCTGCCCTTCGATGACCGGGAACGGCGCCGGCTCAGTTACGGCCTGAATGCGGGACATCGTCTGCGTCACCCGCAGGCGCATGTCATCAAGCATTACCGTAAACATCTGGAAAGCTTCGTGCTTGTACTCGTTCAGCGGATCACGCTGACCGTAGGCACGCAGGCCAATGCCCTGCCGTAGCTGGTCCAGACCGTGAAGATGCTCTTTCCATACGCCATCAAAAGTCGTGAGCAGAACCTGCTTTTCGATCAGGCGCATGATGTCCGGGCCCATATTGGCGGTACGCGCGGCCTGAGCCTTCACGGCTTCCGCATCGATACGGCCAATCATGCCCTCCGCGTCCATTCCGTCTTCACGGGACCAATCGGCAATTGGAAGATTCATGTTGAGGACGCGCTCGATCTCGGCCCCAAGCCCCGCAACATCCCATGCCTCGGCAAACGCCTTTTCCGGGATGTGAGCATGGACAATATCTTCGATCGTATGGAGGCGCAGTTCCGCAAGAATGCCCGATACGTCGTCAGATGCCATATACTCCCGGCGCTGGGCATAAACTTCCTTGCGCTGGTCATTCATGACGTCATCATATTTGAGAGTGTTCTTGCGCATGTCGAAGTTACGCGCTTCGACCTTCTTCTGCGCCTTTTCCAGAGCCTTGTTCAACCAGGGATGAACAATGGCCTCACCTTCCTTCAGACCCATTTTCTGCATCATGCCGCCCATGCGGTCAGTACCGAAAATGCGGATCAAATCGTCTTCCAGAGACAGGAAGAAGCGGGAGTTACCCGGATCACCCTGACGACCGGAACGGCCACGAAGCTGGTTATCAACGCGGCGACTTTCATGGCGTTCAGTGCCGATCACATACAGACCACCCGCCTCGTGAACGGTCGCATGATTTGCTTCGACAACCTGACGAACCTGCTGTTCGATTTCGCTATGCGTAATCTCGTCTTCAACGCCCTCGGTGCTGGCCTTCACCAGCATCTCGATGTTGCCACCCAGCTTGATGTCGGTTCCACGACCCGCCATGTTCGTGGCAATCGTAATGGCAGATGGAGACCCCGCCTGCGCAACAATGGAAGCCTCTTTCTCATGATGGCGCGCATTGAGCACGTTGTGTTTGATACCGCGCTTGGCAAGAAGCTGTGAGAGATACTCACTTTTCTCGATGGACGTCGTGCCGACAAGGATCGGCTGCCCCTTGGCGCTGACTTCCTGAATGAGCTTGGCGACCGCGTTATATTTCTCACCCGCTGTCAGATAAACTTCATCATCGGTGTCGATGCGTTTTACGGGCAGGTTCGTGGGAATTTCTACAACTTCGAGATTGTAGATTTCGGCAAACTCGTCTGCTTCCGTCATTGCCGTTCCGGTCATGCCGGAAAGCTTCGGGTAGAGACGGAAATAATTCTGGAAGGTGATTGAGGCCAGTGTCTGGTTTTCCTGCTGGATCTCGACGCGTTCCTTGGCTTCCAGAGCCTGATGCAAACCATCTGAATAGCGACGCCCGTCCATCATACGGCCGGTGAATTCATCAATAATGATCACCTTGCCTTCGCGGACAATGTAATCGACGTCCCGGGTAAACAGCGTATGCGCACGCAGCGACTGCTGAACATGATGAACTACAGCCACGTTATGGATATCGTAGAGGCCACCTTCCTGAAGAACGCCAGCTTCACTCAGCATTTCTTCAACGCGATCCGAGCCGCTTTCCGTCAGGATGACGGAGCGCATCTTCTCATCCTTGTCGAAAGTATCAGCCTCGTTGACCAGCCGCCCCACGACCAGATCGACGGAACGATAGAGATCCGAGCTGTCGTCAGCCGGGCCGGAAATGATCAGCGGCGTACGCGCCTCATCGATGAGGATACTGTCCACTTCGTCCACGATGGCGTGGTTGAAGGGCCGCTGCACCATTTCGGCCAGAGAATATTTCATGTTGTCGCGCAGATAATCGAAACCGAACTCGTTGTTCGTCCCGTAGGTGATATCTGCGGCATATGCGGCCCGGCGCTCGTCGTCGGACAGATTCGGAATGATGACCCCGGTGCTCAGGCCAAGAAATCCATACAGGATCGCCATTTCTTCGGCGTCGCGGCGCGCAAGGTAATCATTGACCGTCACGACATGGACGCCCTTGCCAGCGAGGGCATTCAGATACACGGCCAGCGTCGCAACGAGGGTCTTGCCTTCACCCGTCCGCATTTCGGCAATACGGCCTGAATGCAGCACCATTCCACCGATGAGCTGAACATCGAAATGGCGCTTTCCAAGCACACGTTTTGAGGCCTCACGGCAGACTGCGAAAGCTTCTGGCAACAATCCGTCCAGCGTCTCGCCTTTTTGCAGGCGTTCGCGGAACTCCACCGTTTTGTGGCGGAGCTGATCGTCAGTAAGGCCCTGCACCCCCGGCTCAAGCACATTGATTTCAGGCACACGGCGTTGATACGCCTTGAGCGAGCGATCATTGGCAGAACCGAAAAGGACGCGGGCGAGGCTTGCGAACATGGTGAACCTTGAGATGCCGACCCCCTGAAACACCACGCTTCCTCTCGAAGAAGAGCGTGCCATCACAGGCGATAACGATTTTCACGTCTGGTGGAGATAGGACCCGGACCGCCAAGGGTCAATGGAGAAGGCCACATCCAGTACCATTCACGTTCGGTCCGGGAGCCATATCGTACCCGCAATAGCAGCAGCGTGACCGAATGGTAACGGGCGGCACTCTTGCAGGGGGAAGCAGGCTTTGTCATGGTGCAGGCCATTCTCACCCCTCAATCATATTCGAGGTAGATCTACATGCGGCTTACCCGCTCCACCATCGCCTGCGCTGCTCTTCTGGCTGGCACGTCGGTAACGGCTCATTCCGCGTTCGCAGCTCCTGCTGCTGCCCCCGCAGCTGCACCTGCTGCCGCGGCAGCACCTGCAACACCTCCGAACCCGAACATGGTGATCGCCACCGTCAACGGTCAGAAGATCACGCTTGCAGACGTTCAGCGCGCTGCCGGCAACCTGCCCCCGCAGGCCCGCCAGCTTCAGCCTTCCGTACTGGTGCCGATCCTTGTCAACCAGCTGGTTGACCAGAAGGCGATCCAGCTGGTTGCTGCAAAGGAGGTCCTGGACCAAAAGCCAGACGTGAAGGCTGCAATGCAGGCTGCCGCTGACGGTGCGCTTCAGAACGCGTATCTCGAGCAGAAGGTCTCCCCGCTTGTAACCGATTCTGCGCTGCACGATTATTATCAGTCGCATTACGCAAACCAGAAGCCGGAAGAACAAGTCCACGCCCGCCACATTCTCGTAGAGACCGAGGCACAGGCTCAGGACATCATCAAGCAGCTTAACAAGGGCGGCGATTTCGCAAAGCTTGCGGCTCAGCTTTCCAAGGACAAGGGTTCGGGCGGCGCCAATGGTGGCGATCTGGGCTGGTTCAAAAAGGGCGACATGCTTCCGGCATTCTCGGACGCAGCGTTCTCCATGAAGGTTAACTCCATTTCCCAGACACCGATTCACACCCAGTATGGCTGGCACGTGATTCAGGTTCTCGGCACCCGTACGGTTCCGGTCCCGAGCTTCGATCAGGTTCATGATCAGGTTCGCCAGCAGTTGATCCGCGACGACGTTCGCAAGATCGTTCAGGCAGCTGAAGCGCAGGTCAAAATCGTGCATTTCGACGCACAGGGTAAGCCGATCCCAACGACGCCAGCACCTGCTGCTGCGCCTGCCAAGCACTAAGACCATGGGAGCACCGCACGCCGTTTCGCCGCTGTCACGTCCCCTACCGGACCTCGCAACAGTATCCGGCGTGCGGCTCTCAGCCGTCGCTGCCGGCATCCGATATCAAGGTCGCACAGACCTGATGCTGGCAGAGTTTACCCCCGGCACAATTGTGGCCGGGGTATTCACAAAAAACGCCTGTCCGGGTGCACCGATCCAATGGTGCAAAACGGCAGTCACCACTCCCTACGCCAGAGCGCTTCTCGTTAATTCTGGCAATGCAAACGTCTTCACAGGTCAGGCTGGTGTCGAGACGGTAGAAGCCTGCGCTGAAGCTGTAGGCAAGCTGCTCCACTGCCTTCCACAGGACGTCTTTCTCGCATCAACCGGCGTCATCGGCGAAAAATTGCCACAGGACCGCATCATCAATGCGCTCCCCGCAGCCGAAGCTGCACTCGCTGATGCGAACTGGGAAGAAGCCGCTCGCGCAATCATGACAACGGACACTTTCCCCAAGGCTGCCCGCAGAGATGTCCATATCGGCAAAACGCCAGTCCGTATCCAAGGCATAGCCAAGGGATCGGGCATGATTGCTCCAGACATGGCCACCATGCTGGCCTATGTCATGACGGACGCAAAGCTGCCCCAGAACGTCCTGCAGTCACTACTCTCTTCCGGCGTAGGCCCCAGCTTCAACTCCATTACGGTCGACTCGGACACGTCCACGTCCGACATGCTCCTCGCCTTTGCGACAGGCGCCGCGGACAATGAACCCGTCACAGGCGTTCACGATCCCGAACTGGCCGAATTCATCCTCGCATTCAACGATCTGCTTCTTGAGCTCGCCCTTCTGGTCGTACGTGACGGCGAAGGCGCTACCAAACAGATTCGCGTTGCTGTAACGGGTGCAACATCTAATATTTCCGCCCATAAGGTTGCTCTTTCCGTCGCCAATTCACCGCTCGTTAAAACAGCGATCGCAGGTGAAGATGCAAACTGGGGCCGCGTCGTCATGGCTGTTGGCAAAAGCGGCGAACCTGCGGACCGCGACACACTTTCAGTAGGCGTTGGCGGCACATGGATCGCCCGCAATGGCACTGTGGTCGAAGGTTACGACGAGACACCCGTCGTGGCGCATATGCGTGGGCAGGAAATCGAGATTGCCGTTGATCTGGGGCTTGGTGAAGGCGAGGCCCGCGTGTGGACTTGCGACCTGACGCACGGCTACATCGATATCAATGGTGCTTACCGCAGCTGAAAAAAGCTATCAGCAGAAGGTGATTAAGCTGGGGGTTGTGCGTCCACGCGCCCCCCGGTAGCACGTTACTGCACGGCTGCGTGTGTTCTGACTATGAGGAAACGGTCCATGTCTGCTGCAACTCGCGTCATTGTTCTTGGTGGCGGCGTCGGAGGTCTGGAAGTCGCGACCACGCTCGCCCGTCGGCAGAACATCTCCCTGTCTCTGGTCGATCGCAGTCCGGTCCATTTCTGGAAGCCTTCGCTGCACGAATTCGCAGCCGGAACGATGGCCCACGCGAACAACTGCATTCCGTTCACGGAAACCGCAAGCAAGTTCGGCTTCACATTCGCACAGACGGTGCCTACCGCAATTGATCGTGAGGCCCGTACCGTCACGCTCGAAAACGGCACAACCCTGCCCTACGATTATCTGGTTGCAGCCCTTGGATCGCGTGCCAACGATTTCGGCATTCCCGGTGTTGTTGACAACTGCCTGTTCATCGACAGTCTCAAAGATGCCGACGCACTGTTTGCGACATTCCGTGAAGCCGTACAAACCGCACGCGCGGCCGGCAAGAAGCTTTCGCTGGGCATCGTAGGCGGTGGCGCTACAGGCGTTCAGCTTGTGGCCGAACTCTGCAAATCCATTGATGATGCGCCCGGTTTTGGCCCCGCAGCCCGCAAACAACTCCTTGATGCCGTTCTGATCGAAACCGGCCCACGCATTCTTCCTGCCTTCCCGGAAGCTGTTTCCGAACAAGCCTCCAGGCAGCTTGAAGCTCTGGGCGTACATGTCCGTACCGGCTGCATGGTCGTCGGCGCGGATGAGACCGGCTTCAATCTCAAAACCGGCGAGCACATTCCCTCAACGCTTCGCGTCTGGGCAGCCGGGGTCAAGGCTTCTGATGCTACATCGCTGTTTGGTGAGCTTGAGCGCGGCCGTGCCGGACAGCTTGCCGTAACGGAAACCCTGCAAACCACAAACGACCCCCGCATTCTCGCCATTGGCGATTGCTCCCGCATTGATGCCGCCCCTGTAGCACCCACAGCACAGGCAGCGCGTCAACAGGGCCAGTATGTTGGCAAGATCCTCCCCCAACTGGTTTCCGGCCAGACACCGTCCCCATTCGTCTATCATGATCGCGGCGCTGTCGTAGCGTTGGGCGACTACAATGGATGGGGTATGCTGGATGCAAAACGCAGCTTTGGTGGCGGCGGCCTGACCGGCCTTGGCGCACGCCTTATCCATGAAGGGCTATATCGGCAGCATCAGGCTGGCATTATCGGTCTGGGCCGGACGATCTGCACCACTCTCAAAGAGCACTTTTCGCCAGTAAAACCCGATCTGCGCTCCTAATAAGTTTTTTACTGGTGTGTATTGAAGATGCGCCGACCTATATGAATTACCATGAGTGATGTGAATCTTCCCGCCCCGCCTGCCGCAGTTATGAGCGAGATCGAGAACACGCTTCTCGATCAGGGCTTTACCTTTCTACGCGCAGCAACGACACGCCCGCTTCTTGAGAGTTATGGCCTGTCGGACTGGTCAGGCTTTGCCGATAGCTGGAACCGGCTGGGGCTGGATCGATACATGGCCGATGGCGGCCGATATCGTCGTAGGCGCTATGCGACATTCTCCATTTCTCCAGAAGAAATCCGCCGCAAAAAACATCAGCCTCATTATCAGAGCCGCGACCATAATCTCCTCAATGGTGGTGTCGAGCGCTGGTTCCGTCAGATTGAAGACGGGATTGCCGATCACCCCGTACTGCAATCCGTGCTCCATTCATTCAGCCGCATGGCAGACAAACTGACGCCACATGTTGAACGTCCGCCAGTCTGGCATGCGGAGGTACATCAGTTTCGCATCGAGGCAAGTCCGGAAAGTGAGGGCCTCCCCACTCCGGAGGGAATGCACCGCGATGGCGTGGACTGGGTGATGGTCCTGATGATTGGCCGTGAAAATGTCGAGCAGGGCATCACGACCATCCACGGGGCTGACCGCGAAATGCTGGGCTCGTTCACACTGGTAGACCCCATGGATGCAGCATTGGTGGACGACCACCGCGTCTATCACGGCGTGACGGCCGTGAAGCCTGTGGATGTGACGAAGCCTGCCCATCGTGATGTTCTGGTGGTGACACTGCGCCACGAATGAAATTACGTGACAACATGGATCGCACAATGCGTTTTCGTGTTAGGATGCAATGATGTCGATCCTGCAGCTTTCCTCACGTTGTTCGGCTCTCGCAGCCCTTCTCTTTGCCCTCTCGCCGCTGGCATCTGCCGCGACGCATGGTCATCGTAGCGCGCGCAAGCATGGCGCCTCGGCCTTTTCAGGCAGCCGTCCGGTCATTCTGACCGCAAATCCCGGCACCGCGCTGGACGTTGATGCACGCAAGCTGAATGAGAGCGACCTGCAGGATGCTGCAAAGCATCATGACGCCCCCGTCGTGCTTGTAGGGTCTGCCCCGCTCTCATCCGGCAAGAACGACGAGGCTCTTTTCGTCCAGCTTCAATCTGCACGCCTTTGCGGATCAGCAGGCTGCACGACATCTGTATATTTGCGCCACAACAACAAATGGACGACCGTTCTTGATTCGGTGAATGGCGATATTTCCGTTCTTCCGACACGCCATCGAGGCATGAGCGACCTGCTGGTCGGCAAAAATGACCGCTGGATCTGGGACGGCCACCAATATCAGGACACGCTGAGCGCACCACCGATGCCAAAGATGAATGGCCCCAACTAACCAGTTTTCAGGAGCTGGTGGAGCGGGTGAAGGGAATCGAACCCTCGTATGCAGCTTGGGAAGCTGCCGTTCTACCATTGAACTACACCCGCACTCGGCTTTGCCTATAATAGCTTCTGCCGTCGCCTGCAATCCATTGCAGAGAGGTTGACGCCTCTTCCACATCGCAGCATAGTCCATGCCGTCTTAGGGACCATAAATCCCGAATGATCCTCGTGATTTGAGCGGCCGGCTTGCGGCGAGGCTAAATAACTGCGCTAAAGAGGCCCTGTGTCTTAATGACTCCAGGACTTCCACGGCCCGCCAAAACGCCACTCGCAAAAATTCAGCGAATGGCCCGATGGAGGGACTGAACATGTCTTCAAAAAACTGGCGTACCGCAACACGCCTTCTTCACGATGCCCCGAACCGTACCGAGTTCGGCGAGACATCTGAAGCAATCTTTCTGACATCCGGTTTTGTATATGATAGCGCCGAACAGGCTGCTGCAACCTTCACCGGCGATGTCGAGCATTTCCAGTATTCCCGTTTTGGAAACCCCACGGTCGACACCCTGCAGGAACGTCTGGCACTCCTCGAAGGCGCTGATGCGTGTATCGCCACATCCACGGGCATGGGTGCTGTGTCGTCAGCCCTTCTGGCTCACGTCAAGACTGGCGAGCGCGTGGTTGCATCCCGTGCGATCTTTGGTTCCTGCTACTGGATCGTCACATCCCTGCTTCCCCGCTATGGCATTGAAACCGAACTCGTCGATGGTGACGATTATGCCGCTTGGGAAAAAGCCCTCTCCCGCCCGACAGCCGCGGTTCTGATCGAAAGCCCCTCCAACCCGATGCTGGACGTGCTGGATATCCGGCGCATCGCCGATCTTGCCCACAAGGCAGGTGCATTGCTGATGGTCGACAACGTGTTTGCATCCCCGCTTGGTCAGCATCCGCTGAAGCTCGGCGCTGATGTGGTACTATATTCATGCACAAAACATATCGATGGTCAGGGCCGCGTTCTTGGTGGCGCCGTTCTGGGTTCTGAGACATGGATCAAGGAAACGCTTCAGCCCTTTACTCGCAACACGGGCAATGCGCTTTCGCCCTTCAACGCATGGGTTCTGTTGAAGGGGCTTGAAACCCTTCAACTCCGCACAAAAGCCATGGCTGCCAACGCGGCCACCGTTGCAGATGCTCTCGCAGCTCTCCCTGGGGTGGTTCAGGTCCGCTATCCGGGCCGCGCAGACCACCCGCAGGCCGAAATTGCGCGCCAGCAGATGAATGATGGTGGCTCTCTTGTGGCTTTTGAAGTCGAGAATGGACAGGCTGGCGCTTTTGCATGTCTCAATGCATTTGATCTGGTCGCTATTTCCAACAACCTCGGAGATGCCCGGACCCTCGCGACACACCCCGCGACGACAACACACATGCGTGTCAGCGCGGAAGAGCGTGCAAAACTGGGCATTACTGCAGGCGTGATCCGCCTGTCTGTTGGTCTTGAAGATGCTGCTGATCTGATTGCAGACCTGACCCGTGGCGTCGAAGCTGCACGTCAGGCCTGACAAACGTGCATGATAGCATTAAGAAGGCTGAATGTCCGAAAATCCATCCCAGCCTGAACTCATGAGTGACCCTGAACACGCCCTTGCTGAAGCTATGGAGAGTGCTCCACGCTTCAGCGCGACCACAAAAGGCGTGAAAGTCACGGTACGGACATTCTGGCTGGACGACCAGTCCCAGCCAGAAGAACACCGGTTTGCGTGGGCGTATCACATCACCATCGAAAACGGCAGCAAACACACGGTGCAGGTGCTCTCCCGCAGTTGGGAAATCGTGGATGGGCGCGGTCGTATCGAGCACGTCCATGGTGACGGCGTGGTCGGCGAGCAGCCCGTTATCGGACCGAAAGAGGTATTCGAATACACTTCGGGTGCAATGCTGGAAACGCCAACAGGCTTCATGAGCGGGTTTTATCACATCTTCCTGCCGGCCTCCGCCAGCCGCTTTGATGCCCAAATCCCGGCCTTCAGCCTCGATAGCCCGCACCACATCGACCTCATTCACTAAGCATATCGCACGATACGTGTTGATGCGGGCATCTTGACGGAAAAGGCTCGGCAGCCCATTCCTGCCCCCATGCGTATCGCTGCCCTTCTTCTCGCTGCCGGTCGTGGCCGGCGTTTCGATGCTTCACCCTCTGCGTCCGGCTCCAGCAAGCAGTTCCGGATGCTTAGGGGAAAACCTGTCATCCGCCGGGCAGCACTCGCCCTGATGCCGCATGTCGATGTTCTGCTTCCTGTGGGCGATGATCCCCTGCTCGCTGAGAGCCTTGCAGGTCTGGATATTCTCCCGGCAGTCGCTGGTGGCGCAGAACGCCATGACAGTGTCCGGGCTGGGCTGGAAGCCCTGGCTCTGCTCCCTGAGCCACCAGATCTGGTTCTGGTTCATGATGGTGCCCGTCCCTGCGTACCTGCGCAGGTCGTGCAGAACGTTATCGATGCTCTCAAGCAGCATGAAGGCGTGATCCCTGCGGTCGTAGTCATCGACACGATCAAAAGCGCCAGAGATGGTGTCATTACCGGCACTGTTCCGAGAGACGGATTGTGGCGTGCACAAACCCCACAGGGCTTCCGTTTTCAAACCCTGCTTGAACTTCACCGCACCCATCGCGATGCCCGCACTGACGATGCAGCCCTACTTGAACAGGCTGGCCATCCGGTCGCAATCGTGGCGGGTTCGGAAGACAATATCAAACTGACTGTTGCGGAGGACCTGATGCGTCTTGAAGGTGTAATCGACCGAAACCTGCTGCCGCGGGTTGGTCTGGGCTACGACGTCCATGCATTTGAGGAAGGCCGCAAGCTCATCCTCTGCGGCATCGAAATCCCCCACACGAAGGGCCTGGCCGGCCATTCAGATGCAGATGTGGGAATTCATACGCTTTGCGATGCAATTTACGGCGCGTTGGCAGAAGGCGACATCGGACGTCATTTCCCACCGACCGACAACGAGTGGAAGGACATGGATTCCGCCCGTTTCCTTGTTCATGCCGGTGAGAGAATCCGCGCACGCGGCGCCATGCTGGTCAACGCAGACATCACCCTGATCTGCGAACGCCCCAAGATCGGCCCGCATGCAGAAACCATGCGCCAGCGCCTTGCAGATCTCCTTCAGGTCAAGGTGAGCCGCATTTCGGTGAAAGCCACAACGTCAGAACGTCTTGGCTTTACGGGCCGGGAAGAAGGCATTGCCGCTACGGCAACCGTGAGCATCATGGTTCCAGAAGACGAAGAAGCCTGATCGTAGTTTCCAAACTGCCTCTGAAAAACCCGGAGCTCAAAAGGCTCTGGGTTTTTTATTGGAAAATAGATGCCCAATTTGCGTCACTGAACGCAGGCTGAAGGATTTATATAACGGGAATGCTACATCCCGCTTCTATCCTGCCCAATGACGACACGCTTTATCAGGCGCTGCTGACGCGAGACCCGGCATATGACGGGCATGCGTTTGTCTGCGTCAAAACCACAGGGATTTTCTGTCGGCTCACCTGCCCTGCCCGAAAGCCAAGAAGGGAAAATGCGTCTTTTCAAGCAACGATCGCCGCATGTTTTGAAGCTGGCTTTCGCCCCTGTCAGCGTTGCCGCCCACTCGATACGATAAAGCGCCGTGAGCCAGCGGTTGCCAAACTGCTGGATCTGCTGGACCAGGCCCCCCACCATCGCTGGTCAGAGCAGGACATTGCCCGCCATGGGCTGGACCCCTCGACTGTCCGTCGCGCCTTTCGGAGATATGTCGGGATGACATTTCTGGAACTGGCACGCCTGAAACGCACAGGACTGGCAATGGCCCAGCTCTCGGAAGGAAGCAGTGTTCTGGCAGCTCAGCAGGAGGCCAGTTATGAATCCGCCAGTGGCTTCCGGGACGCATTGCTGCGCCTCATCCGTGAAACGCCTGCGAGCCTCAAACACCGCACCCTCCTTAACGCAGGCTGGATCGAAACCCCGATCGGAACCATGCTCGCAGTTGGAGATTCCTCAAGGCTTCATTTGCTGGAGTTCTGCGATCGGAAGGGGCTACCCAACGAGCTCAATCGCCTGCGAACGCTTACAAAATCAGCAATCGATTTCAAGGAAACACCAGTAGTTGAATCTATCGGCAACGAACTGACCGACTATTTTTCCGGCCGTTCTGCTGCTTTTCATACCCCCATCGCGCAGATTGGGAGCGCATTTACACGGACCGTATGGGATTTCCTGCGGACAATTGAGGCAGGTAAAACCATTTCTTATGGCGAAATTGCACGTCAGATGGGCCAACCAACGGCAAGTCGAGCAGTCGCACGGGCAAATGGTGCAAACTCACTTGCCATTATCGTGCCTTGCCATCGCGTCGTAGGGGCAGATGGGTCCCTGACCGGATATGCAGGCGGCTTATGGCGTAAACAGTGGCTTCTTACACATGAACGCAAACATGGCTTCTGTTCGAAGCCAATCAAAACGACAGATCAACCGTGAATGGCGCAGAAAACAACAATAATGGGCGTAGCAGCAAGCATGAGCCACGCCCCCATCGAGCAGGTCTCAACGAGACGTCGACTTATTCTATGCAACGAACGGCATTCAGATGCATGCATGACTTAAACTCCTCGAAATACAGCGTCAGATGATCTGAGATTGCACGCGCCTCTTCCTGAAGCGAGTTGCCAATTATCTCGTTCTGTCACCCGACACGCCTCTACTCCGCTTCGATTGTGGCAAGATAACGCCACAAATCGTGCGTTTTCGGACGCATGTTTCAAACGTGACGATAAAGACGCAGGTAGTTCACAGCTGTGCGAAGATCTTCCGTACGTCTGTCGATAGCCTGCTGAAGCTCTGCGTCCCCCCCCCATACCGAGAGTTGATGCTCCTCATCAGCACAGGCCACAGACCGCGCCTGGCCTTCATTTATGCCATCGGAAACGATAGCCAAAGATAGCAGGAGGCTTCCCAGGGCCTGCGTCAGCACACCCAAAACCGTGAGTGATGCTTCATCCTGCTCAGCAAGCAGATGCCTTACGGCGGCATAATAAGCATCGGACTGCTCAACCGGCATAAGGCCATCTGTTACATTTGGATGGACTGCGTGATGATTAAGCCATGAAAAGACGTGATCATGCGCTTCAAGATCACGGCCATACGCGCGGTAACAAAGGCCATCATCAACAGCGAATCTGAACAGTGCTTCCCGTGCTGCCATAAGATCAGGACGAACACGCTCGATCATTGTTCCGGCCATACGTGTCAACGGCAGGTCTTCAGGCGTAAAAGCTGCCCCCTCGGCAATGCTCTTCCATTCGTCCGCAATTGCATCAGCCAGTGCATGAGACTGCACAGACAAAACATGCCCCTGTGGCAAGCGAATGGGGCGACCATCCAACTGAGGCGTGAAGCTTGCTTCGTCCTGCTTTACTGAGACGAGACTCCAGAACCGTTTGCGCGCACTCAATGCAGAACTCCCAGAGCGCGAAGAATGTCGCTCGCATGTGAATGATGCTGCGTCAGTGCCGGAACGGCCGGCCCCGGCAAACCTTCTCGCGCTGCATTAAGCGCAGTTCCACACGGGTCAGCGGGAGGCGCACCTCCTATTGTAAGATTGAAACTTCCCGTTCCATCCCGTGCCTGCTGCGCATGAAGATCAGGAAGCCTGCCGGTCACCAGGACGGAGGCAGATGCACCAGCTCCTGCGAAATCAACAGAAGGCACAAGATGCAGAATCACATCTTTTGTTTCGAGTGAAAGCTGCCCCGTTCCGGCAGTTGAGAAACGGCCAGACTGCAATCCGAATGTGTCGATCAGAGCTGTGCCATCGCCAAGCGTCATATGAATACCCATACACCGCAGCGGACGCGACCCATCTCCCAACAGAGACGCGGCCCCAGGTCCTGCCAGGCCAGCCAGGATCTTACCATCCATGTTGCCGTCAACAACCGATAGACCCAGATGGCCTTTCAGCGTTTTCTGGAGGGCCTCGATACTATCGCCTTCTCCCGTCAGTGCCCCAACAGCCTGTACCGGGCCGCTAAGGAGCGCGGGCAGCCCAAGGAGCCGCTCCATCAGTCCCGATGGTAGGATCAGCGGCTGAAAGAGCATGACAGCCTTCACGGGCTGTGCGCCTGCGTCCAGATCCAACTCGCCCGACATGTTCGTGCCCTGCCCCTGTCCACTGATAGGAACAAGGCGCAAATGGCCGCCTGACAGCGTCAGATGAGTTTTGAGGTCTGTGTAATCATGTCCATAAAAATGCGCCTGATCGATTGAAAGGTGCAGATCCATATCCTGCGCCTGAAGACGGCGGACAAGCAGGGAACTCTCCCCCGGCGCACCACCCGACAACAAGCCACTGTCATGATGAGGGTTCCGGGCTTCAGGAGAAGGCGTGCCAGATGGAGCAACAATTTTCTCTGCCTGTCCCGCCATGCCGGGGAGCATAACTGGCTTTGACGTAGTGGCAGATGTTGGCTGCTTCTGCCAAAGCCCCTGCAATGCATCCAGATCAAGGACAGCAGCGTGGATCTGGCCTGTGATCAGAGGCGGACTGTCTCCCGACTGCACAGCAGCAAGCTCACCATCAACCGAAGCTTCCTTGCTGCGCAGGGACAGACCACTCAGATGCACGTCCTTCAGGCCCGTCGTGTCTGCCACGGATTTCAGAGACACATCATTCAATAATGCGCCCGGCAGATGCAGGATATGCGCACCACCTTCAAGTGTCAGATGGCTGCTTTGCGCCCCCACCGCCCCGGCAAGGTGAAAAACAGCCCCGTCCTGCGCATTAGTCGGGGGGGTGGAATTGGAGAAATTCAGCGCGGACGAGAGTGTCAAATTCTGACTGCGAATTTCAAACGCCACCGGCAGCGCGCTTTGCAGATGACTCTGCCATCCCGCCGTACTCTGCTCCAAGGTGCCTGCGCTCCCCTGAACGCGCCACGCTGCGTTCTTCCAGCTGACATCGCTTCCAACGGCAAATTCTGCTGCGGGTCCATCCGCATCCAGATGAACGTTCGAGAGGTGCACACCCTCGCGCAGGGCAGCCTGCCCCACGTGCAGATGCACGCGCATCGGACGTATCCCATGCACCAACGCCCGAAAAACCTCAGGAACGCTCCGGAATGACACGTTAACGGGGCCGACATCATCTTCTATGGTCAGAAGACCACCAATACCCTGTACGTCCGGCAAGCCTGCATTTGGAAACAGTCGATGTGCATCTCTCAGGGACGGCCATTCTCCCTGCAAGGTCAGGCTGATGCCATGAAGATGCCGTGCATCGCGTATCTGTCCATCGACATTCAGCCAGTCACGCCGGGGCTCGGTGCCGAGCGTCGTTCCAAGACTAAACGTCCAGGGGAGAGAGCCGTCACGCAGAAGCGCAAGTGTTCCCACATGCCCCTGCATCGTAAAAGGCGTCCCTCCGTGAGCTCCCTGAAGACTGATCCACGGGCTGGGGCTGCGCAGACCTGCCAGATCGAGCAGCCTGACATCAAATCCACCACTCAGCCCGGAAACACTGTCTTTCCATTCCACGCTGCTATTTGTCAGATGGAGGGCATCAACAGAAATATCCCAGTGCGCATTCACACGCTCTCCCGCACGCGTCGGAACTGGCAGGTTCACAGACTGAGCGGAAGGTGCAGGTGTCAGCGACCAATTGTACTGACCATCTGCATTGCGAAGCAAAGACAGACGGGCGCCATCGACAACAAAATCCTGCAGCCTCACTTCACGGTGAAGAAGCGCGAACATTGAAATACCGGCATGCACTGAACGAGCTGTCAGCAAAGGCTTCTGACCGTCATTGACCATGACGACATTCCCGGCCTCGAATGAAGGCCAGGGCAAAAGCTGGATCGTTGAACGTTCCATCTGGAGCGTGAGCCCGGTTTGGTGATGCAAAGCGGCAACCACATTGCGTCGCAGGGCGGCCTGGTCGATCAGCATATGCGCTGCGACACTGGCGCCCACCATCACCACCAGCAGTACGATCAGTGCTCCGGCAATCTTTTTCATCGCGTTGCGCCTTTGCCTTTCACGCGCTTGGGAGCAGGCGTGTCACCCGCAGTGAAGCCCAGCGCCTTGAAAGTCTCACGCATATGTTGCGGCAATGCCGCCGTGACAGTCAGACGACCACCCGCAGGATGTGGAATATCGAGTTCACGGGCGTGAAGGTGCAGCCGATCCGTAAATCCTTCCGGATGTGCAGCCTTGCCGCCATAACGCGGATCTCCCAGAATCGGCGTTCCAATTGTCTCGCAGTGCACACGAAGCTGATGTGTGCGGCCTGTCAGGGGAGAGAGAGCGAGCCACGAGAGCTTCTTGCCGGCAGAATCGAGCGTTTCGTATTCACTTTTGGCCGAAGCCGCGTCTTCTTCATCACGCGAAGCAGCGATCACAAGGGCAGCCCCACCTGCCCCGATCTTGGCAAGCGGCTGGTCGATAATACCGGAATCAGGTGTCGGGCGACCAACGACCACGGCCCAGTATGTCTTGCGAATATCACGACCACGGAAAGCTGCAGCGAGCTTGGCTGCAACACCCGGCGTGCGGGCAATCAGCAGAATGCCTGACGTATCACGGTCAATACGATGCACCAGCCGAGGCCTGTCGCCACCTTCTTCACGCAGGCCTTCGAGCATCATATCAACATGCTTGGTGATGCCTGGGCCGCCCTGAGTCGCAAGGCCTGATGGCTTGTCGAGCACGATCAGATGGTCATCACGATAAATGACCATCTTCTCGATCTCGCGCGCAAGCCGCGGATCGGGCGGCGGCGGTGGGGCTGGCTGGCTGATATCGGGAAGCGGCGGGATGCGCACGCTCTGCCCGGGTGCAAGGCGCATGTTCGTCTGAACACGCCCCCCATCCACGCGGACCTGCCCCGTTCGGCACAGCTTCTGGAGCGCACCCTGCGTCAGGTTCGGGTAATGGCGTCTGAACCAGCGATCGAGGCGCAGATCGGCCTCGTCTTCGGTCACGATACGGTTAACGACTGTCATGGCTCGCGGGATGCCCGTTTGGCAGCCCGGATGTCCAGAAGTTTTCTGATTTTTCCTTCATGACCTCGCTCAGTGGGACGATAAAGTGTCGCCCGTTCCATGCCATCTGGGAAATAATTCTGCCCTGAAAATGCGTCTTCAGTGTCATGATCGTACTCATAACCCTTGCCGTATCCGAGATTACGCATGAGCTCGGTCGGAGCATTTCGGATGTGGGCAGGCGGTATGAGGCTACCGGTCTGGCGCGCAAGCTGACGCGCAGCTTTATACGCCACATACACAGCGTTCGACTTCGGCGCCGTGGCCAGATGCGTCACGAGTTGAGCAAGCGCCAGTTCCCCTTCAGGCGAGCCGAGGCGCTCGTAAGTCTGCCATGCCGCAACCGCCAGCGGCAGGGCCGAAGGGTCCGCCTGCCCCACATCTTCTGCCGCAAAACGCGTCAGTCGGCGCGCGATGTAACGCGGGTCTTCTCCGCCTTCGAGCATACGTGCAAACCAGTAAAGCGCCGCATCAGGATCACTTCCACGAAGAGATTTATGCAGCGCGGAAATCAGATTGTAGTGCTCGTCCCGATCTCGATCATAGAGAATGGCCCGGCGTGCGAGCATTGCCGCAAGATCACGAGGCGTCAGCAACCGATCGGTATCGAGCGCCACAATCTGCTCGACCATATTCAGAAGATAGCGACCATCCCCGTCTGACATGGCACGCAGACTCGCACGCGCTTCCCGATCCAGCGGGAGCTCCCGCCCCGTCGCCTCTTCTGCGCGAACAAGCAACGCGTCCAGACTGGCGTCATCAAGGCGGTTCAGCACCAGAACCTGACAACGGGACAGCAGCGCCCCATTCAACGCGAAGGAAGGATTCTCCGTCGTGGCACCAATCAGAACGACCGTTCCGCGCTCGACATAGGGCAAAAACCCATCCTGCTGCGCACGGTTGAAACGATGGATCTCGTCGACGAAGAGTAACGTTCCCTTGCCCGTTGCTGACTGCCGCATATCAGCTTCATCAAAAGCCTTTCGCAGATCCGCAACACCAGAAAACACTGCCGAAATCTGCGAGAAGTAAAGATCCGCCCGACCGGCCAGCAATCTGGCAATCGTCGTCTTACCGCACCCCGGACCACCCCATAATATCAGGCTAGGCAGCGTGCCTCGGGCCAGCATGCGTGTAATCGTGCCCTCAGCGCCAAGGAGATGCTCCTGCCCTCGCACTTCTTCGAGGGTGCGAGGACGAAGGCGGTCGGCGAGTGGCTGCGTTCGAGGCGCAGGGCGTGGTGCCATGCGCGGCGCTTCGACATTTCTATCAGAACGACGCTCCTGACCGTGGCGCTCATGCTGCCCTTTGTCTGGCGTGCCTCCAAACAGATCGGTCATGTCCGCCATTCTTGAAGTCTCCTGATACCCTGAGGGGGATCATAGACCTCTCAGCAGAACTGCGGAACCTTACTGGTCGACACACTTTTCAGAACGGAAATTTCAAGCCGTGCAGGCAGAAGGATTGTCCAGAATTTCCGCAGGAATCAGTGCCTTCCCGACATCATGCAAAAGGGCTGCTTTCACAACCTGCCTGCCATGTGAAGGCAATGTCGATATGTCTGGTCGTGAACCCTGCTAATGTTATCGGCACAAACATAATCATTTTCTAATGAGTAATATTCCGCAATATTCCAGGTAAAAGCATGGTCAACGGGTTAACGGCTACTTCCGGTGCGCCCACAGTTCCACGCACCGTGAAAGCAGCGGCAAGGATACCACCACCCTTTTCCGGGGTGAGAACATGGCCGATGCCAGGCAGGTGACTTGGTAGCGCATTAAGCCCGAAAAGCGGCACGATTGTGCCCTCCAGATTGACCCCGGAAGTATCAAGATCAATCGGTCCTTGTACCGTTGCACCCAATGCCCCGTTACCGATAACACCATCATGAAGCATCAAAACCCTACCCGCGACCTGCATCGGCATGGATAAGCGATCAACTTCAAAATGATCAGAATGGGTCGTTGCCCAGTGTAGCGGAGACAGGAACGAAACCGCCGTCAATGCACCTGGTGGGTGGAGGAACTCAAAACGGCTCATCTCCAGCTTACCCCTGAACGGGGGCAGCCCTGCTCCAAAACCCGAAACGCTCATGTCGCGATCAGTCAGCCTGACCAATGGTTTCAGGTCCGGCGTAAAAACACCGTCCAGATGGGCTTCCCCACCACTGATGCGGTCGTACAGACCAAGCCCGGCAAGCAATGCGCCAAGATCCTTGATATCTGCCTGAAATGGATGATCTCGTCTGGAATTCTTTAATGTCGCGGTCAAATGTGTAGGGGCTTCAAGCGCGAATTTCCCGGATACAAGCTGCCCATTTCTCAGCTCAAAATGGGAAACCACACCCCCAACGGCTGCCTTGGGTCCATAAAAGACATGAGGGGCGTGCAGGTCGATGGACCAGGCCCCTGACGGTGTTTCGTCCTTATGGGCATGTCTTGGCTTTTCTGGCGTAGGAGCAGGTGATGCGAAAAGCGGCGCCAGATCCAATGGGTCCGCATCCAGATGCACGCCCACAGGCGCTGAGGCAGTTTCGGGAAGATCTATTCTGGCATCGCCCTGCGTGCGGCCGATGCGGAAACCTTCAAGGATTATTCCCCTCACCTTTCCAGCAACAGTCGTCCCGCGCCCAGCAATGGATAACGTACGCCCATGGGCCTGCAATTCATCAAGTGCTGCCACGTCATGACCGGCAAAGGCCAGATGCCCTGAAGCCTGAGCCGGCTCTCCCTCTGGCTTAGCCCAGATCGGAATCGTTATACCCGCATGCTCCAGATCCAAGGAGAGGAGAAGGTCGGCCGTGTCATTCGCGCGCTGGACATAATGCGCCAGCATAGACGCCTGCCCAGTGAACAACCCTTTCGGACCAATTCCCGCAATTTGCGCAGAATCAGGATCGATCAAGGCAGAAGCCGTGATGTCCTGAACAACCCGACTGTTTGCTCCAGGACGAAAATTCTCTTTCAGAGCGACATGCGTCTGGATGCCACCAAGTGTGCCGTCTCCCGTGAGGTCAAGGCCGTCTTCCGTCGCAGACATCCTGCCTGACGCACCATCAATAACACGCCCGAACAACACCGATTCAAGATGAACATGAGCATAATCAGCGCTCGCCTGAAAATGCATGTCACTGTTTTTGAGATGTGTGGTCAGGGGAAGCGTCAGACGCGTCTTTGCAACCACATCACCAGACGGATTTGTAAATGGTAGCGGGTGACGCGAAAGCAAATGGAGGCGCGGATGTGCAAGGATTGTTAAGAAAGACGATAACGGCCCGTGCAGCGTGGTGTCGATATCGCCGCTCTGGTCTTTTTCAAGCAGCCCCGTGATGCGCACATTTCCGTCTGAGACAGCGATCAGACCGCCGTTCCCATCAGGTTGCTGACCTTTGCCAAAACTGACCACGAGCGCATCCGGGCCATCAAAACCAAGATGTGCTTCAAGCCCGGTCGCGGGTTCAATCGGCCGGAGCCAGTGCGCTGTAAGCCCATGGCCATCAAGACTGCCCTGTACGGTCGTAGGCTTGATGTGCTGGAGTCCTCCGGCGGCATGCAGGTGTGACTGAAGGTGCAGACCTTCACCATGCCCGTCCGTGATGTTGCCCACGATCCAGCGTCGCGCACCACGCATCACGTTTTCAGGCCAGAGCGAGCCGAGCGTTGCGAAGCTGAAGCCGTCCAGATGGATTTCGGCATCGCCATCTATGCTTTGCGGATGGCGTAAATCGTCCAGACGTGCATTGCCCGATGCACCAAGATGCGTAAGAGCACCTTCGCTATCTGCCACCGTTAGCGTAAGCTCGGTCAGTTCTAACCGTGTAGCCCCCAGAAGGCCCGGCGCATCCGTATTGAGATGCAGGGCCGCATGCGCTTCACGAATATCGAGCGGCGGCAGTGTTTTCTGCACGATATGCCCAGCACCAACCCGCAAGTGCAGCAGGATATCGCGCAGCTGCGGCATGGCACCATGGGCCGGGAGTGTCAGATCCGCCTGCATAGAAACCGGTACACCCCACCGGGCAAGGGCTGGATCGAAAGCGGAAAGGTCTGATGGCGTGATGGGGGTGCTACTGACGGTCCAGCGGGATGCCGCGCCGGATTGTGAACCCTGGGCTGAGAAAAGCGTCTTTACGCTGCCGATCTGCAACGTCGTCTTTCCCCACCCCGTCCAGACGAAATCGTGGGAGTGGCGCGCGATCGGGAAGAGTCTGGTATGCGCTTCTACCGGCCCCAGCCTGAGTGTCTGCCCCTTCGGCAATCCCGTCATGGTAACGGTCACATCCTGCACGTCCAGTACCGTCAGGCGTATAAGCTGGATCGGTGTCCCACGCCCTTTGTGCTGCTGATCCGGAAGATCGAGGTCCACATCGCCGTCATGTGCCCGGCGAAGAGCAAAATTTGCACCTTTAAGCCGCAGGGTTCGCGGAGACAGAATTCCCTTGGTCAGAGCTGAAAGCGAAAGGACTGTATCCGCTTCCGCCGCACGATCCGCAACCGTCCCATCCAGACGCAGAATTTTCAGATCCTGCGCAGCGAGTACAAGCCCTGAAGGAACACCTCTGGAGGATGGCTGCCAGGCAATTTTCAAGTCTGACCATGTCAGACGACCTGCTGGATGGCCCGGCCGTGGCCCCGAAGCAATTGCAACCGGCTCGAACAGTTTGGATGCGAACGTAACGTCCACAGGCCCGCGCGAAAGCTGCCATAGCAGCACAGAGGCCATCGCCGTAAAGATCGCGACAGGGAAAAAGATGACAATCGCCACCCAGCGCGCAACATGCAGATGTCGTGGCAGATTAAGTTGGGGGCGACTCGGGTTTGAGAAGGCCATCTACGGTCCCGTCGGCACGTGTTCGGCCTTGTTACTATCCGTGGAATGAGAAGGACTTCAGTCCTCCGCTGTCAGGTTCCGCGCAGCTTCGGCAACAAGTGCAGCATGGTCCGCAGGCTTTACCTTGCGCCAGATATTGCGCACGATCCCGTCTCCGTCCACAAGGAACGAACTGCGCTCCATCCCCATGTACGTCTTGCCATACATGGATTTCTCCACCCATGTCCCATAGGCCTCGGCAAGCTTGTGATCCTCATCCGAAGCAAGCGGAAATGTCAGGCCGAACTTCCCTGCAAACCGATCGATTTTCGCCACGGCGTCTGGGCTGACACCTATAACGGTCAGATCCAGTTTGCCTAATGCAGGGAGAGCCTCCTGAATGCCACATGCCTGTGTCGTGCAGCCGGGAGTATCAGCCTTCGGATAGAAATAGAGGAGGTAGGGTTTCCCACTAAGGGAAGCAGTATCTACCGTCCGACCAGCAGAGGCAGGCAGGGAAAAAGCTGGGGCGCGGTCGCCTGTCTGAATGCTGGAAGTTGTCATTCCAGCATGATTGCCTGACCCGTCTCCCGCGATCAAGTCATGGAAGACGGAGAAACGCGCTTTATTCAATATCCAGGGTAACCCGGGTAAGCAGGGTATGAAGGATATACGGCAACCGGTGGTGGCTGAATGTAGCGAACAGGCGGCGGAGGCGGTGCGTACACAACCGGCGGCTGGACATAGGTTACCGGAGGGGGAGCGGACTGGGCGAGCATTGCACCGCCGACCATTCCGAGAGCCAGACCACCAAGCAGACCGCCTACAACTGCCCCACCATGGCCATGATGCCCACCGCGCCAGCCGGGACCGCCGCCATATCCGGGTCCTGGGCCACCCCAGTGCGGGCCAGGGCCATAGCCACCGTGCCAATGGCCAGCCTGAGCCTGTGGAACAAATGCATTCGGTACGACGGCCGTGCCGATCAGCAGGGGCACAGCGAGGAAAGCTGCACGGGTGATGCGACGCATGGCGTAATCTCCTTGATCCAGAACCAGCATCGGATGCGAACATCTGCGCTGGCTACAAGACAAAGATGCCATCCGATCATGGCAGGAAAAGGCCCGCTTGGTGGCAGCTCTCAAACCAATTGTAACAGAAAGCCTTACCCCAGATCAGCGCGTTTCAGTGCCCGGATTCAATACGGTGATAGCCTTCGGGCGGCTCAAAAAGCTGAGGATCCTGCGGAACCCTCGCTACTGAGACAGCCTGCACCACCAGACGGCCACTCTGTGTGGCCCCCAGCAACAGGCCATCATCCGTGTAACAGAAATCGGTCGGATGATTGTCCGTATCCGCACTTTCCCAAATCGTGCAGGCTTCTCCCGCGATCACGACAGGTCCGACCTTGCGCCATGATCCGGAAGCAGGCGTTCCAGGGGCCGAAAATGCCCCGCCCGGCGCCTCGGTCAGCGCGACGCTGTGGTCTGCCGTATTCAGCACCATGAGTTTATGCGCCTTGTAATCTGTCAGCATGATCGTGGCAGAACCCTCAGGGTCAATACGCTGGCGCCATGTGGCACTCGTCCAGCGCATTCTCTGATGCAGCTGCACATCACCATGCCCGGCAAGGCGGTAGGTAATATCTGCATCATGCAATGGCGTGACGAGCGGAGCGATACCGCCAGAGGCTGAAGCGACTGGCGGTGAAGTTTCCATAACCTGTGCATGTGCTACGCCAGCCGACGCAATCAGCAGAAGGGCAAACGCAAACCTCATTTCTGAGGCGCCGCAACAGAAGGGCCACTAGGGGGCTGATCGGCATGAGATGTGGTGCCATCGCCTGCGGAATCGTTAGGAACGGAAGGCTGACTCAGGTCCTGAGGTGCGAGAGCAGGCTGTCCCGAAGTGGCCCCCACGGCGCCAGCCACTGGAGCACCGGGAACGGGCGGCGCTGCCTGCGCCCCACCAGAAGCCTCTCCGGAGGAAGGAATGCGGTGATGAGGCTGAATCCGCTCAAAGCCTTCAGGTGGCAGAAAGAGCGAGGCGGGAATATCATTATAAGAGACCTTCTGCGCCACGAGTGATCCCTCAACACCATCCGCATCTACACCGCTCTCAGACAGGATCACGCCGTCTTCCGTGACACAGGCGGACGCTTTGCCATGAGACGTATCGATAGACCATTTATGGCACGCAACACCTGCGATATTGCCTTCTCCGGCAGGCGTATAGTGCATCGTCAGGTCGAGCAGGAACGGATTGCGCAGACCTTCTCGCGGCGAAAACTGCGTGTAGACGCGCTGAGACAGCATGACGAGCGTCACTTTCTGGTTCGGGCGATCGAGAATGGTCACGCCATGCCCATCGGACGAATCAATACGCAGCAAATCACCCGCACCGGAAAAATAGACCTTCACATCCTGCGATTGCGAGGACGTTTTGCTCGCCAGCATACGGTACGTCACGGTGACGTCACGGGTCGGCGCGAGGCGGGGGTGATCGTCGGCATGTGCGGAAAAGGACTGGCCAGCGAGCATAAGGCCAGCAGCCAGGGCAAAGGAACGTCCACTGAGGAACAGGTTCATGACGGATCTCCCAAATATCGCCGCAGAGGCACGATGAACTCGCGCAAGGCGGAAAGACTGAAATCACATGGCCATGACGCCTTGACCGTCAAAGCCTGATGAAGCAAGGCGCGGTAATCATCGGCCGGAATGCCGATCCCCCCGAGCCCTGTCAGATGTGACGTTGTATACTGCGTATCCAGAAGGCGATAGCGCCCCTTCTGCAGTCCGGCGACAAGATGAACGAGCGCAAGCTTCGATACATCGCTTTCACGGGAGAACATGCTCTCTCCGAAAAAAGCCCCGGCGAGGGAGACCCCATAAAGCCCGCCTACCAGCTTTCCATCGCGCCGGACCTCAACCGAATGCGCTTGCCCCATGCCATGCAGGGCGCAGTACAAACCGCGAATGCGCTCGCTGATCCATGTGTCTTCACGCCCGGGAGCTGGTTCGGCGCAGGCATCCATCACCTCTACGAAGGCCGTATCGGAAGACACCGAATATTTGCCCGAAAGAGCAAGTCTCATAAGCTTCCGCGATACGATCATGCCGTCCAGAGGAAGAATTCCGCGCTCCTCTGGTGAATACCATTCCAGTTCAGGGCTGTCCCGGTCGGGCGCCATCGGAAACAGACCCGATGCATATGCTCTCAGGACAAGTTCCGGAGTAATGTCAGTCATGAAGCCAAAGTCTTTTCAACAATTCTGTATATTCAATGCACACTTGAAGAGAGATCTCTGGCGCTTGCACATCTGACTGTGATAGGCCCGGTTCGGCTTCAAGGGAATAAACCATGCCGCTCGCTTTTGTTTATGCGACCTGTCTTGTCATTATCGGAATACTGCGTCTGATCGCTCCGGGCTGGCACGGCGTGTTTTCCATGCTCGCCGTGGTCTGCCTGATCGGGATCGTGATCTCCGGGACCTTGGATCTCTGGCGTTCCCGTAGCCACCAGATGCGCGGATAACACCACGGCCTGCTCTTTCGCGTTCAGAGCAGCCCGGCAAACACCAGAAGTAGCCCCAGGATCGAGACGAACCATATCATTGTCCGCCGCGGGCCCCAGCCATACGCATAGGCTGGAACATAAAGCACCCGTGCCCAGAAATAGAGGCCCGCACCCCACGCGACCATCCTGCCGTCGTGCCCCGACACATGGGCAAGCAGCACCGCGCCGATAAAAATCGGCAGCGTCTCGAACAGGTTCTGCTGCGCCCGGCTGAGGCGCGCAGCAACACCGGTATAGTGCGGCGGCTCACAATCACGATTGCCCATCGCCCAGCTTGTGCTGTCCTGCTGGCGCTTGGCCGCAGCTGCAAGGAATATCTGGGCTAACGCCAGAAAAAGCGTACAGCCCAGCCATATCAGACCCGTAGACATTCTTTACTCCTGCGATGCAGTTCAGCAGACCGTCAGGAAAACGTCTCGGACGCCCCTTCCCGCATATCTTCCGCTGCTTCACGAACGGCCACGCCATGCTTTCGTTCCAGACGACGGATCGTGAAATGTGCCCGCGCAACAGCGCGATAATGGGCCAGAAACGCAGCATTCAAAGACGCACCACAAAGCGCACCGGCCACAGGAACCATCTGAACTGCGAATTTACGCGACAGGCCAATGCCGTAATGAGAGGCAACCTCAGCAACCAGCATCACGACCGGACGACCACGTAGCAAAGCCCGAGCGGAGAAGAAGCCGAGTTCGTTTTCCTCATCCTTGCGACCACTGACAAAACTTCTGAGCGCAAACACTTCCAGACAGGCGCGGCGCGTGTCTTCGTCCCGCAGGTCCTCCCCCTCCTCGCGTGCGACCTGCGCGATCTCACGCATGATGGTGAGCGTGGTGAAGCCGATATCCGGGGCAATCCCGATGATGCCACCAAATCCTCCCAAGGCGCCGGAAACAGCAACTGCCGCCTGACCGGCATTCTCGCGCCAGGGCGCACGCTCGGCAGGGACGTCGTTGTTGATGCCGACAATCGCGACATTGAATGCGCGGCTGATGGCCATCTCGGCAGTCTTCTGGATCTTTTCCTGAACTGACGGCGCCAGCCCTATACCCTTCAGACCGAGTCGGGCAGCCTGCCCTACCGCCCCCCCCATGAGGTCAGCCAGACGCACCAGCACGCCACGCCCCTGTTCAACCTTCGCCAGAACAGACTGAAGCTGTGCAAGCGAGTCCCCATCCAGCGCGAGGGATGCAAATTGGCTGGTCGGAAGCTGCGAGCCATTCTCTACGGTCATGGCGATCAAAACTCCTGTTCCTAAGACCTGAAACCAGTTACCCGGTATCCAGCTTTATAACGTATCATGAGGGCATCGGGCTTCATGCCAACGCCCTCAGGGGAAGGAGAGTGACCAAAATGACCACATCGCCCAGGTGGATCCTTTCCATCCCCATTCTAGCCACCGTGCTGGCCTCACCGGCCATAGCAGCACATCCGCATCATTCTCATGCTTCGGGTGCAGTGAATACCCTTGCGCCTTCCACGCCGTCTCCCGCAACTGCGCAGAAGCCTCTCACACCGGCCCAGCAGGTCGCATTACCCGATGGTGGCGCCCCTCCACCGCCACATGGTTATGAAGAGGTCGAGGACTCGGAGACAGCTCTTGCCAACTACAGCGCCACGGTACGAACGCATGAGCCGCTAGGCTTGCCCGGCCCCAACGCAGAGCAGAAAACCAACGGCCCGAACAATCTGCCGTCGCATTTCAGCATCTTCGGCGTTCCGGTCATTTTCAACGCCCCGGTAACATCGCCCTATTATAACGAAGACACCCCCGCGACCTATGCCGGGCATCCGTCAAATGGTCAGACGAATATTCTGGTGAACGGGGACGCATCCCCCATTCACTAAGATTAAGACTCGCGACAGCCCGGCTACTTTGCCGGGCGGACCCACGCACCCCGGTCCGTCAGATACTGAAATTCATCATCAGTTACCGGCGCTACAGACAGGCGCGACTGCTTGAGAAGAGCCATTTCCGAAAGCTCTGGATCAGCCTTTATGTCTGCAAGGCTGATCGGCTTACCGAGCGCTCCACAAGCCCTGACATCGACGCAGACCCATCGCGGGTCTTCTGACGTAGGGTCCGGATAAGCTTCCCGCACCACTTCAACCACGCCCACGATACGCTTCTCACTGACCGAGTGGTAAAAAAATGCCAGATCACCAGTCTTCATGGCTGCGAGATTGTTACGCGCCTGATAGTTGCGCACCCCCGTCCATGGCTCGACCACATTGTGCACCTGCTGTGCCCATGAAAATGCTTCGGGTTCAGATTTTACAAGCCAGTACGCCACACGTTTCTCCTCCGCCGAACACGACCATTTGCCCGTCACTCAGGTAAACGTGATAACAGTGATCGGAACAATGAGACAACGCGCCCCTTTCGCCGCGGAGTACTTCGGACTATTTCAAACGGGAACCTTTACGGAGTTGCAAGTTCCCGTGCGCGCCACGCCCAATCTGCTCCATCGATACGCCAATCCGGGGCAGTTTCTGCGGTTGTCCCGCGTCCTTCTCCCTTGGCTGACAGCCGGAGCGTTGCTATTTCTAGGCGCCGGAGTTGCATGGGGCCTGTTCTTTGCTCCGGCAGACTGGCAGCAGGGCGAGACTGTCCGCATCATGTACGTGCATGTGCCGATGGCCTGGCTCGCATCCTCCTGTTATCTCGGACTTGCCGTCTGCAGCGTACTTTCTCTGGTTTGGCGTCATCCTCTGGCTGATCTGGCTGCGATCGAGATTGGTCCTGTCGGAGCCTGCGCTGCCGCACTTTGCCTTGTCACAGGCTCCCTTTGGGGTGAGCCAATGTGGGGGACATGGTGGGTGTGGGATGCACGGCTGACATCCGTTCTGGTCCTGTTTTTCCTGTATCTGGGTCATATCGCCCTGATCCGCGCATTCGACGAACCCGCACGCGGCCAGAAAGCCGCCGCTGTTCTGGCGCTCGCAGGTGCCGTTGACCTGCCGATCATCAAATTCAGTGTGCAATGGTGGAACACCCTGCACCAGCCAGACAGCATCACGCTAACCGGCGCCCCCACCATGTCCCTGACCATGCTGTGGCCTCTGCTGCTCACAACGCTTGGCTTTACGCTTGGTGTTGCCGCCGTCATTTTCACGCGGCTCAGCGCCGCCATCCACGAAAGCCGCACGCGCCAGCTTCTGGCACGGTCGCGCCTCGATCGCACGGATACGCAAGCCGCATGACCAATCTTCCCGCTCACTGGCAATACATCGCGGCATCCTACGCCCTGACACTGGGTTGCTCGGCTTTCCTGGCCATCAGCGCCATGCTACGCCTCAGGCGTTCAAAAGCCCGTTTAGCCGCTGTTGAAGGCCACAGCCGACGCCGGGGAACTGCGGCATGAAGCGCAAGACACGCCGTCTGTGGATGGTCATTGCATGCGTGGCCTGTATCGGCTCGGCAGCTGGCCTCACGCTCCGGGCTTTCTCATCGAATATCGTCTTCTTCATGGCCCCGTCCCAGCTCAAGGCACACCCGCCCGCCGCAGACCGGACGGTGCGGCTCGGCGGGATGGTCGTTGCGGGCTCCCTGCACCGCGAAACCCATAACGGCGAGCCCGTAAACGCTTTCCAGATTACAGACGGACAGGCGGCAATCGAGGTGCACTTCACCGGCATCCTGCCCGACCTGTTCCGCGAAGGACAAAGCGTTGTGGCCCTTGGCAGCCTCCAGCGAGATGGTGATTTCACCGCCAGCGAAGTGCTCGCCAAACATGATGAAACATACATGCCCAAAGAAGTTGCAGACGAACTCAAGCGCACCGGAAAATGGGATCCGCGCTTTGGCAAGGCACCAGATGCCGCAAGCTGGGACACCATGACGGCGAAGAAGCCCGCCTCTGATACCCAGTCCTTAAAGACCGGAGGCTGATTTTTCATGTTCGGACCTGAACAGGGCCATTTTGCCCTGGCCCTCGCTTGCGTTCTTGCGCTTGTCCAGTTTGTTCTCCCACTCTGGGGAGCAGCCCGCCGCAATGGCCGTATGGTGGCCTTGGCCCCATACCTTGCCGTATCGCAGCTCATCGCTCTGGCAATGTCTTTCGCATGTCTCGTGCTTTCTGCCGTACGAGACGATTTCTCAGTCCAGAACGTCGCGGCCAACTCTTCCATCGCTAAACCGCTGCTCTATAAAATCACCGGCGTGTGGGGAAATCACGAGGGCTCTGTCCTTCTATGGACCCTCATTCTCGGCCTTTGCGGCGCGGCAGTATCGGTTTTCGGCCGCAACCTCCCCGATATCCTTCGCGCCCGTGTCCTTGCGATCCTTGGTGGGGTTTCGGCAGGCTTCCAGCTCTTCTGCCTTCTGACATCTGATCCATTCGAGCGGGTGTTCCCCGCCCCCATGGATGGTCAGGGCATGAACCCGCTTCTGCAGGACCCCGGCCTCGCATTCCACCCTCCTATTCTCTACACCGGCTATGTCGGCTTCGCAGTGCCGTTTGCGTTCGCTGTAGCCGCATTGATCGAGGGACGTGTCGATGCCGCATGGGGCCGATGGGTCCGTCCTTGGGCAGTCGCAGCCTGGTGCTTCCTGACCTGCGGGATCGCGCTGGGTTCCTGGTGGTCCTATTACGTCCTCGGGTGGGGTGGCTACTGGTTCTGGGACCCGGTCGAAAATGCGTCCCTGATCCCATGGCTTACAGGCACTGCCCTCGTACATTCCGCAATCGTTGTGGAAAAGCGCGAAGGCCTGAAAATCTGGACGGTCCTGCTTGCCATCGCGACGTTCTCATTCTCACTCTCAGGCACGTTCCTTGTCCGCTCCGGCATTCTGAACTCGGTCCACGCCTTCGCTAACGACCCCGCACGCGGCGTGTTCATTCTCGGCCTGCTGGCTCTGGTCATCGGCGGATCGCTGGCACTGTTTGCATGGCGCGCACCGTCGCTGACGTCGGGAGGTCTGTTCTCGCCGATCTCCCGTGAAGGATCTCTGGTCCTGAACAACATCCTGTTGTGCTCGATTTGCGCGGTCGTGGTGACGGGCACCATGTACCCGCCATTCATGCAGCTTCTGTTCGGGCGCACGATCTCGGTGGGCAAACCATTTTTTGACTCCGCCACCATTCCGCTCACGCTGCCTCTACTCCTTGCGATGGGCGTCGGAACGGCACTTCCATGGAAACGGGCGCAGCTCGCCAAAACATTCTCGCATCTTTATGCCGCCACAGGTGTCGCGGCTATTGGTGTCGTACTATGCTTCTGGAAGCTTTCCGGGATACTCCCGGTCGCCTGCGGTATTCTGGCCATCTGGGTGATTGCGGCTTCCGTGTCGGACGTTCTGCGCCGCCTGGGCCTTGGCCATACTGGCGTTCGGGGCATGATTGCCCGTGCGCGCTCCCTGCCTCGCTCAAGCTGGGGCGCCGCACTCGCACATATCGGGGCCGGCATCGTGGTGCTGGGTCTTTGCGGAATGTCACAAGCCGAGCATGCGATCGTTGAAATCCATGTTGGCGAAACACGCAGCCTCGGCGGCGATGACTGGACCCTGCTGGACGTACATGACCGTATCGGCCCGAATTACAAAGCCATGCGGGCGGACATCGTAATCCATCACAATGGCCGCCTTGTGACGATCATGCACCCCGAACGCAGGGACTTTACCACCCAGAACCAGACGACAACTGAAGTCTCGATCCACACCAATCTGATTACGGATCTTTACGGTGTGATCGGGGACCGTCATGGTTCTGGCGCAAACACCACGTATGTCCTGCGCCTGCACCGCAACCCGCTGGCACCATGGATGTGGCTTGGTGGGCTTGTGATGGCCATTGGCGGCGCGTTCTCCCTCTCGGACCGTCGCCTGCGGGTTGGAGCGCCCAAGCGCTCCAGCATCCGCAACATGGCTCGTGCCTGAACAGATAAGGGGCTGAGAATGAACGCCACCCGACGCGGTATCATCAGCGCGCTTCCCATCGTTGGCGCCGGAGTGCTGGGACTGGGATTCTGGCGCATCCTGAGTGGAATGCGCACAGGCACCTTTGACCCACGTGCCATCAACAACCCTCAGGTCGGCAAGCCTGTCCCCAATTTCGCCATACCCGGACTACCGGGTTTGGGGGATGGCTTCACGGACGCCGAACTCCGCGCCCAGACACGCCCGGTTCTGGTCAATTTCTTTGCTTCCTGGTGTATTCCCTGCGTGCAGGAAATGCCTGGCCTGCGCGCCATTTCGCGCGACCTCCCAATCTGGGGCGTGGCCTATGAAGACAAACCCGAGAATGCGAGCACATTTGTGAAGCGTGATGGCACACCATATGCCCGCGTCGCATCGGACCGGCATGGTCGGGTTGCGATCGACTGGGGCGTGACGGGCGTCCCGGAGAGTTTTCTGGTGATGCCCGGCGGCCGTATCGTCTGGCACGGAAGTGCTGCCCTTGATCCGGCGCTCTTCGAGTCCGAGATTCGTCCGCATCTGGCGAGACTCTGAATGAAACGGCTTTCAGCTATCCTGCTTGCTGCGGGTCTTGTTTGTGGTGGCGTGGCTTTTGCCGTGGATGATCCGTCCGAGATGCTGCCGAATCCGGCGCAAGAAAAGCGCGCCGAGGCCATAGGCGCCCATCTGCGCTGCCTTGTGTGTCAGAATGAAAGCATTGAGGACAGCAGTGCGCCCCTGGCCCGTGATCTGCGCAAGGTGGTCCGTGAACAGGTCGCCGCAGGCAAGAGCGACCAACAGATCATGGACTGGATGACACAGCGCTACGGAGAATTTATCCGGCTTGCGCCCACTTTCTCCCTGTCCACTGCACTTTTGTGGCTGATGCCGCTTGTTGCTCTGATCGCAGGACTTCTTATTGCCTGGCGTACGGCCATGCGCCGTGTCGCCACCCCTTCGCCGCTCACAGATAACGAGCGCGCACGTCTGGATGCCCTTTCGGGCCGGGAGTAGATTTTGTTCTGGTTGGGAATCCTGATTGTTGCGGCCATTGTGCTTATTCCGTCTCTTATGGGACTGCGCCGTGTCCGCCACCGCGTGGACGCACGAGACTCGGCGCTTGCCCTGTACAGAGGGCAACTCACGGAACTCGACCGGGATCGCACGATCGGCCTGCTGAACGGCGAGGAATTTGATGCAGCACGACTGGAAATCCAGCGGCGCCTTCTGGCTGCCGATGAAGCAGCAGCCGACCCTGAGCTAAAAACCGCAACAGGGCGCAGCCTGACACCACTTATCGGCATCGCTCTCCTCATCCCTCTTGCAGCATTTGGCCTTTATATCGTCAACGGCCATCCATCCCTGCCTCCGCAGCCACTCTCAGAACGGCACACGACACCGGATCCAAAAGCACTGGAGATGATCCGCAAGCTTCAGGCCGAAGTCACATCCATGGCCCCGACGGACCCGAATTATGCCATGGGGCACATGCTTCTCGGCCAGGTTGAGGAGCGCGAAGGCCTGACACAGGACGCGATCAAGGACTGGAAAGCCGCTCTTGAGGCACATTTCACGCCAGAACTGGCAATCCGGCTTGCAGAACTGCAGAGCCAGCAGCTAGGTCATATATCTCCGGAAAGTCTGGAACTGTATCGCCGCGCCCTGGCAGAGGCCCCTCCCAATGCTCCATGGCGTATGGCGGTGGAAGCCCGTATTGCCGTGGGTGAACATCAGGAGAATAACGGCCAGTGATGGAACCCGCCCTCACCGCAATCGTCCTCTGCCCGGTTTGTCGGCAGAAGATCCGCCCAACCGCTGAAAGCTGCCCGCATTGCGGCGCGGCGCGTCATTTTGGCCCTACACACATCGAATCAGCAGTCTGCGCGCTTGCCGGCCTGATTATCCTTCCAGCCCTTTCGACGCTGATCCTGCCTGTCTCACTCTGGACCATTATCTTCGCAGGTGTAGGGCTGGCCTCGGGTTTCCTGTTCTCACATAACCGTTTCGGCGGAGACCGCTGGCTGAACCCCAAATAATCCGGCAGAGGCACCCTTTCCTTCGGGGAGGGAGCCTTTGCCGTGAACGCTACGGAGCCGTTGAGGTCCGCCCACCCGGGTCAGCACTGCTGGGCCGGGCGTCTGCATATTCCCCCTGCACGAAAGCCCGAACATATCATGAGCCGCATCGAAACCGATGGTCTGGGAAAGATCGAAGTCTCGGATGATGTCCTTTGGGGCGCACAGACCCAGCGCTCCCTCCAGTATTTCAGCATCGGCCGCGAGCTGATCCCGCATGAAATGATCGAGGCTTTCGCGATCTTCAAAAGTGCCTGCGCCGTCTCGAACGCAGCCAGTGGCCGCCTCTCCGAGGAGCGCCGTGATCTTATCCTGAAGGTCTGCACCGAAATTACGGACGGCCAGCACGACAGCATGTTTCCGCTGCATGTCTGGATGACCGGCTCGGGCACGCAGTTCAACATGAACATCAACGAAGTGATTTCAAACCGTGCGAGCCAGCTCACGGGCAACGCACTGGGCAGCAAGATTCCGCTGCACCCGAATGATCACGTCAACATGTCACAATCGTCCAACGACAGCTTTCCCAGCGCGATGCATATTGCTGCCGTCCTTGGAACGCATCGCCGACTGATCCCGGCCCTAGGCCGCCTGCGGGACGCCATTGCCCAGAAGGCTGAGGAATGGCGCGATCTGGTCAAGGTCGGACGGACGCATCTTCAGGATGCTGTTCCCATCACGCTCGGTCAGGAATGGTACGGCTATGCCGGCATGCTGACCGAAAACATCGCCCGCCTGGAAGCCGCCCGGGACGGGTTACTGCCACTGGCTCTCGGCGGCACGGCGCTGGGCACCGGGGTTAATACAGATGTCGGGTTTGACACCCGCGCCTGCACAGAAATCGCACGTGTCACTGGCCTCACCTTTACTAGCGGCGAAAACAAGTTCGCATTGCAGGGCGCACATGACGCGCTGGCACATCTCTCTGGTTGCCTGCGCACAACAGCGGGCAGCCTGTTCAAGATTGCCAACGACATCCGCCTCCTCGCCTGCGGCCCGCGTGCAGGTTTCGGAGAGCTGCACCTTCCCGAAAACGAGCCCGGCTCTTCCATTATGCCCGGCAAAATTAACCCGACACAGGCGGAAGCCCTCGCAATGCTGGCCATTCAGGTCATGAGTAATGACGTGGCTGTTGGCTTCGGCAGTGCATCGGGCATGCTGGACATGAATGTTTACAAGCCGCTCATGATCCACAACATCATGCAGGGCATCACCCTCCTTCATGATGGCTCGGAAAACTTCCGCAAATACCTCGTGGAAGGCATCAAGCCGAACCGGGAACGAATCCAGCATGATCTGGAGCGCTCGCTCGTGCTCGTTACTGCCCTTTCCCCTGCCATCGGCTACGACAAGGCCTCACAGGTCGCACATCATGCCATGGAGAAAGGCCAAAGCCCGCGTGAAGCTGCACTTGAACTCGGTTTCATGACGTCCGAGGAATACGATCGGGTGGCTGATCCACGACTGATGCTCGGACCCAACATCAAGGTCTGAGACAGACATCTGTGCCCGGGCATGACGAAAACTTCATGCCCGGTCGGTAGCGACCATGACGTCAGCCTGATACCCGGAAAAGACTTTTGTTTCTTTATCCGGAGACGACCGACACATGATATCCCGCCGCGCGCTGCTTCTTTCCCTCTCACTCCTCTCCCCCATAGCGGCCCATGCTGCCGAGGCTCCTAAGGCCACGCCAACCCCAGCGGCTCCTGCCTCGGCAGACAGCTTCAAGGGTCAGGCCGCGCTGCTGCCTGCGGACTCAGTCACAAAACATCATCTCAACGGAATTGCTTACACTGCCCATGCCGGGACGCTGATCCTGCGTGACGGTGACGGAAAACCGACTGCGCGGATGTTTTACGTTGCTTACACAAAGGATGGCGCATCTGCGGGCACACGTCCCGTCTCCTATTTTTTCAATGGCGGCCCTGGTGCGGCAACGGCCTATCTGAACCTCGGCGCTGCAGGCCCCAAGGTTCTGAACATGCCCGAAAAAGACCCCACTGACGGCACCCATGCCAAACTTGGGGACAACCCGGACAGCTGGCTTCCTGCAACAGACATGGTTTTCATAGATGCTGTCGGCACCGGATATTCCCGGCCCACCGATCCGACCAAGGCCGGAGACACATTCTATGGTGTGAAGCAGGATGCAAGCGCGTTCGCCAAAGCCATCGAACTCTGGACCGCCAATAATAACCGCCAGTCCTCCCCGCACTACCTTGTAGGCGAAAGCTACGGCGGCATCCGCTCCATCCAGGTCGCGAATGCGCTTCAGATGGAACAGGGCATTCTCCTCAACGGCATTGTCATGCTCTCGCCAGCTCTGGAAATGCCCCTGCTTGATACGGACAACAACCCTCTCTCGGCAGCACTCCTCATGCCGAGCCTGATTTCTGCTCACCAGAACCAGAGCGTCACGCCAGAAAGCGCAGCCGCTGCATATGAATGGGCGATGGGTCCATATCTGACCAAAGTAGCCAACCGGATCCCGACCGGCGAAGACGCCAAATCCTTCTATGCAGACATCGCTGCCCGCACCGGCCTACCGGCCGAAATCATCGCAAAGGAACACGGCGTTCCAGCCGTTGGCGCGCATGACATCATGTCACGTAATGGTCGCCTTTACGGCCTGTATGACTTCACCCAGTCCATCGCCGACCCGGCTTCGGACGGTCTGGGAGACAGCCCTGATCCAACATTGTTCGGCTTTGGCCGGGCCTACGGCAACGCATTCTCAGGTTATGCGGCTAATGATCTCGGATTTCGCACGCCGCTGACCTATGACCTGTTGTCCATGAGCGTGAATGCAAGCTGGAAATGGAGCGACGGTGGCCCCGCGCCAATCCATCAGATCCCGGTGCTCAACAAGCTTCTGGCACTCGATCCCGGCCTGCGCGTTTTCGTTGCCAATGGCTATTATGACCTCGCCTGCCCCTTCGGCACGGCACGCTGGATGAAAGACCATCTGACGGTAGGGGCCGAGCGCGTTTCGCTACATCTCTATCAGGGCGGGCACATGCTCTATACCCGCCCGGCCAGCCGCCATGCGCTTGCGCAGGATGTAAACGCATGGATGCAGCAGGACGCGGCACAATAAATTGACACCAGCAAACTGGTAGCGATAAATGGAGGAGAACACAGCCGGAACGTCCTGATCCGGCCAACCTCCTCCGACCTCGCAAACAATGCCCATCCATGATCTGTAGCGGGAAAGCTCTCCAGCAGATATAATCGTTTCCTGCTCCATACATTGAATGGTGACGTTTGACCGCCCCACAAGAGCCTTCTTCCAAGTCCTCACGGTCTCTGTCGGAGGCTCTGGTCACGTCATGTGACCGTGAACCCATTCATCGGCCCGATGCCATTCAACCTTACGGCCTCTTGCTGATCGCAGACGCCAAAAGCCTTTCGGTCATTGCCGGGGCGGGACATATTGAAGAGCGCCTTGCATCGGACTGGCTGGGGCAAGCGCTTCCTTCATTGCTAGGAATTTCCCGGGCAAGGCTGGAAACGCCTCATATACCGTCCCTGTCCGACGTCCGCGTGAAGGGCCTTAATGGCGAAACCTTCAGTGCGATCCGCAGAAACTCGGATTCACATGTATATGTCGAACTGGAGCCGCTGCAGGAAGAAAAACTCCTGACATGGGATATTTTCGGCGAAATTGACGCCACAGCTGAGCGCTTCGAGCTTTGCCCTGACATTACTGAAGTGTGCCACAAAGGCGCTCAGATTTTTCGTCAGCTCATGGGCTATGACAGAGTCGTCGTATATCGCTTCCTCGAAGATGGCAGCGGACAGGTCATTGCAGAAAGTCGTTCTGACGCCCTGCCAACATTGCTCAACCATCATTTTCCCGCTTCGGACATTCCTCGTCAGGCCCGGCAGCTCTATATCCGCAACCGCATCCGCGTCATTCCGGATGTGTCTTACGAAGCAGCTCCCATTCGCCCACAGAGCGCGGGTCTGTCGGGTATGGATATGAGCGATGTCCAGCTCCGCAGTGTTTCCCCCGTCCATTTGCAATACATGAAGAACATGGGGATCGCCGCCTCGGCTTCGGTGTCTCTGATCGTGGATGGCGTGTTGTGGGGCCTCATTGCATGCCACAACGTCACGCCGAGACAGGTCGGTGAAGACGTACGTGCAGCCTGCCGGACACTTGCCGGCGTTATGGCGCGCCAGCTCCGCAACAAGGAAGAACTGGTCACATACCAGGAACGTCTGCGCCTTCGAAATGCGATGGAATTCCTGTCATCGCGGATGGACACCCAGACATCCGTGCTCGACAGCGTACGCGCCCTCGCACCTGATCTTCAGACCCTGTTTCCGTGTGATGGCTTTGCGATCGTTTGCGGAACGGAAGTTTTTAAAAGCGGCATCCTGCCCGAAAAATCCAACATCCTGCTCATGAGGGACTGGCTGCGCCTGAAAAGCAATTATGGCGTCTTCAGCACCAGCAATCTTGAAGCTGTTTTCCCCGGTGCTGCACAGTATCCAGAATTGTCCGCAGGCGTTCTGGCAATCACTCTTCCTTTCCAGAAACCAATCGTTTTGATTTGGTCACGAATCGAGCTGGTTGAAACCATTGAATGGGCTGGCAATCCTCACAAGGCAGGACCCGACGAGCAAGGAAACCTTCATCCCCGTACGTCTTTCAAGACCTGGGAACAGACAGTCCGCGGTCGTGCACCCCGATGGAACAACGAGCAGATACAGGCCGCCCGCCGTCTGCGCAGAACGCTGATAGAAGACCACCAGAACCAGCAATTGAGGGAACTGAATCACACGCTGAACACGACATTGCAGGAGCGGGAAAATCTTCTGCAACAGAAAGACTTTCTGATCCGGGAGGTTAACCACCGTGTCCAGAATTCCCTTCAAATGGTCACGTCGTTTCTCAAACTCCAGACGCGCGGCACGAGTAATGAGAAAACAGCCAAGGCCCTTGGCGAGGCTCAAAATCGCATCTCTGCCATCGGCCTTGTGCACCGGCGACTGTATCGTGATGACCATTTTGGCCTGATAGACCTCGCCCGCTATCTTGAAGAACTGATGCAGGAACTGTGCCTTTCCCTCGGTGAAGGCTGGAAACAGCAGTTACGGCTATCGCTTGTCTCGGTCCTGATTTCTGCAGATCGCGCCATCAACGTGGGCCTGCTGTTGACCGAACTCGTCATCAATACCAGCAAATATGCCTATAATGGTGCCGCAGGGCCTCTCCGGATTTGCCTCACTCAGGTGAATGAACGCATCGTTCTCACGGTGGCGGATCAGGGGCAGAACTCCATCAAGCTGGAATCAAGTCAGGGCTTCGGCACGCGCATGATGAAGGCGGTGGTGAGCAGCCTGTCCGGGGTTATTGCGTACAATAACCTCTCTCCGGGCCTTCAGGCCGTCATCACGATCCCTATAGAAATCTCCCAACAGCAGCATGACTTCATGCACCCTGATCCGGACAGCGCCCCGCAGGGCCTATAAAGCAATTCGGCCTCCCTTCCGGAAGGAAAGGAGGCCGAATTTTCTTTGTCGTACAGAGAAAAAAGTAAGGGTCACTCAGGAAACGAGCTTGCCTTCCTTGTCCACCAGACTGATCGGGTAATCCCCGGTAAAGCAGGCGTCACAGTAGCGCCCAGCACCTTCTGCGCGGCTTTCATGCCCCAACGCCCGATACAGGCCATCGAAGCTCATGAATGCAAGACTATCAACACCGATGGCCTCACGCATTTCCTCAAGCGTATGCGTCGCAGCCATGAGCTTGCTCTCCTCAGGCGTATCAATGCCATAGAAACAGGCATGTTTGGTCGGAGGAGACGTAATGCGCATGTGCACTTCAGTCGCACCGGCCGCGCGAACCATATCCACGATCTTGCGCGATGTGGTTCCGCGCACGATGGAGTCGTCCACAAGAATGACGCGCTTGCCAGCCAGAACCGGGCGGTTGGCAGAGTGCTTCATCTTAACGCCAAGATTGCGGATCTGATCCGTCGGTTCGATGAAGGTGCGGCCAACATAGTGATTGCGGATAATCCCCAACTCAAAAGGAATGCCGCTCTCAGCCGCATAGCCAATCGCTGAAGGCACCCCAGAGTCCGGAACCGGCACAACAACATCCGCATCGACGCCGCTCTCACGCGCCAGCTCACGGCCAATACGGCTGCGGGCTTCATAAACCGCCTGACCTTCAAGGACAGAGTCCGGTCGTGCAAAATAAATGTATTCAAAGACGCAGAACCGGCCGCCCTGATCGCCAAATGGACGCATCGAACGAAGACCGCTGTCATCAATGACAACAATCTCGCCAAGCTCGATGTCACGAACGAAATCCGCACCAATGATATCAAGCGCACAGGTCTCACTTGAAAGGACCCAGCCACCGTTGTTCTTTTCGTGCCCAGGCATCCGCCCCAACACCAGCGGGCGCACGCCCAGCGGATCTCGCATTCCGATCAACCCGTCATTGGGTGTCAGCGTGATCAGGGAATAAGCCCCTTTCACCTGCTTGACCGCATCAATCAGACGATCCAGCACATTCGCATAAAGCGAAATGGCGATGAGATGGACAAAAACTTCCGTATCCGTGGAGGAATGGAAAATACAGCCACGCTTCACCAGCGCCTGACGCAGCGTCGCAGCGTTCGTCAGGTTGCCATTATGGGCGACAGACAACCCGCCAAATTCGTAATCGGCATAGAGCGGCTGAACATTTCGGACATGCGTTCCGCCTGTCGTTGCATAGCGGTTATGGCCAATTGCAACAGTTCCCGGCAGCGTCGCGATAACCCGGCTGTCACCGAAAACTTCCCCAACAAGGCCGAGGCCCTTGTGCTGATGAAAGCGCTCGCCGTCAAAGCTGACGATACCGGCGGCCTCCTGGCCACGATGCTGCAGAGCGTGCAGGCCGAGAGCGGTAACCGCCGCAGCATCCGGCACCCCCCAGACGCCAAACACGCCGCATTCTTCATACGGACGGTTGAGTGTGTCGGACTGGGTCATTCGGCGCGGCCTCTCCGGACAGGGTTACAACGTGGCGTCATGACCGCTTGTGACGGGAGACGCAAGATGTGGCTGCATGAAATGTGGCAGATAGCCCACTAGATGGGTCGCCCCGGCCACAATGTAAGGGGCAATAACGCTTCCATGTGTCAGATATGGGGTAAGCGACCCAAAGAATGTTTCAGCAAGCAGATAAAGCGCCACCAGAACGAAATAGCCTCGCAGCACTCCGAAAGCCGCCCCCAGAATTCTATCCACGCCTCCCAGAAGAGAGTTGCGTGCGGCATTCCCCACCCGGGCCGCTATGCTACTGAAAAAGAGCAGAAGCACGACGAAAACAATGAGATCGCTGGCGCCAGACAGAAGCCAGCTTTCCTTGATGTAGGAAGATAGGAAAGGCTCCAGCACAGCATGATAGCGCAGGGCAAGCAGAACAGCCGCCACCCATGCGACCAAGCCAGAAAGCTCAGTCGCCAGCCCGCGGGTCAGGCCCCACAGCGCCGACATGCCGAGCACAATCAACGCCGCGATGTCCATTCTCGTCAGGCTATCGATGGAAAACTGCGAAAAATCAGGCATCACGTCCTGCGATTTGGGCTCAGGGCAATTTTGTAGACCGAATGCGGCCGCCCTTGCGAACGCGCGTTCCAGTCGCGCGCATGTCTTCTGCGAGTTTCAGGCGATGATCAAGCTCAGCCCACACTTCCGAAGCTTCAACATCGCAGACTTTCCAGATTTTCTCCAGAATATCCATAAAAACAGCACTGTCTCTCATCAATCCCGGGCGGTCATTGACGAGAACATCTAGAATACAGGTGGTAGCTGACGCCCCAAGACGGTTCGCCAGCTTGATAACCTTGCGTTTTTTAGGGGACGGCGATGCGCCTTCCTGTCGTACCATCCGCTCATGATGCGGATGAAGCACGACAGACGCAAGCCATCCCGATAACGTTACAAAGATTTACTTTGCGGCAGACACAACTTCTTCCTGCGGAACGTACAAACGTGCCCCGTGTTCCTGGAAAGTCTCGCTCATCTGCACCATGCCATCCTTGCGCTCGGCTTCCTTGCGAATGTCATGGCTGATTTTCATGGAGCAGAACTTCGGACCACACATCGAGCAGAAATGTGCAGTCTTGTGAGCCTCCTTCGGCAACGTCTCATCATGGAAGCTACGGGCCGTATCCGGATCAAGCGCCAGATTGAACTGGTCCTGCCAACGAAATTCGAAACGTGCGCGCGAAATCGCATCATCCCGAAGCTGCGCGGCTGGATGACCCTTCGCCAGATCTGCTGCATGCGCCGCGATGCGATACGTAATCACACCGACCTTCACATCCGCCCTGTCCGGAAGGCCGAGATGCTCCTTAGGCGTGACGTAGCAGAGCATCGCCGTTCCAAACCAACCAATCATCGCAGCACCAATGCCCGAGGTGATATGATCATAGCCCGGCGCAATATCCGTCGTTAGTGGACCAAGCGTATAAAAAGGCGCTTCGCCACATTCGGCCAGCTGCTTGGTCATGTTCACCTTGATCTTGTGCATCGGCACATGACCCGGACCTTCGATCATCACCTGGCACCCCTTGGCCCAGGCGATTTTCGTCAGCTCACCAAGCGTTTCCAGCTCCGCAAACTGCGCTGCGTCGTTCGCATCCGCAATTGACCCTGGACGCAGGCCATCACCAAGCGAGAATGTAACGTCATACTGGCGCATGATGTCACAGATGTCTTCGAAATGATCATAGAGAAAGCTCTCACGGTGGTGGGCGAGACACCATGACGCCATGATGGAGCCACCCCGCGAGACGATGCCCGTCGTACGTTTTGCCGTAAGCGGAACATGCTGCAGGCGGACGCCAGCGTGGATGGTAAAGTAATCCACCCCCTGCTCCGCTTGCTCGATCAGGGTGTCACGGAAGATTTCCCAGGTAAGCTTTTCTGGAACACCATTGACCTTCTCAAGCGCCTGATACAGCGGCACTGTCCCGATCGGTACGGGTGAATTGCGCATGATCCAGTCACGGATATTGTGGATGTTCCGGCCCGTCGAAAGATCCATGACCGTATCTGCGCCCCACCGGATCGACCAGACGAGTTTTTCCACCTCCTCTGCCGCCGAGGACGTAACCGCCGAATTTCCGATATTGGCATTCACCTTCACGAGGAAGTTGCGCCCAATAACAACCGGCTCAAGTTCAGGATGATTGATGTTCGCCGGAATAACCGCGCGTCCGCGTGCGACTTCATCGCGAACGAATTCAGGCGTTATGAATGCCGGGATTTCTGCGCCAAAATCCTCGCCATCAGCGCGCCGCTCCTCTGCGCCCTGCACCATCTCTGCACGGCATGCATTCTCACGGTGAGCGATGTAAATCATCTCCTCCGTAATGATGCCTGCACGCGCAAACTCATACTGCGTGACCAGTGTGGCGCCAGCACCGGAATATACGTCGTGCGGTGCCGGACATGCGGCGACAGCCTGACCTTCGGTTGCAAAGCCATTATCGGCCGGAAGCACTTCGCGTGGCGTCACGCGCGCATAGCCGCGTTTTTCCAGCCACTCCGCACGCGGCATGGGCAAACCGAGGTTTACATCAATGTCCGCATTGCTCTCGGTATATGGTCCAGACGTATCATAAACCCGCACTGGCTCTTCGTTCGCAGAAGGATCGAGCGCGATTTCGCGATAAGGCACACGGATATCGGGCCTGCCCGGAGGGCTAGACCACTTCTTACACGAACCCACTATCGGGCCTGTCGTAACCTTTCCATAGCCTGGGCCCTGGATGACGTCATTTTTGCTTGTGATATCCATGATCTCGCTTCCCGTTCGAACCCGACGGGACGCGACAGCACAGATTCCGCTCCGAAACAGAATACATGATTCGACACCATTCCCTCCGCCGGTCTTAACCGGATCAGGTTCCCCGGACGCACAGTGCGCCGGCAGGGTCGCCACACTGCAAGATC
>Ga0157363_1000160_pt1 | contig 50862 bp, 49 predicted proteins | sample AttsexASBM1_FD_111477 | JGI IMG/M metagenome (GOLD analysis project Ga0157363, IMG submission 111477) | Fungus gardens microbial communities from leaf cutter ant in Ribeirão Preto, State of São Paulo, Brazil - Atta sexdens ASBM1 | ecosystem: Host-associated > Fungi > Mycelium > Unclassified ... | reverse complement strand
GGTTGGCTTCTCCGGCGACGCCCGCCGTGTTAAAGGGGCTTTCCCAGCCCAGAATGCGCACCTGCACCTGCCTTTTTTCCGCCAGCTCGCAGAGCAGCCGGCCAATACAGGGCGAGCGGCCGTTGCGGATAAAATACATCGACGGCTGGAACCCCCAGCAGATGATGTCGACGGATTTACGGGCGTTGGCAATGGCGTGGTGCACGGCGGCAAAGGCCTCTTCTCCGTTGACCAGCGGCCGCCAGGTGGTCGGCAGAGGATGATATTCCGTGCGCTGGATAAACCAGGGCGGCGTGATGGTGCATTCCCGGCTGCGGTTCAGCGCGATGGGCACCACGATATCCTGTTGATTCATTGGTTTTCTTCCCTGTTAGTTAATCCCTGTAACCTTTCGTTATAGAAAGCGTGATAACTGGCGAGATAAAAATATTAAGCAATCTAATCTAAAACAGAAATGGACATAAAATAATCATTCAGATCAAAAGAAGCTAAAACCTGCAGGATCTTTTACCGGAAAATCGGTTTGCCATTAAAAACTGAAGCCGGCCTGCGCATAAGGTGTTAAACCGCCGTTTGGCGATCCCTTATACTCAGCGGCTTACTATCAGGAGGCACTATGAGTTCTGTTATTGATATTCTTACCGCTCATAAAAGCGAACGCAGCTTTACCGATCGTCCGATTGACGATGCTATTATCGATCGCCTGGTCGAGGCCGCTTATCGTGCGCCGACCTCGGTCAACTCACAGCAGGTTTCGCTGGTGATTACCCGCAGCGCCGCAGCCCGTCAGCAGATCTCGGAAATCGCCGGCGGCCAGCCGTGGATCGCCAAAGCCCCGCTGTTTATCACCTTTGTGCTGGATATGCATAAAAGTCAGCAGGCGATGGCGGCGATCGATAAAGAGCAGATCGCGCAGCAAAGTATTGAGAGCGTGGTTTCCGGCGCCACCGATATTGGCATCGCGCTGGGTGCGGTGATGGCTGCCGCGCGGGCTGAAGGGCTGGGCATTGTGCCCATCGGCGGCATCCGTCGCGATCCGCAGGCGATGATCGATCTGCTGAAGCTGCCAGAGCTGACCTTCCCGGTCGCCGGGCTGACAATTGGCTATGTCGATGAGCCTGCGCACCAGAAACCGCGTCTGCCGATCGGCACTTTCCGTCATGAAGAGGCCTACAGCTCAGCTGGCCTGCAGGAAAACATCGCGGCTTATAATCAGGAGATGGTGCAGCACTGGCAGGCTATCGGCCGTGAGGACGGCGAAAGCTGGAGCGACAGCGTGTCCGGCTATTACGAAAATATCTACTTCCCGGACGTGCTGCCTGCGCTGCTTAAGCAGGGTTTCGGCAAGGATAAGTAATGCTGGCGCCGGGCTGGTTCTCAGCCCGGCGCAGTGATTAAAGTTTTACCGCGTCAAAGTGCTGTTGCGGGCTGGCGATACGATCCTGCGCCGCCACCAGCTGCAGCTCATACTCGCCCATCTCGTGGGTTTTCAGCATCACTTCGTACACCGCCGCCGTAATATGCTCCAGCGCCGCCTTCAGCGACATGCCGTGCAGCAGATCCACCAGCAGCAGCCCGCTGGTCAGGTCGCCTACGCCTACCGGCTGACGCACGCCGAAATCCACCAGCGGACGGCTGATATGCCAGGCTTCCTCCGCCGTCACCAGCAGCATTTCAAAACGATCGCTGCGCTGGCCGGCGCGCGCCAGATGCTTAACCAGCACAATTTTCGGCCCTTTAGCGATCAGCTCGCGCGCGGTAGCGATGGCCTGCTCTACGCTGCTGACCTCATGGCCGCTTAACAGTTCCAGCTCCAGCAGATTCGGCGCGATGATATCGCTGGCCGGCAGCGCGCTGCTGGCGTGAAACTCCGCCACGCCCGGCGCGACGATGCAGCCTTTCTCAGGATGGCCCATTACCGGATCGCAGAAGTACCAGGCGTTGGGATTGGCCGCTTTCACCTGGCGAACGATCTCCAGGATCTGCTCGCCCTGCTCTGCCGAACCCAGATAGCCGCTTAGCACCGCGTCGCAGGTTTTCAGGCGGTCGATGGCCGCAATACCGCTAACGATATCGGTCAGATGGCTGGCCGGCATCACCACGCCCGTCCACTGACCGTACTGGGTGTGATTGGAGAACTGCACGGTGTTGAGAGGCCAAACGTTTGCGCCCATGCGACGCATCGGAAATTCAGCAGCGCTGTTGCCGGCATGACCGAAAACGGTGTGCGACTGAACGGAGAGAATGTTTTTCATGAAGACCTTGCCGGAACAAAAGAGATGAGCTGTAAAGGCGTCCGCGCGCGCTGGCGCGGATCGCCTGTTTTACCTGACGGGAGCGTTATTTCCAGACGACCAGGCAGTAGTTCTTTTTACCGCGACGCAGCAGCGTAAAGCGGCCGAACAGGCGGTCTTCCGCGGTGAAAGCGTACTCCGCGCTGAGCTGCGCTTCGCCGTTGATGCTGACCGCTTTCGATTCAATCAGTTTGCGCGCCTGGCCGCGCGACGGCGCCAGATCGCCATCTACCATCGCCTGCTGCAGATCCTGACCCTGCTCCAGCTCGACAAACGGCATGCCGTCCTGCGCCAGCTGTTCGAAGTCCGCCTCGGTCATTTCGGTCAGGCTGCCGGAGAACAGGCTTTTGGTAATACGCTGCGCGGCAGTCAGCCCTTCTTCGCCGTGTACCAGTCTGGTGACCTGCTCCGCCAGCACATACTGCGCGCGAGGCGCTTTGCCGCTGTTCTTGTCCTCTTCTTCCAGCGCATTGATCTCTTCAATGCTCATAAAGGTGAAGAACTTCAGGAAGCGGTATACGTCGGCGTCCGCCGTATTGATCCAGAACTGGTAGAATTTGTACGGGCTGGTTTTCTTTGCGTCCAGCCAGACCGCGCCGCCTTCGGTTTTGCCGAATTTGGTGCCGTCGGATTTGGTGATCAGCGGTACGGTCAGGCCGAATACCTGATTCTGATGCAGACGACGGGTCAGATCGATACCGGAGGTGATATTGCCCCACTGATCGGAGCCGCCAATCTGCAGCGCCACGCCGTAGCGCTCGTTCAGACAGGCGAAGTCGTAGCCCTGCAGCAGGTTGTAGGAGAACTCGGTAAATGAGATGCCCTGATCGTCGCGGTTCAGGCGCTGCTTCACCGCTTCCTTATTGATCATCTGATTCACGGAGAAGTGCTTGCCGATATCGCGCAGGAAGGTCAGCACGTTCATGCCGCCAAACCAGTCATAGTTGTTGGCCGCCACGGCGCTGTTGTCGCCGCAGTCGAAATTCAGGAAAGGCGCGACCTGACCGCGGATCTTTTCCACCCACTCGTTAACGGTCTCTTCGGTGTTCAGCTTGCGCTCGGCTGCTTTAAAGCTCGGATCGCCGATCAGACCGGTTGCCCCGCCTACCAGCGCCACTGGACGATGTCCGGCATCCTGGAAGCGCTTCAGGCAGAGAAGCGGGACCAGATGGCCCAAATGCAAGCTGTCCGCGGTCGGATCGAAGCCGCAATAGAGCGCGATTGGCCCTTGCGCCAGCCGCTCTGCTAACGCTTCCTCATCCGTTACCTGGGCGACCAGGCCACGCTCTTGCAATTGTTTAATCAGGTTACTGCTGCCCATCTGTGACTCCGTGTAAAAAAAGTCTGCACCTTTGCTGGTACACAGCTATCCGCCGGTTAGCGGATGAAAAAAAGGGGTATAGAATAAAGCGCCGGCGTGCTCTGTGCCAGCGCTTAACGGGATTATTTCGCGCGATCAGGGAGCCAGGCGGTCGATTTTCCACGCGTCGTTGTCGCGCTGGTAGAAAAAGCGGTCATGCAGACGATGCTCGCCGCCCTGCCAGAACTCCATAGAGTCGATAACGATGCGATAGCCGCCCCAAAAACTCGGCAGCGGCACTTCGCCCTGCTGGAATTTTTGCTTCAGCTCCAGAAACTTGCTCTCCAGCACGCCGCGCGCCGAGATGCGGCTCGACTGCTTTGATACCCATGCGCCGATCTGGCTTTCGCGCGGACGACTGTGAAAATATTTTACCACGTCGATCATCGACAGTTTTTCAACGCGGCCCAGCACCATGACCTGGCGCTCCAGCATATGCCAGGGAAACAGCAGGCTGATACGCGGATTTTTCTCCAGATGATGCGCTTTACGGCTGCCCAGGTTGGTGTAGAACACCATGCCGCGCGCGTCAAAATGCTTCAGCAGCACAATACGCTGGTAGGGCTGACCCTGCTCGTCTACCGTCGCCACGCTCATTGCGGTGGGATCGGGCAGCTGCGCGGCGACCGCCTGACCAAGCCACTGTTCAAACAGCGCCAGCGGATCCGCTGGCAGATCCTTGCGGCGCAGGCCGCCACGGGTATATTCACGGCGCAGATGCGCAATCTGCTGCAGGCTGTCGTCATTCATGATGGGTTTTCCGCTGTCAGAGTTGAGGCATTGTGCGCCTCATCATAATCAATTTCAATGAGTTAAGGCTTTTCCAGCTGGCAGTCGTTGATGATGAGTTTGCCGTTGCGCTCAATAAATGCCTCGTCGCCTTTCGACCAGAAAACATAGTGTTGGTCAGCGTAGCGCGTGCCGGACGCGGCAGGCTGCTGTTCCAGCGTCAGCGGGTTGCCGTCCAGAATAAGGTTAACCTGCTGGCGCTGGCGATCAAGCTGTACCGTCAGCGGCAGCGTGCCGCAGCGGTAATGCAGCATGCTGATTTTTTCAGGCTGAGGATGCTGGCAGCCGCTCAGCCACAGTGAGGCAAAAACCAGTGCGAGAAGTTTTTTCATCATGGCTCCGTTTTAGTTGATTAGCGGTAGCGCTGAATATTGGCGGGAAAAATCGCGCCCAGCACCGAGGCTTCGCGCGCGCCGGTAACCGAAGGCAGATTGCCCGGCTGGGAGGAGAGCGTGCGGTATGCCAGCCAGGCGAACGCCAGCGCCTCCATGTCGTCGCCGCTGATGCCGGCTTCGTCAGTGGCATTGATTTCGGTACCTGCCAGCAGCGCCTTCAGCCGCGCCATCAGCTGCGGGTTTTTACCGCCGCCGCCGCAGACCAGCAGCCGCTCGCAGCCGCCGCTGAGCATTACCTGCTGCGCGATGGTGGCGGCGGTCAGTTCAACCAGCGTGGCCTGCACGTCCTGCGGCGCCAGGCCGGGAAAGTTAACCAGCTGCTGATCGATCCAGGCCAGATTGAAATATTCTCTGCCGGTAGACTTGGGCGCGGGCAGCGCGAACCAGGGATCCGCCAACATCTGCTGCAGCAGCGGATAGATAACCTGGCCGCCGCCGCCCCACTCGCCATTTTTATCGTAAGGCTGCCGCCGGTGGCGCCAGATCCACGCGTCCAGCAGCATATTGCCCGGCCCGGTATCGTAGCCGCCGACCGGCTGGCCCGGCAACAGCAGCGAGAGGTTAGCGATGCCGCCGATATTCAGCACCATGCGCCGTTCTTCCGGATGCATCAGGATCGCCTGGTGAAAAGCGGGCACCAGCGGCGCGCCCTGGCCGCCCAGCGCCATATCGCGACGGCGAAAATCGCCGACCACGGTAATACCGGTCAGCGCCGCAATCTGATTATTGTCGCCGATTTGTAGCGTATTGGGCGCTTCGCCCAGCGGCTCGTGCCAGACGGTCTGCCCGTGACAGCCGATAGCGGCGATATCCTCTTTTTCCAGTCCTTCACGTTGGATCAGCACCTGCACCGCTTCGGCAAACAGTCGCCCCAGCCGCGTGTCCAGCTGACCCAGTTGAGAAAGCGTCAGCGGCTGTCCCTGGCTCACCGCCAGAATGGCCTGACGCAGCGCCAGCGGCATGGGATGACAGTAGCTGGCCTGCTGCGCCACCATCTGCTGGTCGATAGCCGCCAGTACCACATCCACGCCGTCCAGGCTGGTGCCCGACATTACGCCTATATAGCGTCCCGATCTCATCAAAGTCCCTTACCCGCAGTGGGAGTGTCAAAATGGCCTACAGCGTCGCAAAAACAGTGCGGCAATTCTATGATTAACTGTGCATTTTTACATGATGAAAGACTTTTTATCTCGCTTAGTGCACAGGGATTGATTCCAGGTTTAGTCGCGCCAGGCTATGCTTAAAACAATTTTTTGGCGTAATCAGACAACAGGCATTGCCTGTACCATATAATTAGGTTATTGGTTGCTGCGCAATTGACTGCAGCACATGGAAAAATAAGGAGTTTGATAATGTTGAAGCGCGTAATGATCGTAGCACTGGCCGGCGTAACCTTAGCGGGCTGCTCCAATACCAGTACGCTTTCTGGCGACGTATACAGCGCCTCGGAAGCCAAGCAGGTGCAGAGCGTGACTTATGGCACGCTGGTAGGCGTGAAGCCGGTGCAAATCCAGGCTGGCGATGATGAGAACATTATCGGCGCGCTTGGCGGCGCGGTGCTGGGTGGCTTCCTGGGGAACACCGTCGGCGGCGGTTCTGGCCGCAGCCTGGCGACGGCGGCAGGCGCGATTGCCGGCGGCCTGGCCGGTCAGGGGGTACAGGGCACGATGAATAAAACTCAGGGCGTGCAGCTGGAGATCCGTAAGGATGACGGCAGCACCATTATGGTGGTGCAGAAACAGGGCAACAGCCAGTTTGCGGTGGGGCAACGCGTTGCGATGGCGTCCAACGGCAGTCAAATCACCGTATCACCTCGCTAAAAAAGGAACCGGCATCCGCCGGTTCCTTTACTCATCCCGGTTCTGCAGCGCCAGGATGTTCTTTTCCAGTTTTGCAATCAGCGTCACCAGCTTATCGACCTCCTGCTGCGAGATGCCCGCCAGAATATCATCCCGCGTGGCGTCAATCACATGTTCGACTTCGCGGATAATCGGCGCGGCCTCTTCGGTCAGCTTGATACGCTTGGCGCGACGGTCGCTGGCGCAGGTAGTGCGGGTGATCAGCCCTTTCTCCTCCAGCTGATCCAGCGTACGGACCAGAGAAGGTTGCTCGATACCGATCGCTTTCGCCAGCTGAATCTGAGACTGCTCCGGCGGCAGCTGATGGATATTGTGCAGCGTAACCCAGTGCGTCTGCGTCAGCTCCAGCGGTTTCAGGCGCTGATCGATCAGCGATCGCCAGATGCGCACTAATCTTGCGAGGTCCGTTCCTAATGGGGTATCCAATTTCCTCTCCTTAATAATTAGCATGCTAGCTATCAAGCCATCTTCCAGGCTATTCTGCGAGTTTATGGGCCATATTACAAATCTCATTCACCTTAAGCGTAACGCCTGGTCGCTGCTATGCTGTGATGAAGGTAACAAGGAGTGCTTTTAGTGAACAATGCTTTTACCGCAGCGCTGTCGCCGCTAACCGATCTGGTTTTGGCGCCTCGCTCTTTTTTCCGCCGCTGTTTAAAGCCGTGCTGGCGGGGTTTTTCCTCTGGCTGCTGATCCATCCGCTGCTGCGCGGCTGGATCTATTCCGGCGAGATCTGGCATCCCACGTTACTCGACCTTTCCCTGTTTATCCTTTGCGTCAGCGCGTCGCTGTGGCTGCTTATGGCATTCGTATGAAATTCAGCTCTTTTAAATATTTTTCAACGCTACTCTTCTTCGCCGCCGCGCTTTGCGCGGGCTGGTGGCTGTGGAACTTCTATATGCAGGCGCCGTGGACGCGAGACGGCAAGGTTCGCGCCGAGCTGGTCAATATCACGCCGCAGGTTTCCGGGCGAATTGAGACGCTGCTGGTAAAAGATAACCAGTTTGTCGCCAAAGGCGCGCCGCTGATGACGCTGGATGCGGAACCTTACCGCATCGCGGTGCTGAACGCTGAATCGCAGCTGGCGAAGGCGCAGGCCGATCTGCTGAAGGCGCAGCATGAGTCGGGACGACGCCAGAGCCTGCCGCGCAACGTGATTTCCGCCGAGGATCTGGACGCGGCGGAACTGAATGCTAAATCGCTGGCGGCGGCGGCCAAAGCGGCGCAGGCGCAGCTGGATCAGGCGCGCTGGAATCTATCCCAAACGCAGATTGCCGCGCCGACCGACGGCTGGATCAGCAACCTGACGGTGCGGCCAGGCAATTACGCCACCAGCGGCACGCCGCTGTTCGCGCTGGTCGACAGCCGCTCGTTCTATGTAATGGGCTATTTCGAAGAGACTAAGCTGCGCCATATCCGGCCCGGCTATAAGGCCAGGGTACGCCTCTACAGCGACAATCGCGTGCTGCAGGGCGAAGTAGAAAGTATTGGCCGCGCCATCTATGACCAGAGCGTGGAGAGCGACAGTTCGCTGATCCCCGATATTAAACCCAACGTGCCCTGGGTGCGCCTTGCGCAGCGCGTGCCGGTGCGTATCCGCTTAACCTCAGTGCCTGAAGATTTGCCGCTGGTAGCGGGCACGACCTGCACTATCTCCATCACGCCATGAACCTGCAGTGGCTGGAGTGGCAAAATCTGCCCTGGGTGAAAGCGACCGGCGGCCAGTGGCGCTATGCCTTGCGCAACGCTATCGCCATGTGTCTGGCGCTAAGTCTCGCCTACGCGCTGGCGCTGGACGAACCCTATTGGGCGATGACCTCCGCCGCCGTGGTCAGCTTTCCCACCGTCGGCGGCGTAATCAGCAAGAGCCTGGGCAGGATTGCGGGCAGCCTGCTCGGCGCGGGCGCGGCGCTGCTGATCGCCGGACACACGCTGAACGAGCCGTGGCTGTTTGCGCTGGCCATCGCCAGCTGGCTGGCGCTCTGCACCTGGATTCAGAATCACTATCAGAATAACGTCGCCTACGCCTTTTCGCTGGCTGGCTACACCGCCGCCATCATCGTTTTCTCCACGGTCAACGTTACTGAAATCAACGATCTCTGGGAGATTACCCAGGCGCGCGTCTGCGAGGTCATCACCGGCATTTTGTGCGGCGGTTTGATGATGATGATCCTGCCCAGCACCTCAGACGGGGACACGCTAATCACCTCGCTGAAGGAGATGCATACGCGCCTGCTCGATCACGGTCGGCTGCTGTTACAGCGTGAGAGCACCGATAACGTGCGTAGCGCCCACGAGAACGTCATTGGCCAGATCCTGACCCTGAACCTGTTGCGGATTCAGGCCTTCTGGAGCCATTACCGCTTCCGTCGCCAGAACAACGTGCTGAACTACGTGCTGCATCAGCAGCTGCGCCTGACCAGCGTCATCTCCAGCCTGCGGCGAATGCTGCTCAACTGGCCCGACGCGCCGGACAGACTGTATAACGTAGTGCGGCAGCTGCTCGACGAGCTTGAGCGCGGCGACAGCGATAAATATCGTCTGGCGCGCCTGCTGGCGGATGCGGCGCCGCAGCGGTCAGACGATTACCGCTACCAGGCTTTCTGGCACCGCCTGCGCTATTTCTGCTGGCTTTATCTGAATATCAGCCGCTGGCTGCGGCTGTTTGAGCAGGCCGACGCCGACGCGCGCCTTACTCCGCCCGCCGTTCCGGCGCTGGCGCGACGCAGCGACAGTGCCGAAGCCAGCTGGAGCGCGCTGCGTACCTTCAGCGTCATTATTCTGGGTTGCGCATTTACTCTCGCCACGCAGTGGGATTCCGGCGCGGCGGCGCTGACGCTGGCCGCCATCAGCTGCGTGCTCTATTCGTCTGTGCCTTCGCCGGTCAGCAGCGTCTCGCTGCTGCTGAAAACCCTGCTGCTGCTTTCGGTGTTCAGCTTTATTATCAAGTTCGGCCTGATGGTGCAGGTCAGCGTGCTGTGGCAGTTTCTGCTCTTTCTTTTTCCGTTATTGATCACCCTGCAGCTTTTTAAGGTACAGCAAAAGAAACGCGCGGCGCTGTGGGGCCAGCTGATTGTCTTCGGCGGATCTTTTCTCGCCGTCACCAATCCGCCCACTTACGATTACCAAAGCTTCCTTAACGACAATATCGCCAAAGTGTGTGGCGTGCTGCTGGCATGGCTGGCCTTTCTTATTCTGCGTCCCGGTTCAGACAAGCTGCGCAGTCGACGCCATATTCGGGCCCTGCGGCAGGAATTTCTCGATCAGCTCAGCCGCAGGCCGCGGCTGAGTCAGAGCCGCTTTGAGTCACTGATCTATCACCGTATCCACCAGCTCAACGCCAGCCGTGACGAACCGGCGCGGCTCTGGCTGCTGCGCTGGGGCGTGGTGCTGCTGAACTGCTCGCATATCGTCTGGCAGCTGCGCGACTGGCAAAGCGATTCGCCCGCGCTGCTGGCAATGCGCGAGGCCATGCTGAAAAATCTTCATCGTATTATCAGCGGTAAAGGCGTGCAGCAGCGCGCGCTGGAGGAAACGCTGACGGAACTGCAGAAGAGCGTAGCGACGCTGGCGGCAGGAGGGAGCCAAAACGAAATCGAACTGGCCGGCATCGCGTGGCGGCTTTTCTGTTCGCTTTCACAGTTGCAACAGGCGCCCGCCTCTGCATAACACTATATTCACTAAGGTTAATAATTTATACTCGGCAACGCTAACAGGAAGTCTTAATCTCAAGGAATTTATGATGAAAAAAATCCTGGCTACCGCCCTTCTGCTGGCCTGTTCTTTACCGCTCTCTGCGCTTGCCGCAACCAAAACCGTTACCGTTACCGTTAAAGAGGCGAAAACGCTGCGTGACGATACGCGCGTCGTATTGACGGGCAAGATTGTTAGCCGCGCTGGCGATGACGACCATTACTGGCTGCAGGACAGTACGGGGAAAATACGTATCGATGTCGACGATGACGACTGGGAAGATAACCATGTGGCGATCGGCAAAAAGGTGCGCGTGGTGGGCGACGTGGATAAAAACGACGGACGTACTGAAATCGAGGTCGATCATATTCGCGTAGTGCACTAAAAAAACGCCGCCGTCGCTATCGGCGGCGATTTCACTAAATAACGCCGCAGGCTAAACGTCCGCCACCGCCGCCCAGCGGCGCAGGATGATCGGCATGGTTGTCGCCGCCCGCGTGTACCATCAGCGCTTTGCCTTTGATCGCCGAAAGCTTCTTGATGCGCGGCGCCAGCACCGGATAAGTGGCCGTGCCGTCAGCGCCGACATAGAGCGCTGGCAGATCGCCCAGATGCCCATCCTGCCACGGCCCCAGATGCTTGCCGCTATTTTGCGGATCGAGATGGCCGCCCGCCGCGCCCGCCGCTACGGCTTTGCCGTCGGTGGTTTTCGGTTCACAGCTACCATTGGCATGCACGTGGAAACCATGTACGCCCGGCGGCAACGCCTTGAGCTCTGGCGTAAAGGTCAAGCCATAGGCCGTCTCGGCGATTGTCACCTGACCAATGCTCTCCCCGGCGCCCTCCGGCGTGGCAAGTTTCAGTTCGACCTTCTCGCTGGCAGCCTGCGCCAGGCCACAAAAGGCCAGCGATACCATTAGCAAATTCATACGTCTCATTACACTTCCTCACATTTTGCAGCGGAAGCTATAAGCCTGGCCGCAATTTCAGGAAGTGCATAATAATCCGCGGAAAACTAGAACAGCGAAGGCTGCTCTGGCTCTTCCGGCGCGGCGGATTTAGCGGCGCGCTGCTGCCTTTGCCAGCGCAGACGACAGAGCCGCAGCACCTCGCGCTTGTGCGCATCGCTGAACTTCATCCAGTTGAAACGCTCGTCGCGACTGCGCAGGCAGCCGCGGCAGTAGCCGCGCTCGTCGCTCTGGCAGATTCCCCGGCATGGGCTGGGGACGGGAAAAAACTCTAATTGTTCAGCCAACGTCGCTCCTTATGCAGGGAAAAGTAAATTAGGTAATATTAATGTTAGTCTCTTTGGATTGTTGAGTATCGGTTAAAGTTTCAAATCGTTAACAGGGCTATGCTGATTGCTCTGTTTATCTTTGACTAACCGCCATGAAGCTGACCGCCCTGCGCTGCAACGAAATCGCCTTTAACTTTTATGCCGCGCTCTTTTTCACTTTCGTTCTTAACGCCGTGTTTCTGTTTCACGCCTGGAAGATAATCCCCTATGTGTCGGGCAAAGATTATCTTTTCGCCGCCACGCTGCCGCTGGTACTTTTCTGCGCCTTTCTGTTTATTTTCAGCGTCACCGCGCTGCCGTGGATAAGAAAACCGCTGCTGACGGCGCTGGTGGTGGTCAGCGCTGCAGCCAACTACTTTATCTACAGCTTCGGCACCGTAATCGACAGCAATATGATTCAGAACGTGTTTGAAACCGATCTGCAGGAGGCCAGGGCGCTGTTTAGCCTGCGTTACGCGCTCTGGCTGACGCTGTGCGGTATTCTGCCCGCGCTGCTCATCGGGCTGGTGACCATCAATAGTAAATGTCCGTGGTGGATGAATCTCGCTTTTCGTACCAGCTCCGCGCTTGCCGCCCTGCTGGTTGTTCTGCTGGTGGCCGCGCTTTTCTATAAGGATTACGCTTCGCTGGTACGCAATAACAAAGGGCTGATTAAGATGGTTACGCCTGCAAACGTTATCAGCGGTCTCGGGCACTATGCGAACGACCGCTGGTTCGCCGGCGATCGGTCGCTGATTGCCATCGGTCAGGACGCGCATAAAGGCCCGCAGATGCTGGCGGAGAAGAAAAAAACGCTGGTGGTCTTTGTGCTGGGCGAAACCGCCCGCGCGGAGAACTTCTCTCTCGGCGGCTACGCGCACAACACCAATCCGCAACTGGCGCAGGATGACGTTATCTATTACCCGCACGCCACCTCCTGCGGCACCGAAACCGCAATTTCCGTGCCCTGTATGTTCTCCAATATGCCGCGCGAGCACTATGACGCCAGCCTCGCGCATCATCAGGAAGGGCTTCTGGACGTGATGGCGCACGCGGGCGTCAGCGTGCTATGGCGGGAAAACGACGGCGGCTGTAAAGGCGCCTGCGACCGCGTACCGCACACGGATATGACGAAGTGGCAGCTGAACAACTTGTGCCAGCAAGGCTCCTGCCTGGACGACGTGCTGCTCTGGCGGCTGGATCGCTATCTTGACGGCATAAAAAATGACACGGTGATCGTCCTGCATCAGATGGGCAGCCACGGCCCGGCTTACTATCGGCGCTATCCGGCCGACCAGCGCGCTTTTACGCCGACCTGCGACAGCAATCAAATTCAGGACTGCGCCAGCCAGGCGCTGGTCAATACCTACGACAACTCTGTTGTCTATACGGATGCCATGCTGGATCGCACCCTCAGCCTGCTGAAAAATTACAGCGATCGCTTTAACGTCGCGCTGGTTTATCTTTCCGACCACGGCGAATCGCTGGGTGAACACGGCATCTATTTGCATGGCGCACCCTATATGCTGGCGCCCACGCAGCAAACGCATATTCCTTTTCTGCTGTGGCTTTCAGAAGGCTATGCCAGCAGCTTTGGCATCGATCGGCACTGTTTGCAGCGGCAGGCCAGCCGCGAGGCTGTGTCGCAGGATAATCTTTTTCATACGCTGCTGGGGATGATGAACGTGCAAACAGCAGAGTATCAGCCGGCGCTGGATATGATCCGATCGTGCCGTACGATTACGGATAACGGCGCTTTCTCTACTACGCTCATCACTCATTGACTATTACGGCTGGCCGGCGTTATCCCGACAGCCGGTTAACAAGGAGCGACTGATGGAGCTGAAAAAACTTTTTTCCCCGCTAAAAATCGGCGCGGTGGTAGCGTCTAACCGTATCTTTATGGCGCCGCTGACGCGCCTGCGCAGCATTGAGCCAGGCGATATTCCCACGCCGTTAATGGGCGACTATTATCGCCAGCGCGCCAGCGCCGGTCTGGTCATTACCGAAGCCACGCAGATCTCTTTTCAGGCCAAAGGCTACGCGGGCGCGCCGGGCCTGCACACCGCCGCGCAGATCGCCGCCTGGAAAGCCATTAACGCGGGCATTCATCAGCAAGGCGGCCACAGCGCGGTACAGCTATGGCATACCGGCCGCATCTCCCACAGCAGCCTGCAGCCCGACGGCAAAGCGCCCGTTTCGGCTTCGGCGATCAATGCCGACACCCGCACTTCCCTGCGCGACGAACAGGGCCGAACCATTCGCGAAGCGACCTCAACGCCACGCGAGCTTCGCGAAGATGAGATCGACGATGTTATTAACGATTTTCGCCAGGCGGTGATCAACGCGCGCGAAGCGGATTTCGATCTGGTGGAGCTGCATTCAGCGCACGGCTATCTGCTGCACCAGTTTATTTCGCCCGCCTCTAACCAGCGCACCGATGCCTACGGCGGCAGCGTGGAAAAGCGTACCCGTTTCGCGCTGGAGGTGGTCGACGCGGCTATCGAAGGCTGGCATGCCGACAGGATCGGCATCCGCATTTCGCCGCTTGGCCCTTTTAACGGTCTGGACAATGGTGAAGATCAGGAAGAGGCGGCGCTCTACTATATTGGCGAGCTGGCGAAGCGCAATCTGGCCTACCTGCACATCTCTGAACCGGACTGGGCGGGCGGCAAACCTTACAGCGACGCTTTTCGTCGGGCGATCCGCGCGGCTTATCCCGGCGTGATCGTAGGCGCCGGCGGCTATACCGCCGAAAAAGCGGAGGCGCTGATTGAGCAAGGGCTGATCGACGCCGTGGCTTTTGGCCGCGATTTTATCGCCAATCCGGATCTGGTAGAGCGCCTGCGGCAGAACTCGCCGCTGAACGAGCAGCGTCCGGAGCTCTTTTACGGCGGCGGCGCGGAAGGCTATACGGACTATCCTACGCTGGACTAGCCTGCGGCTTTTCTCGCCACCCGGCGCTTAACAACAGGATAGAGCACGCATTTCCTGGTTTTCGCCGGGTCAGAGCTGCTATTCTGTTGCGCTGATTTTTCGGTTTTAACGCCGTATGCCGCCGCAAAGGCCTGCCGTTCCGGTAACGGCAGCGAATTCCGGCTATGCTTGTTATCCGATGATAACGCTTGATAAGAGGATGTTATGCGCTTACTTCACACCATGCTGCGCGTTGGCGATCTGCAACGCTCCGTTGATTTTTACACCAAAGTGCTGGGCATGCGCCTGCTGCGCACCAGCGAGAACACCGAGTATAAATATACGCTGGCTTTCGTGGGCTACACCGAAGAGAGCGAAGGCGCTGTGATCGAGCTGACCTACAACTGGGGCGTCGATAAATATGAGCTGGGCGACGCCTATGGCCATATCGCGCTGGGCGTGGACGATGTCGCCGCTACCTGCGACCGCATCCGTAACGCGGGCGGCAACGTTACCCGCGAAGCTGGCCCGGTTAAAGGCGGCACTACCGTGATCGCGTTTGTGGAAGATCCGGACGGTTATAAAATCGAGCTGATTGAAAACAAACATGCAGGCCACGGCCTGGGCGCGTAACGCGCGCTGAAACTCAGGCGTCCGGTTCAGGCCGCGGCATCCTGCGTTTAGCTGTTCAGCCCTGTGAAGGCGCCACTGCGGCGCCTTTCTTTCGCCTTTCCCCTGCTGCAACCCATGCCGAAATTTGCCATACTATGCGCTCAATTTTCGCCTGTGAGATCCTGATGTCCGAATCGAACGAACTTAACGCCCTCAGCAGCCGTTTTCGCGGTTTTTATCCGGTAGTGATCGATGTTGAAACCGCAGGTTTTGACGCTAAAACCAATGCCTTGTTGGAAATAGCCGCGGTCACGCTGAAAATGACCGATGACGGCTGGCTGGAGAAGGACGAAACGCTACATTTTCACGTTGAGCCGTTCGAAGGTTCCGTTCTGCAACCCGAAGCGCTGGCCTTTAACGGCATCGATCCCGCCAATCCGCTACGCGGCGCGGTCAGCGAATATGAAGCGCTGCACGCCATCTTTAAAGCCGTACGCAAAGGCATTAAGGATCAGGGCTGCAATCGCGCCGTGATGGTGGCCCATAACGCCACTTTCGACCTCAATTTTATGAACGCCGCGGCGGAACGCGCCGGACTGAAGCGTAATCCTTTTCACCCTTTTGTGACTTTTGACACCGCCGCGCTGAGCGGGCTGGTGCTGGGACAAACGGTGCTGGCCAAAGCCTGTACCGCTGCCGGTATGCCGTTTGACAGCACTCAGGCGCATTCGGCGCTGTATGATACCGTGCAAACTGCCGATCTGTTCTGCGAGCTGGTTAACCGCTGGAAACGGCTGGGCGGCTGGCCGCTGCCGCAAACGGCGAACGCCGAATAAAAAACGGGCCTGACGCTCTGTCAGGCCCGATCGTTTTAAAATCCTGCCGCTTGCTTGCCGCGCGCTGTTATTCCGCCGCGTCGGAAGGATATTTCTGCGCGGTTTCCTTGATCAGCTGCTGCAGTTCGCCAGCCTGGAACATCTGGATAATGATGTCGCAGCCGCCGACCAGCTCGCCGTCCACCCACAGCTGCGGGAAGGTTGGCCAGTTAGCATATTTTGGCAGTTCGGCACGAATTTCCGGATTCTGCAGGATATCGACATAGGCAAAACGCTCGCCACAGGCGGAGAGCGCCTGCACGGCCTGCGCCGAAAAGCCGCAGCTTGGCAGTTTCGGGGAGCCTTTCATATACAGCAGGATCGGGTTCTCTGCGATCTGGCGCTCAATTTTCTCAATAGTGCTCATAAATGCCTTCCTCAATCGGCTACTTCGTGTCTGTATAGTGTAGCGAGTCTGCGCGCGCGATGAAAATGGCATTTTCAGCCGCCGCAAGGCCGCTACGTTTTGGAAACAGAACGTTAAAATACCATTTCCCGCTCGCTCACGCTGCGTTAACTGCAAAAAATCGCGGCAAATTTGCGCAGATAAGCGGTTGAACAGCCTGAATTTTACAGCTTTTACCGCTTCGCGAGGATTGAAACAAAAAAGGCCTTACTTTTTAGTAAAGAGTTCGTTTAGAATTGACCTAACCGACTGCCCAGGCGCAGATCTCCTGATTAAGCCATGCTCTTGCCTCTGGCGGGAGCACAAACTGTTAATGGTAAAGATGCGTTTACTCATCACGCTGCTGATGCTGGCTTTTGCCCAGCTGTTTATCTCTATGGCGCACGCATCGCCACACGCCGCCGTTAAGGCGGATCATCATAAGGCAGACAGCGTTACGCCTGCCCGCGAAAGCGATCGCCGCAAGCGCCGACCGATTAAAACCACCGCCCGCAAAGTAAAAGAAACCCGTCAGCCCGTTGTTAAAAAATATAAGTTGCGCAAAAAAGAGCAGCACGCCGTCGCCGCGCTTCCGCCGAAGAAACGCTACGGTCGTCATCGCTTGCGCAACGAGGAGGCGGAAGCCCTGACCAGCGGCTCGGCCACCTCGCCGCTCAGGCTCAGCAAAGCGCACCGCGCGCGCTATCAAAAAGCCCGCGAAACCGCGATGAATAAACTGATGGATCAGCTGGGCAAGCCCTATCTGTGGGGCGGCACTTCGCCTAAAACCGGTTTCGACTGCAGCGGCCTGGTCTGGTACGCCTATAAGGATTTGGTTAAATTTAAAATCCCTCGTACCGCCAACGAGATGTACCATCTCAGAGACGCGGCCTCTGTTAAACGCAACGAGCTGGAGAAAGGCGATCTGGTCTTCTTCCGCATTAACGGTCGCGGCGCGGCGGATCACGTTGGCGTCTATCTGGGCAACGGCAAATTTATCCAGTCGCCGCGTACCGGCAAGGATATCCAGGTCAGCGCGCTGACGGAGGATTACTGGGAACAGCACTATGTCGGCGCCCGTCGGGTCATGACGCCGAAAACAATCCGCTAGCCTGCTGTACTCCGGCCGGTATCGTCGCAGACGAACCGGCCTTTTCACCGCAAATTTCCACCGGCCGGCCTAAAATTCTCGTTTTTTGCGCCTGCTCTTGTTAGAATCCACGATCTGTTGCGCAACGGGCCTGTTTGTCGCTATCGCCTCCTTTCAGGCCGGTTTCGCATTCTGTTTACTCCCTTCTGATGTAACCATTCCGCAACAAAATATGCGCAATTTATATCAGGAGCGCTGGAATTCCAGGCAAACGTTTAACAAACCGCTTTTCAGTGACTTACTGAACAGCGCAGGAGTCTTTTTTCATGGCAACCATCAAAGATGTGGCCAAACGCGCCGGCGTGTCCACCACGACCGTGTCCCACGTCATTAATAAAACCCGCTTTGTCGCTGAAGAGACGCGGGAAGCCGTCTGGGCAGCGATTAAAGCGCTGCACTATTCCCCCAGCGCCGTGGCCCGCAGCCTGAAGGTCAATAACACCAAAACTATCGGCCTGCTGGCGACCTCCAGCGAAGCGCCCTACTTCGCTGAAATTATCGAGGCGGTGGAGCATAGCTGCTTCGCTAAGGGCTACACGCTTATCCTGGGCAACGCGCATAACGAGCTGGAAAAGCAAAAAGCCTATCTGTCAATGATGGCGCAGAAGCGCGTCGACGGCCTGTTGGTGATGTGTGCCGAATACCCGGACGAGCTGATCACCATGCTGGAAGAACACCGCAATATTCCGATGGTGGTCATGGACTGGGGCGAATCGCGCGGCGACTTTACCGATACCATTCTGGATAACGCTTTTGAAGGCGGCTATCTGGCAGGCCGCTATCTGATCGATCGCGGCCACCGCGATATCGGTGTCATCCCCGGCCATATGGAGCGCAATACGGGCGGCGGCCGCCATGCCGGTTTCCTGAAGGCGCTGGCGGAAGCGGGCATTACGCTGCGCGACGAATGGCTGGTACAGGGCGACTTCGAACCGGAGTCGGGCTATCGCGCCATGCAGCAGCTGCTGGCGCAAAAGCAGCGGCCTACCGCGGTTTTCTGCGGCGGCGACGTGATGGCGATGGGCGCGATTTGCGCAGCGGATGAAATGGGCCTGCGCGTGCCGCAGGATATTTCGGTGATCGGGTATGATAACGTGCGCAACTCACGCTACTTCACGCCTGCGCTCACTACCGTGCATCAGCCAAAAGAGCGCCTGGGCGCGACAGCGTTCAATATGCTGCTCGATCGCATCACCAGCAAGCGCGAAGAGCCGCAGACCATTGAAGTGCATCCTACGCTGATTGAGCGCCGTTCCGTCGCGGATGGCCCTTTCCTCGACTATCGTCGCTAGCGTTACGGGCGGCGCCAGGCCGCCCTGTTAAGCTTCCCGCAGCCATTCGCTGTTCAGCGTCTCCGTTTCCCCCAGATACTCCAGCAGCCACTGCAGCGCCGGCGAAGCCTGCTGTTCCGACCAGCTGACGCAGCAGGGACTGTCCGGAAAAGGCGGATCCAGCTGCAGTTCGCACAGCGAGCCGTTTTGCAGTAGCGGTTGCGCAAGATGACCTGGCACCATGCCAACGCACAGTCCGGCCAGCAGGCAGTCGAAGGCACTTTCCCAGTCCGGCGCCACCAGCCGTCGCTGGTTGTCCAGAGTCCAGGTCGTTCTTTTGGGCAGCGCGCGCGAGGTATCCTCCAGCACCAGCGAAGGCCATGCGCGGATCGCCTCTTCGCTGACTTTCTCCTGACGTTGCGCAAGCGGATGACCCGCTTTGACTACGCAGCGCCAGTTCAGCATCCCCATATTGCGAAAAGCGAAGCGTCCGCCAACCGGGATAGCCTGCGTCGCGCCGATCGCCACATCGACCCGACCATCGGCCAGCGCGTCCCAAACGCCGTTAAAGACCTCTGGTGACAGATGCAGCTCCATATCGGGAAAGTGGCGGTAAAAATCCACCACCAGCTGGCGGGTCCGCGACGTTTTGACGATGCGATCCACGGCGATATTCAGCTGTCCGCGCCAGCCGTTGGCGACCTGCTGACACTGCCGTCGCGTGGCAAGCATTTTTTTGATAACAAGACGCCCTTCCTGAATAAAATGCTCGCCTGCGGCCGTAAGGACGACATCCCGATGGCGTCGCTCGAACAGCGGTACCGCCAGCCACTCCTCCAGCTGTCGTACGGTATAGCTGACAGCGGACGGAACGCGGTGCAGCTCCGCCGCTGCTGCGGTGAAGCTGCCGGTTCTGGCGACCGCATCAATCACTTCAAGCGAATGTTCTGACCACATAATCTTCCTGCAAAATTTTTGAACGCAGGACGCAAATATTACCGTTTCACAAGCGCCGCGCCACTCTTTTACACTGCCGGCCGCGATTCACCTGACAATAAGAGCGATTTAACATGCCTTCGAAAGGATTTTTGCTTTACCTGGCGCTGCTCAGCGTCGCCGGTTTTCTGGCCACCGATATGTATCTGCCTGCCTTTACCGCCATGCAGCAGGATCTCCAAACCGAAGCAGGCGCCATTAGCGCCAGCCTGAGCCTGTTTTTGGCGGGCTTCGCCAGCGCGCAGCTGTTCTGGGGGCCGCTTTCCGACCGTATCGGCCGCAAGCCGGTGCTGTTGATGGGGCTGGGACTCTTCGCCGTCAGCTGCGGCGCGATGTGGTGGGCGGACTCGACCGCCATGCTGCTGGTGCTGCGTTTCGTGCAGGCCGTAGGGATTTGCGCCGCCGCCGTAAGCTGGCAGGCGCTGGTTATCGACCGCTACCCCGCCGCGCAGGCCAACCGCGTTTTTGCCACTATTATGCCGCTGGTGGCGCTCTCGCCGGCGCTGGCGCCGCTGCTGGGCGCCTGGCTGCTGAACCACTTTAGCTGGCGCGCCATCTTTCTGGCGCTGCTGCTGCTGGCGCTGATCCTGCTGGTCGCCACGCTGTTCCTCGCTTCGCCCGGCGCAAAGCCGCACAAAGAGGAAGCGAAAGTCGGCTTCTTTACCCTGCTGAAATCGCCGGTCTGGAGCGGCAACGTGCTGATTTACGCCGCCTGCTCCGCCAGCTTTTTCGCCTGGCTGACCGGTTCGCCTTTTATTCTGGCGGAACGGGGCCTGTCGCCTGGCGATATCGGTCTGAGCTATGTGCCGCAAACGCTGGCCTTTTTGGTCGGCGGCTACGGCTGCCGGACGCTGCTGAAACAGACGGAAGGCGCTTCGCTGCTGCCGTGGCTGCTGGCGCTGTATGCACTCAGCGTCGGCGCTTTCTTTATCGCCGCTCAGATGGAGGCGCCGTCGACATGGGGACTGCTGCTGCCGTTTTGCGGAATGGCGCTGGCTAACGGCGCCATCTACCCGATTGTGGTCGCCAACGCGCTGCTGCCTTTTCCTCAGGCGAGTGGTAAAGCGGCCGCGCTGCAAAATACCCTGCAGCTTGGCCTCTGCTTTATCGCCAGCATGATTGTTTCCGGCTTTATCGCTACCCCGCTCTTTACTACCTCGCTGGTGATGCTGAGCACGATCTTTATGACGATGCTCGGCTATATGTTACAGCGAAGCCGGTCAGTCAGAACGACCTATGCTCGCGCAGAAAGTCGCCGTTAAAAGACTGATTCTATTTAGTTAGTCTCCTAACAATAAGCCGTTGAATATTGCCTGAGGTGAGCATATACTCAATTCAGGCAATAAATTATAACAATCCCGTATCATTTTTTTGAGTCCTGACAGGGTTGTCCGGGTATGTTGTGGCAGGCTCCCTCCGCTCTGCAGGTTTCAGTTCAATCCTCTGTAACGCCTGATATCAGGCGCACGTCGTCGCGTGCGTTTTCTCACATACCTGCGGAAATTGACTATTCTTTTTCTCAGGTTTCAATCACGAAGGGTGATGGAGAAGCTATGAGTTCATCGTGTATAGAAGAAGTGAGCCTGGAAGAAAATCAATGGTATCGCATCGTCCAGGAAATGCTGCGCAAAGCGGATATCGATATCAACGGCAGCCGACCCTGGGATATTCAGGTGACGCACCCCGATTTCTTTAAGCGCGTGATGCAGGAAGGATCGCTGGGCCTGGGCGAAAGCTATATGGATGGCTGGTGGCAATGCGAGCGGCTGGATATGTTTTTCCATCGCGTTCTGCTGGCGAAGCTGGACCAGCAGCTGCCACATCATTTCAAAGATACGCTGCGTATCGCCGCTGCCCGTCTGACCAATCTGCAATCCCGCAAGCGCGCCTGGATAGTCGGCAAGGAACATTACGACCTCGGCAACGACCTGTTCACGCTGATGCTCGATCCCTATATGCAATACTCCTGCGGCTACTGGAAAGAGGCGCAAACGCTGGAGCAGGCGCAGGAAGCCAAGCTGAGGATGATCTGCGAGAAGCTCTCGCTGGAGCCGGGCATGACGCTGCTGGATATCGGCTGCGGTTGGGGAGGCCTGGCGGCTTACGCTGCACGCAACTACGGCGTAAAAGTCTCTGGCGTCACCATTTCCGCCGAGCAGCAGAAGCTGGCGCAGCAGCGCTGCGAAGGGCTGGACGTCACTATTCTGCTACAGGATTATCGTGACCTTGACCAGCAGTTCGATCGCATCGTCTCCGTGGGCATGTTTGAGCACGTTGGGCCGAAAAACTACGCCACCTATTTTGATGTCGTCGACCGCAACCTCAAGCCGGATGGCATATTTCTGCTGCACACCATCGGCGCCAATACAACGGACGATAAGGTCGATCCCTGGATCGATAAATACATCTTTCCCAATGGCCGTCTGCCTTCCGTACGGCATATCGCCGAAGCGCACGAGCCGCATTTTGTCATGGAAGACTGGCATAATTTCGGTGCGGATTACGATCTGACGCTGATGGCCTGGCACCAGCGCTTTTTAGACGCCTGGCCGCAGCTGGCGGACAGCTATGGCGAACGTTTTAAACGAATGTTCAGCTACTATTTGAATGCCTGCGCGGGCGCCTTCCGCGCGCGCGATATCCAGCTCTGGCAGGTCGTATTTACTCACGGCAAGGAAGGCGGTTTGCGGGTGCCGCATTAGCACAGGATAAAAAGGTCGGCGCTGATGCCGACCTTTTTTTATTCCGCTTCCGGCTCGCTTTCTGCAGCGGCGGCCAGAAGTGCGGCTTCGCGCTGCGCCAGCACGCGCTCAACGGTTTCGACAATCGCCTGAGTGTGCGGATCGATCTCGATATTCACGCGATGCCCCAGCCGCTTGCTGCCGAGCGTGGTTCTGGCCAGCGTTTCCGGGATAAGATGCACGCAGAATTTGGTTTTGGTGACTTCGCCTACGGTCAGGCTAATACCGTCGATACCGATAAAGCCTTTATGCAGAATATATTTCATCTGCTCGCTGTCCTGCGGCTTAAACCAGATTTCGCGGTTATTTTCTGAGGTCAAAATTTTTGTAATTTCCGCAGTAGTCATAATATGACCGGACATTAAATGACCGCCGATTTCATCGCTGAATTTTGCCGCGCGCTCGACGTTGATTAAATCACCTGGTTTTAAATCGCCCAGATTAGTGATGCGCAAAGTTTCTTTCACCAGATCGAAACTGACGCGATCGCCTTCAACGGCCGTGACCGTCAGGCAGCAGCCGTTGTGCGAGACGGATGCGCCCAGCTCCAGGCCCGGCAGCAGCTCCTCGGGCATACGAATGATATGCGTGCGAAAATTCGGTTTCTCTTCGATTGCCAGCACCTCTGCGGTGCCCTGCACAATACCGGTAAACATAATTATGACCTCGGTGGATTTTTCGCTATTCTTGTCAGATCTCAAAACTATATCAAATAGTCCCTCTCCCTTCAGTTAAAAAACAGGTGTATACGTGCAGAAGTATCTGACAGAGGCGCGTCAATTGCTGGCGCTGGCGATCCCGGTCATCTTCGCGCAGATAGCGCAAACCGCTATGGGCTTTGTGGATACGGTAATGGCTGGCGACGTCAGCGCCACGGACATGGCCGCGGTGGCGGTCGGTACCTCCATCTGGATGCCCGCTATTCTGTTCGGCCATGGACTGCTGCTTTCGCTGACGCCCGTTGTGGCGCAATACAATGGTTCAGGCCGCCGCGACCGCATCGCTTTTCAGGTGCGCCAGGGCTACTGGCTGGCGGCTTTCGCTTCACTGCTGGTAATGGTGGTGCTCTATAACGCGGGCTACGCTATTCGCGCCATGCACGATATCGATCCCGTTATGGCGGACAAAGCCGTCGGCTATCTGCATGCGCTGCTGTGGGGCGCGCCCGGCTATCTCTTCTTTCAGACCGCGCGCAACCAGTGTGAAGGCCTCGCGAAAACCAAGCCGGGCATGGTGATGGGCTTTCTGGGGCTGCTGGTCAATATTCCGGTCAACTATATCTTTATCTACGGCCACTTTGGTATGCCGGCACTGGGCGGCGTTGGCTGCGGCGTGGCGACGGCATCCGTTTACTGGGTGATGTTTATCGCCATGAAATTCTGGGTATCGCGCGCCAGCTCCATGCGTGATATTCGCCTGGCGGATCGGTTCAGCCCGCCGGACGCCAAAGCGCTTGCCCGCCTGTTTAAACTTGGCCTGCCCGTCGCGCTGGCGCTGTTTTTCGAGGTGACGCTTTTCGCTGTGGTCGCGCTGCTGGTATCACCATTGGGGATTGTTGACGTGGCGGGCCATCAGATCGCGCTGAACTTCAGCTCGCTGATGTTCGTGCTGCCGCTCTCGCTTGGCGCAGCCACCACTATACGTGTGGGCTTCCGGCTTGGTCAGGGATCAACGGAAGCGGCGCGCGTTTCGGCCTGGACCGCGCAGGCTGTTGGCGTCTCCCTGGCGCTGCTGACGGCGGTGTTTACGGTGGTGTTTCGTGAGCAGATCGCCCTGCTCTATAACCAGAATCCGGCGGTGGTCACGCTGGCGTCCCAGCTTATGCTACTGGCTGCCGTCTATCAGTTCTCTGATTCGATTCAGGTCATCGGCAGCGGCATATTGCGCGGCTATAAGGATACGCGCGCCATCTTTTTTATCACCTTTATCGCTTACTGGGTACTTGGGCTGCCCTGCGGCTATATTCTGGCGCTTACCGATTGGGTGGTGGAACCTATGGGGCCGGCGGGCTTCTGGATCGGCTTTATCATCGGACTGACCTCCAGCGCCGTTATGATGGTCTGGCGTATCCTGCGCCTGCAGCGCCAGCCTGTGGCACAGCTGCTGGCGCGCGCCGAACGCTAGCAGCGGCAGAATGTTTAAAAATGCTGCGCTTCGCACAGTTGCGCAGCAGTCACGCTAAAATTAGCGATTTCTGCTTGCAAGCCGTCAGGGCTGTCGTTAATATTCGTCCCCGCTGTCACCCAGACAGCACAATGCGTTCTTAGCTCAGTTGGTTAGAGCACCACCTTGACATGGTGGGGGTCGGAGGTTCGAGTCCTCTAGAACGCACCAAAGTGCGTCCGTAGCTCAGTTGGTTAGAGCACCACCTTGACATGGTGGGGGTCGGTGGTTCGAGTCCACTCGGACGCACCAAATCACGTTTTCCGTCTCGTTGACCAGATTGCCGCTCAGACAGGCGTCAAAAGTTCGGGTCATCCAGAACGCCCCAAGTGCGTCCGTAGCTCAGTTGGTTAGAGCACCACCTTGACATGGTGGGGGTCGGTGGTTCGAGTCCACTCGGACGCACCAAATCACGTTTTCCGTCTCGTTGACCAGATTGCCGCTCAGGCAGGCATCAGAAGTTCGGGGCATCTACATCGCTTTACCTACTCTTCCGCACTTTTAAAGACCTTTTTATCGTTTATCTGCCAGCCGTTTTCGAACCGCTCTTTTTCGCCCGCCAGCCGTTTTTTTTGCGCAACAATCTGATCTGGTGCAAGCTTTCCCCGCTTCGCAACCACTTTTTAATTGGTTTTCAATGGGCTGAGTAGCTATAATACGAAACGTTGTTTCACTTGAATGGTTTCAGCGTATGGTTGGCCCTTTAGCAAAAACGATAGCTGGTTGCGCAACCAAATTTTGCGCCGGCGCCAAATCCGCGTTTAAACTTCCTCTGCACGCTTTTTTTCTGTCACCTATCCTTAAGCTGTATCGCAGTTCGCCGTCAGGCAATCATGCTTTTCCGGCGCGCACTACCAACCACCGGGATTTCGCTTTATTTCATCCATTAACTTAACAGATGACTCGTCATGAAAAAGACCAAGATTGTTTGTACCATCGGTCCAAAAACCGAATCGGAAGAAATGTTGACCAACCTGCTGGACGCGGGCATGAACGTCATGCGTCTGAACTTCTCTCACGGCGACTATGACGAACACGGTAAGCGTATCGCTAACCTGCGCGCGGTGATGAGCAAAACCGGCAAACAGGCCGCTATTCTGCTGGACACCAAAGGCCCGGAAATCCGTACCATGAAGCTGGAAGGCGGCGCGGACGTTTCCCTGAAGGCCGGACAAACCTTCACCTTTACCACTGACCAGTCCGTTATCGGCAACAGCGAGCGCGTTGCGGTCACCTATTCGGGCTTTGCCGCCGACCTTTCCATCGGCAACACCGTGCTGGTGGACGATGGCCTGATCGGCCTGGAAGTCACCGAAGTCACTGAACATACCGTTGTTTGTAAAGTGCTGAATAACGGCGACCTGGGCGAAAACAAAGGCGTTAACCTGCCGGGCGTTTCCATTCAGCTGCCTGCGCTGGCCGAGAAAGACAAACGCGACCTGATCTTCGGCTGCGAACAGGGCGTGGATTTCGTCGCCGCTTCCTTTATCCGCAAGCGTTCCGACGTATTGGAAATCCGCGAGCACCTCAAGCAGCACGGCGGTGAGCATATCCAGATCATCTCTAAAATTGAAAACCAGGAAGGCCTGAACAATTTTGACGAGATTCTGGACGCTTCCGACGGCATCATGGTGGCGCGTGGCGACCTGGGCGTGGAAATCCCGGTTGAAGAGGTCATTTTCGCGCAGAAGATGATGATCAAGAAGTGTAACCGCGCGCGTAAAGTGGTGATCACCGCGACGCAGATGCTGGATTCGATGATCAAAAATCCACGCCCTACCCGTGCGGAAGCCGGCGACGTGGCTAACGCCATCCTGGACGGTACCGATGCGGTAATGCTCTCTGGCGAAAGCGCCAAGGGTAAATACCCGCTGGAATCCGTGACCATTATGGCCACCATCTGCGAACGCACCGATCGCGTGATGAAGAGCCGTATCGACTCTCAGCACGACAACCGCAAAATGCGCATTACCGAAGCGGTATGCCGCGGCGCGGTAGAAACGGCTGAGAAGCTGGAAGCGCCGCTGATTGTGGTAGCGACCGAAGGCGGCAAATCGGCTAAATCGGTGCGTAAGTACTTCCCGAACGCCACCATTCTGGCTTTAACCACCAACGAGCAGACCGCGCGTCAGCTGATCCTGAGCAAAGGCATCGTGGCTTCTGTGGTTAAAGAGATCGCTTCTACGGACGATTTCTACCGTATTGGTAAGGAAGCGGCGATCGCCAGCGGCTACGGTCAGAAAGGCGATGTGGTAGTGATGGTTTCCGGCGCGCTGGTACCAAGCGGAACCACGAATACCGCCTCTGTGCACGTTCTGTAATCAAAGATTACGCCTTGTAGTGAAAAAGCGCCCCGAGAGGCGCTTTTTTTACAATTCCGCTAACAACTTTTTCTAAAAATTCCAATCGAAATTAACGATGCAATCAGTCCATAAGCCGGGATAACTCCGATTGAAATTATCTGTTTTCGCTTAATTTTTTAGCCTTTTCCGCAAAGACGATGCATCTTTGAGCGAACGATCAAATTTAAGCACGTTCTCACCAAAAATTTATTCTCATTGGAAAAAACTTTGTGTAATACTTGTAACGCTACATGGAGATTAACTTAATCTAGAGGGTATAAATAATGAATCGTACTAAACTGGTACTGGGCGCGGTAATCCTGGGTTCAACTCTGCTGGCTGGTTGCTCAAGCAACGCTAAAATTGACCAGCTGTCTACCGACGTTCAGACTCTGAACGCTAAAGTTGACCAGCTGAGCAACGACGTGAACGCAATCCGTTCTGACGTTCAGGCTGCTAAAGACGACGCAGCACGCGCTAACCAGCGTCTGGACAACCAGGCTCACTCTTACCGTAAGTAAGAGTTCTGGTTTAAAAATGGCGCACAGTGTGCGCCATTTTTTTTGTCTGCGTTTTATCTCTGCTGAAGGGCGCTCCAGCCCGTCGAAAACTGCTCTGGCCCTCTTCTCTCAGCTTTCTGGCAAAATCGCTTACAGCGCTTGTGACGCCTTTACAGGCGCTGCCGCTGAAGCCTCTCCGCTGTTCACCAGCACCGGCATTCCGGAACGCCTTGTCAGCGCCTCTCTAACGACCTCCCGATCGCTCAGCTCGCTGCTGATAAACTTTTTCGTTTTCGTTGTCAGAGCGATCGGTAGCGTCTGCGGATCGTCTTTTTCACTATGCGACAGCGGCTGATGCACTTCAAGGTAGCGTTTGCCGTCCGGCTCCACCGCGTATTTAACCGGCTGATTGATTATCTGCACTCGGGTGCCTTCCGGCACGCTGTTAAACAGGCTTTCGATGTCGTCAGGCCGCAGGCGAATGCAGCCGGAGCTGACGCGCATCCCGATACCGAAATCGGCATTGGTGCCGTGGATCAGATAGTGGCCTTTGCCCCAGGCCAGACGCAGCGCATAAAGTCCCATAGGGTTATCCGGGCCGGCCGGTATAGTAACCGGTAGCGTTTTGCCTTCCGCCGCATAGCGCTTGCGGATATTAGGCGTTGGCGTCCAGGTGGGATTTGGGATTTTCTGGCTGATGCGGGTGATCATCGCGGGCGTGTTGGCGCCGAGCTGGCCGATGCCGATGGGATAAACCACTACTTTATTTTCATCTTTCGGATAGTAATAGAGCCGCAGCTCCGCCACGTTGACGACTATCCCTTCCCTTTTCGTGTCGGGCAGCAGCATTTGACCGGGAATAACCAGCTGCGAGCCCGCTTTGGGTAGCCAGGGATCGGTGCCGGGGTTCGCCTCAAGCATTCCCAGCAGGCCCGTCTGAAACTGCGCTGCGATGCTCTCCAGCGAGCGGCCATCGTTGGGCACGGTGTAGAGTTGGTTTTCACCAATCAGGCGGCTGTCGGCTGCGGGAAGAGGATATTCAGCCGCATGGACGGCAATGCAGAAGAAAAACAAAAAAGAGGATAGCAGAATGTTCATTGTCGTTTCTCGTCAGGAAAATACTTCCCGTCTCGCTGACGGGAAGTCTGTCGAGAAGTGTAGCAACTTAGCCGATGCTGTCCTGCGCTTTCTGGCGAATAGCGCGGATCATCGCTTCCAGCCCCTGCGAGCGCGAAGGCGTCAGGTGCTGGGTCAGCGCCAGCTCGGCGAACCACGGCCGCACGTCGAAATCCAGGATTTCCGCTGGGGTCATTTGCTGGTAAAGCACGAAAACCACGGCAATCAGGCCTTTGACGATAGCGGCGTCGCTGTCGCCCTGTAGCAGCGCGCGCCCCTGCTCATCCAGATCCATTACAATCCAGACCTGGCTCTGACAGCCGGAAATGGTGTTTTCCGGCAAGTGCTGCGACTCCGGCAGCGGTGGCAGCTTCGCGCCCAGCTCTATGACATAGAGGTATTTCTCTTCCCAGTTGGCGCAGCGGGAAAAGTTACGTACCAGTCTCTCTTTATCAGGCAAGGTTGCCATCGGTTCTCCTTTGCCGGTCTAGCCGCCCAGCAGCATATGTATACGTGTCAGGCCAGCCGCCAGGCGATCGACCTCTTCTTCGCTATTATACAAAACAAACGAAGCGCGACACATTGCCGGCACGTTGTAGTGGTGCATCAGCGGCATGGCGCAGTGATGGCCGGTACGAATAGCGATACCGTAGCGATCCAGGAAGCTGCCCACGTCATAGGCGTGATGCTGTCCCAGATTGAAAGCGATAACGCCTGCACGCGCCTGCGGGCCGTAGATGATCAGATCGGGAACAGTAGCCAGCTTCTCCATCGCGTAGCGCATCAGCTCCTGCTCGCGCTGCGCAATGTTTTCCAGCCCCAGCTCCTCGACCCACTTCAGCGCCGCGCCCAGACCCATAATGCCGCCGGTATTCGGCGAACCGGCTTCAAAGCGCCACGGCGCTGCGGCATAGGTCGTGCCTTCGGTCAGGCTTACGGTCGCAATCATCGAACCGCCGCCTTCCCACGGCGGCATTTGATCCAGCATGGCTTTGCGGCCATAGAGGATACCAATGCCTGATGGGCCGTAAATTTTATGGCCGGAGAAGAGGTAGAAGTCGCAGCCCAGATCCTGCACGTCAACCTTCGAGTGCATTACCGCCTGCGCACCGTCGATCAGCGTGGCGACGCCTGCGGCTTTCGCCTGCGCCACCAGCTCTTTCACCGGGTTGATGGTGCCCAGCACGTTGGAAACATGCGTGACGGCCAGCATACGGGTACGGCTGTCCATCAGCTTCGACAGCGCGGTCAGATCCAGCTCGCCTTCGGCCGTCAGAGGAATAAAACGCACTTCTGCGCCAGTACGCTCGGCCACCATCTGCCACGGAACAATATTGGCGTGGTGCTCCATCTCGGTAATGATGATGTTGTCGCCGGGCTGCAGCTCACTGCCGCCCCAGCTGCTGGCCACAAGGTTGATGCCTTCGGTGGTGCCTTTGACAAACACAATCTCTTCCGGCGACGCGGCGTTAAGGAAACGCGCAGCGCGTGCGCGAACCTCTTCCATCTCCGTGGTCGCTTCGGCGCTCAGGGTATGAATACCCCGATGCACCGCCGCATAACCGTGCTCGTAGAAATGGCTCTCCGCGTCGATAACCGCCTGCGGTTTTTGCGCGCTGGCGGCGCTGTCGAGGTAAGCCAGCGGCTGGCCGTTTACTTCTCGCGCCAGTACGGGAAAATCAGCCCTGACGCGTGTCAGGTCGAAACTCATTTAATGCCTCCGGGAAAGCGCTGCGCGATACGCTGCATCACCGCTTCCTTCAGTACCTCGTCCGTGATGGCTTCGGTCAGCTCAGCGGCAAAGGCGTAGATAATCATGCGCTGGGCTGACTCTTCGCTGATGCCGCGAGCGCGCAGATAGAACATCTGCTCGTCATCGATACGGCCGATAGTGGCGCCGTGGCTGCACTTAACATCGTCGGCGTAGATTTCCAGCTGCGGCTTGGTGTCCACTTCCGCCAGACGTCCCAACAGCAGGTTGTTGTTGGTCATCTGTCCGTCGGTTTTCAGCGCGTGCTTCGCCACTTCGATTTTGCCGTTGAACACCGCTCTGGCTTTGTCGCGCACGATAGTTTTGTGCAGCTGACGGCTCTGGCAATAGCCCTTGTTGTGCTCCAGATAAGTACGGCTGTCGCACACTTCTTTCTCTACCGGCAGCATCAGGCTGTTGATAAACAGCTCGGTGCCTTCGCCGTTCAGCTGCGTGCTGGTGTTATGGCGGCTCAGGCCGCTGCCCAACAGGAAGCTGTGGCTCTGCACGCGCGCATCGCGCTCGATCAGCAGATCGTTATGGGCGAAGTGGTTGCTGCTGGCGTGTTCGAAAGCCAGTTTATAGTGCGTCAGCTGCGCGTTGTTGCCTACAGACGCGGTGAAGCGGGCGCCGGTAAAGTGCGTGCTCTCGTTCAGGCTGACGTAGTGCTCGATAACCGTGGCTTCCGCGCCGTCATCCAGCTGCAGATGATGCCGATAGTGCGAGGTATTCATCTCATCCTGAGCGCTGCCGCTGCTGATATGCAGCAGATAGACAGCGCGCGCGGCGGACTTGCCGCGCGGCAGATGAATGGTGGTCACCTCTTCCGCCAGGCTCTCCGTCAGGTGCAGGAAGATTTCCGGCTGGATCGGCGCGTTCAGCTCGCGGCGGCCTGCGGCTTTAGTCACCTGAATATCGAACAGATCGTAGCTGCTGTCGCTCAGCTGCGCATTGAAACGGCCATCGATGAAGACCAGTTTGATGGCGTCGATATCCAGCGCCAGCGCAGCGACATCGTCGGCGCTCAGCTCGACGGCGGTCGGCAGCACAAAGTTGTGCGCCAGCAGGCCGTCCAGCGGCGTATATTTCCAGTTCTCATGCTTGCGCGTCGGCAGCCCTAAGCGCAGCACCTGCTGCCAGTGTTGCTGAGCCTGCATGGAACGCTGCTCGCCCTGGGTTTCGAACAGGTGATGCCACTGCTGCAGGGCGTTTTCACTACTCCTGTTCGGTAAGCCAGCCATAGCCTTGCTCCTCCAGTTGTTTCACCAGTGAGAAATCGCCTGATTTGACGATTTTCCCCTGATAGAGCACGTGTACGAAGTCAGGCTTGATGTAGTCCAGGATGCGCTGGTAGTGCGTGACGATGATAAAAGAGCGCTTGCCGTCGCGCAGCGTGTTGACGCCGTTAGAGACGATTTTCAGCGCGTCGATATCCAGACCGGAGTCCGTTTCGTCGAGGATGCAGAGCTCAGGCTCCAGCGCCGCCATCTGCAGGATGTCGTTACGCTTTTTCTCACCGCCGGAGAAGCCGACGTTAACGGAACGGGTCAGCAGATCTTCCGGCATTTTCAGCAGGTGAATCTTGTCTTCGATAAAGTCCTGGAAATCAAAGCGATCCAGCGACTCCTGCTCGCGATATTTGCGCACCGCGTTAACCGCGGTCTGCAGGAAGAACTGGTTGCTGACGCCCGGGATTTCTACCGGATACTGGAAGGCCATAAAGATGCCTTCGCCCGCACGGTCTTCCGGCGACAGCTCCAGCAGATCTTTGCCTTTGAACTCGATGGAGCCGCCGGTGATTTCATACTCTTCGCGGCCCGCCAGCGTGGCGGAAAGCGTACTCTTGCCTGAGCCGTTCGGACCCATAATGGCGTGCACTTCGCCCGGCTTCACCTCAAGGTTCAGCCCGCGCAGGATCTCTTTGTCTTCGATACTTACCTGTAAATCTTTAATGCTTAACATATTTTTTCCTGGGCAGTACCTGTCGGCACTGCGCAAAATGAATAAGCAGCGGGGATCAGCCCACGCTGTGTTCGAGGCTGATCGCCAGCAGTTTTTGCGCTTCCACCGCAAATTCCAGCGGCAGCTCGGAGAAAACGTCTTTGCAGAAGCCGTTGACGATCATTGAGATCGCGTCGTCTTCGCTGATGCCGCGCTGCAGGCAGTAAAACAGCTGATCTTCGCCGATGCGCGAGGTGGTCGCCTCATGCTCCAGCTGCGCAGTGTTGTTGCGCGCTTCCACATACGGGAAAGTGTGCGCGCCGCACTCCGCTCCAATCAGCATAGAGTCGCACTGCGTGAAGTTACGGGCGTTGGTCGCCGTCGGCATAATCTTCACCAGGCCACGATAGGTGTTCTGGCTTTTGCCCGCCGAAATCCCCTTAGAGATAATGGTGGATTTGGTGTTCTTGCCGATATGGATCATCTTGGTGCCGGTATCGGCCTGCTGATGGCCGCTGGTCAGCGCTACGGAGAAGAACTCGCCTACGGAGTTGTCGCCGCGCAGGATCACACTTGGGTATTTCCAGGTGATCGCCGAACCGGTTTCCGACTGCGTCCAGGACATCTTGCTGTTTTCGCCTTCGCATAGCGCGCGCTTGGTCACGAAGTTGAGGATGCCGCCTTCTGCTTCGCCGCCGGCGAACCAGTTCTGAACGGTGGAGTACTTCACTTCCGCGTCTTTATGGATGATCACTTCCACCACCGCCGCGTGCAGCTGATAGCTGTCGCGTACCGGCGCGGAGCAGCCTTCGATGTAGCTGACGTAGCTGCCTTCATCGGCAATCAGGATGGTGCGCTCGAACTGACCGGTTTTCGCCGCGTTGATGCGGAAATAGGTCGACAGCTCCATCGGGCAACGCACCCCTTTCGGGATATAGACGAAGGTACCGTCCGAGGCGACCGCTGAGTTAAGCGCGGCGAAGAAGTTATCGTTGGCCGGCACCACGCTGCCCAGATACTGTTTTACCAGCTCCGGATGGTCGTGAATCGCTTCGCCAAACGAGCAGAAGATAATGCCCTGCTCCGCCAGCTTGCCGCGGTAGGTGGTGGAAACCGATACCGAGTCGAAAATGGCGTCCACGGCCACTTCCTGGCCTTCGCGCACCGGTACGCCCAGCTGTTTAAAGGCGTTTTCCACTTCTTCCGTCAGGTAGTTCGGCGCGGCGGCGCCGGAGCTCTGCTGAGCGCCCGGCTCCGAGGCGCAGCTGTCGTCGCAGCTGCCGCAGGATGGCGCAGAGTAGTAGCTGTAATCCTGATAGTTCAGTGACTTATAGTTAGCTTTCAGCCAGTGCGGCTCTTCCATCTCCAGCCACGCCGCGTAGGCTTTAAGGCGAAACTCGAGCATCCAGTCCGGCTCGTTGCGTTTGGCGGAGATCGCACGCACCACATCTTCGCTGATGCCGTGAGCGAACTCTTCGGTTTGCAGCTGGGTGAAGAAGCCTTCCTTGTATTTCTGGCGGCTTCCTTCCCAGACCTGCACGTCGTCTGATGTATCAGTATTTCGGGACATAAAATTTACTCAACGCCAAAGCTCTCACCACAGCCACAGGCGTGTTGAGCTTTAGGATTATTAAATTTAAAAATCTGGTTCAGACCTTCACGCACGAAATCCACTTCGGTTCCGTCGATAAAAGGCATAGCCTGCAGCGGCACATAGAGGTTCGCGCCGTTATGGGTAAAGACTAAATCATCCGACGCAGGCTCTTTAATCAAATCCATGGTATAGCCGAATCCGGCGCAGCCGGACGTTTTAACGCCCAGCCGTAACCCCTTCACATGCGGGTCGCCGGCGGACAGCGCGATGATTTGCTGTGCGGCGCTGTCGGTAAGCGTCAGTCCTTTCCAGACGAAGTCGTCGGGAGAAAAAGAAGCGGTTGTTGCTGATGGCATAACATTACCTCGCGAGTCGGTAGCCCTGCGGGCTGATACCCCTATGTTAGTGATAATGATTGTCTCTTCAACCTCTTGTTTTGCAGGGATTAAGGTCAACCGTGTTTTTTTGGGCCTTTTTATTCAGTTTAGACCCTGCGAAGAGGTTTGCGATGTGTGTCGCGCAGTGATTTAACGAAATGGTAACACATTGAAAAGCGGCCAGTAAATATTAGTCGCGCTGCGCTAAGCCCGAAGAATACTTATTTTAACGCTTTCACCCTTAACGCGTATCGTTATTACCAATTTTTCTGAGAGGCAGCATAAATCGATAAAAATTATTTGCGTCGGCGTTGAATATTGCGCCGGTTATAATATGATAATGATTATCATTAGCGCCAACAGGAGTGCGCATGACTCTGTCGATAAATCCCTGGCTGCAACATAAAATTGATGAATACCACTTTTCTATCCGGGATATAACGGTTGATTATATTCTGGCCCTGGCCAAACTAAACCGGCCCGAGTGCAGCCCTGAACAGCTGCGCAATTTTAACGATACCTGTCTTGATATCGCCGAGCTTTGCCAGCTTAACGGCGACGATCAAAGCTATTTGCATGCGTTGGGCAGGCTGCATCAGCGGCTGCTGCAGGAGCTGAGCGACACGACGCGTGAACGCCTCTTCCGTATGCAAGCCTGGCAGCTGGCACGCCATTCGCTTACCAGACTGTGCCATCAGCTGGCTTTAAACGGCGAGTGGGAAAAAGTCGTCTCGCTGCAAAATGAGTTTGTCCGCCAGGCGGCCTGGATTCTGTAGCGCGCCGCCGCAACGGGCTATTATACCCTGGCGGCGGCAAGATTTCTGCTTCTCTTTATGCAGGCTTTTACAGCAGCTCCAGCAGAGCCTGCAGCGGATGGCGCATCCCGTTGCCTTCGATGCGTTTTACCTGGCTGCGGCAGGAGTAGCCGGTCGCCAGGCAGCGCTGGCGCGGCAGCTTTTGCAGCGCCTGATGCCAGGAAAGCTCATAGATGCCCAGCGAGTTAGCGAGATTTTTCGTTTCGTGGCCGTAGGTGCCCGCCATGCCGCAGCAGCCCACGCTGACATTCTCCAGCGTCGCGCCGAAGCGGGCGAAAATCGCCGCCCACTGCTGGCTGGAAGCGGGCAGCGCGGTTACTTCGGTACAGTGACCAAACAGATACCAGGCTTCGCCGCTGCGCGGCACCGGCGGCCGTTCCGGCAGCGCTTTCTGCAGCCATTCATGCACCAGCTGCACGTGAAAATCGCCTCTTTTCTCGCCCAGCACCTCTTTGTATTCGTCCCGGTAGCAGAGCACCAGCGCCGGATCGACGCCGACCATCGGCAGGCCCAGCTTCGCGACGCGATTCAGAAAATCCGCCGTTTTCTGCGCCGTTCTGGCGAATCGCTGCAAAAACCCTTTGATATGCTGCGCCTTGCCGTTCGGCGAGAAAGGCAACACCACAGGCTGATATCCCAGCTTTTCCAGCAGCCGTACAAAGTCGCCGATCAGCTGCGCTTCGTAATAGCTGGTAAAGGGATCCTGAACGATCAGCACATGGCTGGCGCGCTGCTCGTCATTCATCGCCTCCAGCTGCTCCAGCGTGACGGCGGCGGCGCGCTGGCCGGCCAGCTGTTGTTTAAGGTTGGGCGAAGAGAGCTGCGGCAAATCCACCATGCCGATATGTTTTTTGCTCAGCTCCCGCACCAGCGGCTGGCGCAGGAAGAAGTTAAAGAACTTCGGCGCTTTCGCCATCAGCGGCGCATAGCTTTCCACGCTGGCGACAAGGTGATCGCGCGCGGGACGCAGGTAGCGGGTATGGTAAAGCTGCAGAAAACGCGAACGGAATCCCGGCACGTCGATTTTTATCGGACACTGCGTGGAGCAGGCTTTGCAGGCCAGGCAGCCCGACATCGCCTCTTTAACCTCATGCGAAAAATCATACTCGCCGCGCTTCGCGTGCCAGCTGTTACGCGTGCGTTCGATCATGCCGCGCAGACTGACCTTTGCCTGCGGCAGCGCGCGCTCCAGCGCCAGCGGATCGACGCCCTGCTCCGCCAGCAGCCGCAGCCACTCACGGGTCAGCGTGGCGCGGCCTTTCGGCGAATGGATGCGGTTGCCGGTAATTTTCATTGACGGGCACATTGGGCTGCGCACGTCGAAATTAAAGCAGAGCCCGTTGCCGTTGCACTCCATCGCGCCCCGCCAGTCGCTGCGCACCTGAACCGGGATCTGGCGGTCGAAAGTGCCACGTTTGACCGCATCCACTTTCATCATTGGTTCGTCAACGCCCCAGGGCGCGCAGATTTTCCCTGGATTGAGCCGGTTGCCCGGATCGAAAGCAGCCTTGATGCGCCGCAGATCGTTAAACAGCTCTTCGCCGAAGAAAGCCGGACTGTACTCGGCGCGGAAGCCTTTGCCGTGCTCGCCCCACAGCAGTCCGCCATAGCGTGCCGTTAGCGCCACGACTTCGTCGGAGATCTGCTTCATCAGCATCTCCTGCTGCGGATCGCACATATCCAGCGCCGGCCGTACATGCAGCACGCCAGCGTCGACATGGCCAAACATACCGTAACTGAGGTTATGGCCGTCCAGCAGCTGACGGAATTCAACGATATAATCCGCCAGATGCTGCGGCGGCACGCAGGTGTCTTCGACAAACGGGATTGGCTTGGCGCGGCCTTTGGCGTTGCCAAGCAGCCCGACCGCTTTTTTCCGCATGGCGTAGATACGTTCAATGCCGCCGATATCATCGCATAGCTGATAGCCGATCACGCCCGCTTCGTTGGTCGCCATCAGGCTCTCCAGCCGCTGGCAAAGCGAGGCGACCTGGCCGTCGATCAGCGCCCGATCGTTTCCGGCGAACTCGACGATATTCAGTCCCTGCATATCGCGGTCAGGCACGTCGGTAATCAGTTCGCTAACCGAATGCCACACGATATCTTCCCGTGCCAGGTTCAGCACTTTGGAATCCACCGTCTCTACCGACAGCGCCTGCGCCTCCACCATAAAAGGCGCGCTGCGCAGCGCTGAATCGAAAGAGTCATATTTGATATTGACCAGCCGGCGCACCTTAGGGATTGGCGTGATGTTCAGCCGCGCTTCGGTGATAAAGGCAAGCGTGCCTTCCGCGCCGCACAGCAAACGGGTCAGATCCACCTGCTGTAAATCATCGCTGATAACGTGGCGCAGATCGTAACCGGTAAGAAAGCGATTGAGTTTGGGGAATTTCTCGATAATCAGCTCGCGGCGATCGCGGCAGCGCTCCAGCACAGTGCGATAGATTTCGCCCTCGCGCGTTTGCTCTTTCGCCAGCGTTTCCGCCACGCCGACCGGAATAGCCCGCGTATCCAGCATATCGCCGCCGGGTAATATTGCGCGCAGCCCAAGAACGTGGTCGGAGGTTTTGCCATAGACCAGCGAACCCTGCCCGGAAGCATCGGTATTGATCATGCCGCCGAGCGTGGCGCGATTGCTGGTGGAGAGTTCAGGAGAAAAAAAGTAGCCCAGCGGCTTCAGGGCGGCGTTGAGCTGATCTTTGATCACGCCCGCTTCCACTTTTACCCAACCCTGCTCCACGTTGATTTCCAGGATACGGTTCATATGGCGCGACATATCCACCACAATGCCCTGATTCAGCGCCTGACCGTTGGTGCCGGTGCCGCCGCCGCGCGGCGTAAACACCAGGCTGCGATAGCGCTCTTCGCCCGCCACACGCGCGACCAGCGCAACGTCGGCGGTCGATCGCGGGAAAAGCACCGCGTCGGGCAGCAGCTGATAAATGCTGTTATCGGTGGACATGGTAAGACGGTCGGCGTAGCTGGTCGCGGTATCACCAGTAAAACCCTGCTGCTCCAGCGTCTGCAAAAAATTCAGCACCAGTTGAACGAGGCCCGGCGCCTGAGAAATCTGTGGGATCATTGTCGTGTAACCAGGTTATGTTTGCGGTGAGGCGTTTGGCATGGTTTTATCACATTTTTTTATGACCTGTCGCCATTTCAAAACCATAGCGAAAAGAATAACGTGCCGTTTCCACGGAAAATGCGTTTAATACGCAGGGTTCAGCATTCCGCCTGCCGGTCTGGTCTGGCGGCTCTCTTACTCGAGGTTAACAGTCATACATGAAGAACACGCAAAACGGATGGGATATGCTGCAGATCATCTTCTCCATCCTGTTTATTACGCTGCTGATCGTCGCCTGTCTGTGGGTAGTGCAGCCCTTTGTACTGGGTTTCGCCTGGGCGAGCATGGTGGTGATCGCCACCTGGCCGCTGATGCTGAAGATCCAGGGCTGGCTGTGGGGACGCCGATCGCTGGCGGTGATCGCAATGACGCTGCTGCTGGTGCTGCTGTTTGTCATTCCGGTGGCGCTGCTGGTCAACAGCCTGATTGAAAACAGCGGGCCGGTGATCGCCTGGGCGACCTCAGGCCATCTGATGCTGCCGCAGATGCTCTGGCTGCACGATGTGCCGCTGGTAGGCAAAAAGCTCTATTCCGCCTGGCATCATCTGCTGGCTGGCGGCGGCTCGGCGATGATGACCAGCGTGCAGCCCTATATCGGCCGCACCAGCATCTTTCTGTTCGCCCAGGCCGGCCACTTCGGTCGCTTTATGTTGCATCTGGGCTTGATGCTGCTGTTCAGCGTCCTGCTCTACTGGCGCGGCGAACAGGTTGGCAACGGCATCCGCCATTTTGCCTATCGGCTGGCCCATCGTCGCGGCGACGCCGCCGTGCTGCTGGCGGGTCAGGCGATCCGCGCCGTGGCGCTTGGCGTAGTGGTGACGGCTCTGGTGCAGGGCGTGCTGGGCGGCATTGGCCTTGCAATCTCCGGCATTCCTTACGCGACCGTGCTGACGGTGGTGATGATCCTCTCCTGCCTGGTGCAGCTGGGGCCGCTGGTGGTGCTGATTCCGGCCATTATCTGGCTTTACTGGAGCGGCGATACCACATGGGGAACGGTACTGCTGATCTGGAGCTGCGTGGTGGGCACGCTGGACAACGTGCTGCGTCCGATGCTTATTCGCATGGGCGCCGATCTGCCAATGATTCTTATCCTTTCCGGCGTGATCGGCGGGCTGGTCGCCTTCGGTATGATAGGACTCTTTATCGGCCCGGTGGTGCTGGCTGTCTCCTATCGACTGGTCTCGGTCTGGATGCACGAGGAGCCTGCGCCGCTGGATGACCCGGAAGAAGTGGTAGAGGAACTGGCTGAATTTGAACAGGAAAATTCAGACAAACCGTAACTTTTCCGCGGCCAGTACGGCTGGCCGCCTCAATCTGTCAAAACCACTAATAACTTTAAAAGTGACGTTTGTTTAGCGGTTTTTACCATTATCTGCCCGGCTGCCGCCATTCCCATCTCTCTTAATAATAATTGATTAAGATAAATACAGTTATTGCGCCCTGCGACTGCAATTCCGCTAATTAAATATAATTATCTTTAAACTAATAAGAGGATTCTTAAAGACTCATTTCAGTGTGGGGAATACTATATCGGTTATGTTTAGCGGCAACGCGCTGATTTATAAACAACCTTTTTCCCCTGAACAGAACAAAGAATTGCTGTGTGTAGTCTTTGCCCATCCCATGTGATGGGCTTTTTTTTATGTATGGTACAGCAAAAAGGCCGAACAAGTCGGCCTTTCGGGCGTTAAAGTGAACAATCGCTACGCTTTCGGCAGTTCCGCCAGGCTTAGCCAGGTCTGCACTACCGTATCCGGGTTAAGCGACAGGCTGTCAATTCCCTCTTCCATCAACCATGCGGCGAAATCTTCATGATCCGACGGCCCCTGGCCGCAGATACCGACATATTTGCCGGCTTTTTTCGCCGATCGGATCGCCATCGACAGCAGCGCTTTAACCGCGTCATTTCGCTCGTCGAACAGCTCCGACACTACGCCAGAGTCCCTGTCCAGCCCCAGCGCCAGCTGCGTCATATCGTTTGAGCCGATAGAGAAGCCGTCGAAGTATTGCAGGAACTCGTCCGCCAGCAGCGCGTTGGAAGGGATCTCACACATCATAATGATCTTCAATCCGTTTTCACCGCGCTTCAGGCCCTGACGCTCCAGCTCTTCCACCACCGCTTTCGCCTGCGCCACGGTACGCACAAAGGGCACCATAACCTCTACGTTGGTCAGGCCCATCTCATTGCGCACGCGCTTAACGGCCGCACACTCCAGCGCGAAGCAGTCGCGGAAGCTGTCCGCTACGTAGCGGCCCGCGCCACGGAACCCCAGCATCGGGTTTTCCTCTTCCGGCTCATAGTTTTCGCCGCCGACCAGATTGGCATACTCATTGGTTTTGAAGTCTGACAGGCGCACAATAACCCGCTTCGGTGAAAAAGCGGCGCCAAGCGTGGCGATGCCTTCCGTCAGGCGAGCGATATAGAACTCCACCGGATCGTCAAACCCTTTCATCATCTCGCGGATCTGCTGCTGCAGTTCAGGCGTCTGGCGGTCGAACTCCAGCAGCGCTTTCGGATGCACGCCAATCATGCGGTTGATAATAAATTCCAGTCGTGCCAGACCAACACCTTCGTTGGGCAGGCAGGCGAAATCAAAGGCGCGATCCGGGTTGCCGACGTTCATCATGATTTTCAGCGGCAGCGCGGGCATCTCGTCGACCTGAGAGCTTTTCACCTCAAAGTCCAGCAGATCGTCATAGACGTAACCGGTATCGCCTTCCGCGCAGGAGACGGTCACTTTATGCCCATCGCGCAGGCGATCGGTGGCGTCGCCGCAGCCTACCACAGCCGGAATGCCCAGCTCGCGCGCGATAATCGCGGCATGACAGGTGCGTCCACCACGGTTGGTGACGATGGCGGAAGCCTTTTTCATGATCGGTTCCCAGTCGGGATCGGTCATGTCCGTTACCAGCACGTCGCCTTTCTGTATGCGGTTCATTTCGCTGATATCATGGATGACTTTCACTTCGCCCGCGCCGATGCGGTGACCGATAGCGCGCCCTTCCACCACGATTTTACCCTTGCCCTGCAGCGTATAGCGCTCCATAACCTGGCCGTTGGAGCGAACCGTTTCCGGGCGCGCCTGCACGATAAAGAGCTTGCCGGTATGGCCATCCTTAGCCCATTCAATATCCATTGGCCGCTGGTAGTGCTTCTCTATCTGTACCGCCTGAGCCGCCAGCGCTTCCACTTCTTCGCTGTTCAGGCAGAAGCGATCGCGTTCTGCTTCCGGCACATCCTCGATTCTTACCTGCTCGCCATGCGCCTGGGAATCAGCATAGACCATGCGAATTTTTTTCGAGCCCATCGTGCGGCGGACGATTGCAGGACGCGCAGCCGCCAGCGTCGGCTTATGCACGTAGAATTCATCCGGGTTCACCGCGCCCTGAACCACCATCTCGCCCAGGCCATAGGCGGCGGTGATAAAGACGACCTGGTCGAAGCCCGACTCGGTATCGATAGTGAACATTACGCCTGCGGCGCCGACATCGGAGCGCACCATGCGCTGCACGCCCGCTGACAGCGCCACGCCGCGATGATCGTAACCCTGATGCACGCGATAGGAGATCGCCCTGTCGTTAAATAACGAGGCGTAAACATGCTTAACCGCCACCAGCACGGCGTCAAAGCCCTGTACGTTAAGGAAGGTTTCCTGCTGGCCGGCAAACGAAGCGTCCGGCATATCTTCGGCCGTAGCGGAAGAACGAACGGCGAACGAGGCGTCGTCGTCATCGGCAGAGAGCTGCTGATAGGCCTCGTGGATCGCCTGCTCCAGCTCTGGCTGGAAAGGCGTTTCCACGATCCATTCGCGGATCTGTTTCCCCGCTTTGGCCAGCTCGTCCACGTCATCAATATCGGTCTTGTCCAACAGCGCATAGATCCGCTGACTGACGCCGCTCTGATCGAGGAACTGATTGAATGCATCGGCTGTAGTGGCGAAACCGTTGGGAACGGAAACGCCGAGCGATGACAAATTAGTGATCATTTCACCCAGAGAGGCATTTTTACCTCCCACCCGATCAACATCGTTCATGCCAAGCTGGTTATACCAGAGCACAAGCGGCAGTGCGCCTTGATTGGACATTGAAGCAATCCTTTTATAAATGAATTAACGGGAATAGCATCGTGCGTTTTTGAGCCTGGCATATTCCCTGCTGGGAAAGAAAGTGTTGAATCGTTCAAGCTAAATAAAAGCGCGCTTTTAAGAAAATTCCGCCAGCGATAATCTTTTTTTGCCAAAAGAAATAATATTTAAATTATTGATTTTAAAGAAAACAACCCCAACAACTACGCGGCGCGCCAATTTACCCGTTTCCGATTCGTTTTCAGAATGCTTTTCAGTTTAATATCGATTTTTATGCATAATAAAAAGAAACGTGATTTCATAATCCTCATATAAGCGTGCTGCTGACGCCCTGCCAGCATAAATATTTCATTAAATTTAGCAATGAATTATATGTTTTGAATATCCCTGCTGGCGCTATTTGCTATAAGACTGTAGTTTAATTCAATCCTTATCGAGACGTTTATCGGGAGCCAAAAATGGAAAATAACGAGCGCAGCGTATTTTATATTTCCGACGGGACGGCCATTACCGCCGAAGTGCTGGGCCACGCGGTTCTCTCCCAGTTTCCCGTCGGCATCAACAGCGTTACCCTGCCTTTTGTGGAAAACGTTCAGCGCGCGCAGGCCGTTAAAGCGCAGATTAACGCTATCTGGCAGAAAAGCGGCGTGCGGCCGCTGGTCTTTATCTCTATCGTCACGCCGGAAATACGCGATATCATCCTGCAAAGTGAGGGCTTCTGTCAGGATATCGTGCAGTCGCTGGTGGCGCCGCTGCAGCAGGAGTTAGGTATTGCGCCCGCACCGGTCGCTAACCGTACGCATGGCCTGACGGCTAATAATCTGGGCAAATATGACGCCCGTATTGCGGCTATCGATTATACGCTGGCGCACGACGACGGCATCTCCCTGCGCGGTCTGGAAGAGGCGCAGGTTATTTTACTGGGCGTGTCGCGCTGCGGCAAAACGCCAACCAGCCTCTATCTGGCCATGCAGTTCGGCATTCGCGCCGCCAACTATCCCTTTATCGCCGACGATATGGATAACCTGAAGCTGCCGCCCGCGCTGCGCCCTTTCCAGCAAAAACTCTTTGGCCTGACCATCGATCCGGAACGACTGGCCGCTATCCGCCAGGAGCGCGCGGAGAATACTCGCTACGCCTCTATGCGGCAGTGCCGACTGGAAGTTGGCGAAGTGGAGGCGCTGTTCCGTACCCATCAAATCCGTTACCTCAACAGTACCAACTACTCCGTTGAGGAAATTGCCACGAAAATAATGGACATCATGGGCCTGACGCGCCGAATGTACTGAAGCGTTCATTTTTGATCGCGCGCCAGAAACAGTGATATTTATCCCGTTGCGCCATTCGGCCGGGCGTTTCGGGTTGAAATTGCTGGCATGTCAGGTTTATTGTGATCGCCATCACTTCCCGGTACTCCCGCCGCTGCGAAGAACAAATTTTTTGGATGGTTATGAACAAGACAGATGAACTGCGGACCGCGCGCATCGAGAGCCTGATTACGCCTGATGAACTGGCGCAGCGTCTCCCGATCACGCCGGAAATTGCCGCTAACGTTACCGCTTCCCGCCAGCGTATTGCCAAAATCCTCTCTGGTGAAGATCGTCGGCTGCTGGTGGTGATCGGCCCCTGCTCGCTGCACGATCCCGCCGCCGCCCTGGAGTACGCTGCAAAACTTAACGCGCTACGCCAGCGTCATGCGGCGGAGCTTGAGATCGTCATGCGTGCCTATTTTGAAAAACCGCGCACCGTCGTGGGTTGGAAAGGCCTGATTTCCGATCCCGATCTCGACGGCAGCTTTCGCGTCAACCACGGCCTGGCCGTCGCGCGTGAGCTGCTGCTGGAGATCAATCGTCTCGGCCTGCCTACCGCTACGGAGTTTCTGGATATGGTGGTCGGCCAGTTCCTGGCGGATCTGATTAGCTGGGGAGCCATCGGCGCCCGTACCACCGAAAGCCAGATCCATCGCGAAATGGCTTCTGCGCTCTCCTGTCCGGTCGGTTTCAAAAACGGTACGGACGGCAATATTCAAATCGCCGTCGACGCGATACGTGCTGCCCGCGCCAGCCATATGTTTCTTTCGCCGGACAAACATGGCCAGATGACGATCTACCAGACCAGCGGCAATCCTTCCGGGCACATTATTATGCGCGGCGGCAAACAGCCGAATTATCACGCGGATGACGTCGCTGCCGCGGCCGCCAGCCTGCGTGAACATAAGCTGTCGGCGCGGCTGGTTATCGACTTCAGCCACGGCAACTGCCTTAAACAGCATCGTCTGCAAAAAGAGGTTGCCGCTTCCGTGGTGCAGCAGATCCGCAGCGGTTCGCAGACCATCGCCGGCGTGATGATTGAAAGCTTCCTGAAAGAAGGCACGCAGAAAGTGCAGCCGGGTACGCCGCTGATTTACGGCCAGTCGATTACCGATCCCTGCCTGGGTTGGGAAGACAGCGAGGAAGTGCTGACGCTGCTGGCGGATGCGGTAGCGTCGCGGTTTTGAGTAAAATCGGGCGCCGCAATGGCGCCCCTGTTTGATTATGACGAGGCATTAACGCGCTGCGCCAGTCCCGTTGCTCAGCTTGAACAGCTGACCTCCAGTTTTTTGCCCCAGTCCGGTGGGCGACGCATCAAATCCGCAAACTCCGGCGCATCATCGTAAGGCCGCAGCAGCGCCTGGTGCAGCCTGGCCAGCACGCTGACATCATCCTTTTCCGCCTGCTCGATCGCCTGCTGCGCCAGATAGTTTCTTAATACAATTGCCGGATTAACCTGCTTCATCTTCTGCTGCCGCGTCGCGTCGTCGCTCTCCTCTTTTAACAAACGCTGGCGATAAATGTTGTACCAGCTGTCAAAAGCCTCGCGATCGATAAACTCATCCCGCAGCGGCGAATGCGCCTGCTGCTGCTCGCTGTCGCAGAGCATACGGAACGTCAGCGTGTAGTCGCTGCCCTCTTTGGTCATTAGCGACAGTAGTCCGGTCAGAATGTCGTTATCGTCTTTGTCCTGCGTCATCAGTCCCAGCTTCGCGCGCATCTGGCTTCCCCAGCTGCGCATCAGCTCCGGCTCATATTCCGCCAGCGCCTGCTTCAGCTGCGCCGTCTCAAGCAATCCGGAGAGCGAATGCGCCAGCCTGTTCAGATTCCACAAGCCAACCACCGGCTGGTTATCAAAGCTGTAGCGTCCCTGATAATCGGAATGGTTGCAGATAAAGTCGGGCTGATAGTCGTCCAGAAAACCATATGGGCCATAATCCAGCGTAATGCCAAGGATCGACATGTTGTCGGTATTCATGACGCCGTGCGCAAAACCGATGCTCTGCCAGTGAGCAATCAGTCTTGCTGTGCGTTTCACCACATCGCTGAACCAGAGCAGATAGCGATCCGGCTCCTCCTGCAGATGCGGCCAGTGATGGCGGATCAGATAGTCCGCCAGCTCGCGGACTTTTTCCGGCTGCTGTGCGTAAAAGAAATGCTCGAAATGGCCGAAGCGGGCATGGCTTTCCGCCACGCGCAGCAGCATGGCGCCGCGTTCGGTGGTTTCGCGCTGCACCGGCTCGTCGCTGGTCACTACCGTCAGCGCGCGTGAAGTGGGCACGCCAAGATGATGCATGGCTTCCGAAGCCAGGAACTCGCGTAGCGAAGAGCGCAGTACGGCTCGTCCATCGCCCATGCGCGAGTATGGCGTCAGACCGGCGCCCTTGAGATGCCAGTCCATTTTGCGTCCGTCCGCCAGCTGCTGTTCGCCCAGCAGAATGCCTCTGCCGTCGCCCAGCTGTCCCGCCCAGACGCCAAACTGATGCCCGCTATAGACCTGCGCCAGCGGCGCCATACCCGGCAGCAGCTGCGCGCCGCTCCAGATGGGCGTTTTATCGGCGGTAAACCAGCTTTCATCCAGCCCCAGTTCCGCGGCGAGCGGCGCGCTGTGATAAAGCAGCCGTGGGTTTTTCAGCGGTGTAGGGTTGAGGGCGGTATAAAATCCCGCCAGCTCGTCATGCCAGCTGTTTTTAAAATGCATACGCTCCCCTTACTGTTTGCCGATGCCTTTGCAAGGCCAGCTTTAAGTGTAAACCTCCTGCACGGCGGCAAACACGGAGAGAGTAAAGGGATATTACAACGCTTCGCCGACCAGCTCTCTTGGCGGCACGATCAGAGAAGTGAGCGACTCTTCCGCTACCGGGGAAAAGAGCGCGCTTTGAATACCGTCGAACTGATAACGGCTCACTTTTTCCAGTCCGGTAATATCATCCACGCCCTGGACGATAACCTGCTGGCAGTGAGGTTTGATATGCTCCAGCAGCGCGTTGATAAACGGCTGAAAAGAGTTACGATTAATATTGTGCTGAATAAAGCCTTTATCCAGTTTAATGCGGGAAAAGAGATTGTCGTAGACTGCTTTTGACGGCGCTTTGCCTGCGCCGTAATTCGCCAGGCATAAATCAAATCTTTCGCTAAGCGCCATCAGTCCGGGATGATCTTTCCCCAGTTTTAAATCGGCGAAGCTTTCGGTTATTTCCAGTTCCAGCCAGCCCAGCGCGTCCAGCTTGCGGCTTAAAAACTCGCTGTCGAGAATGGTTTGCGCCAGCAGCTCGTCTATTTTCAGCGTCACCTTTACTTTTTGCTGGCTGAAAAAGTCGGCGTGTTTTTCAATGCTGTTGATCTGGTTCTGCAATAAAACGATCCGCTGCTCTTTATCAAGCTGCGGTAGCAACAGCTCCTGCGGAACCGCTACGTTAGCGGTGCTGTGCGAGAAATGGGTCAGCAGTTCGACGGCGATAAGCTGCCCGCCGAAACCGTAGATCGGGTTAAATGCCGTGTGACTTATATAATCCGCTTCCAGATGGATATTCATTTTTATTCAGCCATGATGAAGTAGCCGTACAGCGCTTTAATACGCCCCTCGTCCAAACGCCGGGAAGTTAGCATGTAGCGAGTTAAGCTATCACATATTCCACAAGAAAGGTGTTTTATTATTAAATCATATTTTCGTGCCAGAAAATCCCCATAGCGCATTTCTTTAAACTCTCTTTACAAAATCCGACAAGGGAAAATCGTTTTAGCGACGATGGCGAATTAACCGACAATTAATGCCACAACTGAGTCGCCCTAAAAAAAGATGATAGTGTCAAAAGACAACCAGCAGATATATAAGCATTTTCTTAAACCCTTAGCAGGCTAAATAATTAAATGCGCCGCGCCTGCCAGAAGACTTTCTTCCAGTAAACGTTATTTAAGGAGGAGCGGATAACGCCCTGGCTGGTGGAAGCATGGATAAACTGGTCGTCGGTATCGTAAATGCCGACGTGCAGTCCGTTTTCTCCCGCACCGGTTTTAAAAAACAGTAAATCGCCGGGCAGCAAATCTTTTTTACCGATGCGCGTGCCGGTTTTCGTCTGCGCAAGCGTGGTTCGCGGCAGCTGCAGATCAAAACGATCGCGGAAGGTCAAATAGACGAAACCTGAACAGTCGATTCCCCTGCGTCCCATACCGCCGTAACGATAAGGCGTGCCGCGCCATTCGCTCAGCTGCTCGTTCAGTCGCGCGATAACCATAATGGAGTCGGAGAGATGGCCATTCGGCGGCGGCGCGTGGCTGCTGCAGCCCGCCAGCAGAACAGCCAGTAAAAAAAGCAGGTAGCGCATAACAGAATCCCTTTATTGGCTGCGATTACTCATACTTCGAATCAGAACAACGTGGTCAGTAACGAGCGCCCTTCCGCCTCGATTTTTCGAAAAGGCACCTGGTAAACCGCCGACAGCGTTGCGGGCTGTAAAACGTCCGCGGTCAATCCCTGCTTCAGCAACGCGCCCTCTTTCAACAGCCAGACGCGCCGGGCATGATGCAGCGAATGATTGATATCATGACCGCTCATAATAACCGTCAATCCTGCCGCTACTTTGTCGGCCACACAGCGATCGAACGCGGTCTGCTGCGCCAGATCCAGGCCGGTGAGCGGCTCATCCAGCAGCAGTAAACGCCCTTCCGGCTGCGCTAGCTGACCCAGCACGGCCGCCAGGCGCACTCGCTGCCACTCGCCGCCGGAGAGGCGGCTAAGCGGCTGCGCCAGCTTAGCCGTTAGCTGAAAAGTTTCGCAAAGCGCCGTCAGCGTCTGCTCATCCCCGGTTAAATCAGCCGGCTGGTGCAGCTTAAGGTAGTGCCAGACCGACATATTGCCAACGGGCCGCTGTTGCTGGGCCAGGTAAGCGCGTCGGCGCGCCAGCGCGTAGCCCGTCCAGGCGGATATTGGCCTGCCCGCGAACATAATCCGGCCTTCGGCCGCCAGCAAACCGGCCAGCGCCGCCAGCAGCGAGCTTTTTCCGGCGCCGTTCGGCCCCAGTATATGAATCAGCTCGCCTGTGTCGACGCTGGCGGTAAAAGAGGTAAGGCGTCGCGCTATCGCAACGCCTTCACACTGCAGCAGCATCTATTTTGCCAGCGCCGCTTTAATGCTTTCCATCACGATAGGATCTTCCGGCGTCATGTCTGGTGAAAAACGCTGAACTACCGTGCCGTCGCGTCCGATCAGGAATTTCTCGAAATTCCATAAAATATCGCCCGGCTCTTTCGGTGCGCGGCCTTTGCTGCGCATTTTCTCCAGAAAACCGCTCTCTTCCGGCGCTACCGCTTCGGGCCTGGCCGCAATCAGCTGGCGATAAAGCGGATGCCGATCCGGGCCGTTGACCTCAATTTTACTGAACATCGGGAAAGTGACGCCATAGGTGGTGCTGCAGAAGGTTTTAATCTCTTCGGCGCTGCCCGGCTCCTGACCCAGAAACGCGTTGCAGGGAAAACCCAGTACCGCGAAACCGCGATCCTGCCAGGCCTTATGAATATTCTCTAACTGCTCGTACTGCGGCGTCAGCCCGCATTTTGAAGCGACATTGACCACCAGCAATACTTTGCCCTGCCAGTTGGCCAGCGTGGTGTGTTCACCCTCCAGCGTTACCAGTTCTGTATCGTAAATACTCATTGGTTTTTCCTGTTTCAGTTGAGAAAAACACTGACCCGGAGTCAGTGACGATGACGTATCAGCAGCCAGATAAAAATCGGCGCGCCCAGCGTCGCCGTTACCACGCCGATCGGCAGTTCCGCCGAGACGATGGCAACGCGGGCGATAATATCGGCGGCAAGCAGAATGCCGCCGCCGGCCAGCGCGCAGGCCGGCAACAGCATACGATGATCGTTAAAGTTATTCAGTCGCAAAATATGCGGGATCACCAGGCCAACAAAGCCGATGGCGCCCGCCAGCGCTACGCTGACGCCGGTCAGCCAGCCGGTCGCCACCACCAGTAAATTGCGCCACAGCAGCAGCGGCAACCCCAGCTGTCGCGCGGAGATTTCGCCCAGCGCCAGCAGATTCAGTACGCGCCACTGCCCGCATAGCCAGAGCAGCGCGGGCAGCAGCGCCAGCATCAGGCCGCCGTCGCGCCAGTCCACGCCGCTGAAGCCGCCCATCATCCAGTACAGCAGCTGACGCAGATCCAGACTGGTGCTGAAATAAACGGTCCAGGTCATGATTGCGCTACAGATAATGCCCAGGGCGACGCCAGCCAGCAACAGGCGGCTATTGGAGAGCGAACGACGTGAAAAGCGTAGCAGGATAAAAGTGATCAGCAGCGCGCCGGCGATGGCGTAAAGACTTAACGACCACACTCCGCTCGCACCGAAAAAAATGCTCAGCGCCAGCCCAACGCCTGCCCCGTTCGCCACGCCAAGCAGGCCCGGCTCCGCCAGCGGATTTTCAAACAGCGCCTGCATCACCGCACCGGTGACGGCCAGCGCCGCGCCAACCAGAAATACCGCCAGCGAGCGCGGCAGCCGCAGCTGCCAGACAAATAGCCGATAGTCCGTATCAAACCAGCGTTGCGGCGGCAGCCAGCGATCGCCGGCGCTCAGGCTCACTAAAAAAAGCACCAGGCAAAAAGCGCCCAGCGCGGCGAGCCAGCGCCGCTGATGGCGACGAGCCAGCGCTATTTGCAGAGAAAGCGGAGTCATAAATCGGTGCCTGGCTAACAAAACGAACAAAATTAAGCGATAAAAAAGGCCGCGTAAGCGGCCTTTTGCAGAGCACTGGTCAGTCTTCTTTCGGCGTAGCGTTTTCAACCCGGCTTTTCAGCTTCTGTCCCGGGCGGAAAGTGACTACGCGACGCGCCGTAATCGGAATATCCTCGCCGGTTTTGGGATTACGTCCCGGACGTTGATTTTTGTCGCGAAGGTCGAAGTTACCAAATCCTGACAGTTTTACCTGCTCGCCGTTCTCCAAAGCGCGACGCACCTCTTCAAAAAACAGCTCTACCAGCTCTTTGGCATCCCGTTTGCTAAGCCCCAGCTTTTCAAACAGGTATTCAGACATCTCAGCTTTTGTAAGCGCCATAGGTTCAATCCCTCAAGGTTGCCTGGAATCGCTCTTTTAACGCCGCAACACATTTGGCGACGGTTGCAGCGATCTC
>Ga0157363_1000159_pt1 | contig 51008 bp, 48 predicted proteins | sample AttsexASBM1_FD_111477 | JGI IMG/M metagenome (GOLD analysis project Ga0157363, IMG submission 111477) | Fungus gardens microbial communities from leaf cutter ant in Ribeirão Preto, State of São Paulo, Brazil - Atta sexdens ASBM1 | ecosystem: Host-associated > Fungi > Mycelium > Unclassified ... | reverse complement strand
TGTCCATTAACGACTTTAAGAGGATAAGGTAATGCAAGTTATTCTGCTTGATAAAGTAGCAAACCTGGGCAGCCTGGGTGATCAGGTTAACGTTAAAGCGGGCTACGCTCGTAACTTCCTGGTTCCACAGGGTAAAGCTGTTCCTGCTACCAAGAAAAACGTTGAATTCTTCGAAGCACGCCGTGCAGAACTGGAAGCCAAACTGGCTGACGTTCTGGCAGCATCTAACGCGCGCGCAGAAAAAATCAACGCACTGGGCACTGTTACCATCACGTCTAAAGCAGGCGATGAAGGTAAACTGTTCGGTTCCATCGGTACCCGCGACATCGCTGACGCTGTTACTGCAGCTGGCGTTGATGTTGCTAAGAGCGAAGTTCGTTTACCGAACGGCGTTCTGCGCACCACCGGTGAGCACGAAGTGGACTTCCAGGTTCACAGCGAAGTATTCGCGAAACTGATCGTGAACGTGGTTGCAGGTTAATTTTTATTAGCCTGCCGCACCTGAACGCCGACACTTGTGTCGGCGTTTTTGTTTTCAGTCGTTAGTACCCTTTCTTTTTCTGCCCGGCCCCATCCCTCTTCACCGGCACCCGCATCTTCACCATCACATAAAGGTGTACCGGACAGCCCGATCCTCATGCGATTAACGCGCTGTTTGCCGATTAAAAGGTGACGATGATATGTGCGGCTAAACCCTCAGCGCATCAGGGTGACGACGCGACATCACCGACCACGCTCCGTCATCTGTGCTGACGCGGCTATCCGCTTGTGTTGCGGTTGGTCAGCCCGGAAACCGGGCGGGCAAATAAAATGACGGCCATGAAGGGCGCAACCGGTGACGGACCGCCACCGGGGAGGACTTATTCTACACGTAAAAAGCTGCCGTCCGGCTGGCGGGTAAACAGGACGGGACCGTTAGCGCCTTCCAGCGTTAAGCCTGTAACGACGCCATTCGCATCCCGCCGGATCTTCACCTGCTGCCCCTGCTTCAGCGTACTGAGCGGCTGATCGTTGCCCTCAACGCGTGCCATGGCAAACACATCATTGACCGGCAGATTATTGTCGCGGAACAGCTGTGCCAGCGTTTGTCCGGCGGCAATCTGATAGCTGTGCCAGTCACCCTGCGTGTCCGCCTTCGGTTCGGATTGGGCAGAGGAGCGAGACGGTTTGTTATCGTAGATATCCGCCTGCATCGGCACGTCTTTTTCGGCCGAAGGTGTCACAGGCTGTTCGACCGGATACTGCGGCGTACTGGAGGGCCAGAGAAAGGCCAGCAGCAGTACGATGACGGCAATGACGATCCCCCGACGGTGGAAAGCCGGGAGCGGGTCCATCCAGCGAATATCGTCTGTAAAATGCCAGAGGCGATACAGCCAGTTGGGCAGGCGAGACGGGACGTCTGAAGTCATATCGGGTTCCTCCGCTCCGGCACCTTGCGACCGCGTTCGTTGCGGCAGTAAGTTCTGTAACCGGGTTAAAATACGCAGTGCATGCGTCCTGCGGCGACGAGGGGCTATCTGGCCCATATTCTCTCTCTTTCTTATAGTGCCACTGACAAGGGGGAACTTGTCACTTATACAGTATGGGCAATGTGGACGCGAAGTGCCTGCCAGCATTGGTAAATTTGACCTGCGTATTGTTTCTCTTTCGCCGACAAAAGTCATCTGTAGCGCTGCGGATTTTACGCCAGCGGCCAGCGCTGTTATGCTGCCCGTCTTACTATATCCGAGAGTGAAAGGAACGAAGATGACTACCCCTTCTTTCGACAGCGTCGAAGCACAAGCAAGTTACGGTATTGGTTTACAGGTTGGCCAGCAGCTGCTGGAATCTGGTCTGCAGGGGCTGCAGCCAGAAGCACTGCTCGCGGGCCTGCGCGACGCGCTGGAAGGGAACTCACCTGCGGTGCCTGTCGATGTGGTACATCGCGCCCTGCGTGAAGTACATGAGCGTGCGGAAAGCGTGCGTCGTGAGCGCGTGGAAGCCATGGCCGCAGAAGGCCAGGCTTTCCTGCAGGACCATGCTCAGCGTGAAGGCGTCAGCAGCACCGAGTCAGGTTTACAGTTCAGCGTGATTACGCAGGGCGAAGGCCCGATTCCTTCGCGCCAGGACCGCGTACGCGTGCATTACACCGGTAAACTGATCGACGGCACGGTGTTTGACAGCTCTGTTGCACGTGGCGAGCCGGCGGAATTCCCGGTCACCGGCGTGATTGCGGGCTGGATCGAAGCGCTGACGCTGATGCCGGTTGGCTCGAAGTGGGAACTGGTGATTCCCCACAACCTCGCCTACGGCGAGCGTGGAGCGGGCGCGTCCATCCCGCCATTCAGCACCCTGATTTTTGAAGTTGAGCTGCTGGAAATCCTGTAAGGATAAAGGGCGGTGCGATGCCGCCCTTACCCCTCTACTGCTGTAAGTTTACCTGCCAGAGAGCGAATCCCGTCTCGTCATTCCCTGTCGCCTTCATGGGATATTGCGCATGCTGCTGAATAAAGTGTGTGGCTTTATCGCCGGGTGCGGTTTCAAAGCGAATATCAAGAGGCTGCGCGGCAGGTATTGCAGCCAGTCGCCAGTTATTATCCGCCTGTGGGCGCACTTCACCGTGCTTTTTGGTTTCGGCACTGATATACGCCGCCAGAATCGCGCGGTTTTCATCAGGCGAGGCAAAGGCAATGTATTTGTCGCCCGTTCCGGCAAACTTGCCCGCGTAGGCCCGGTAGTTATTGGTTGCCACCAGGAAGGTCGCCTTAAGATCGATGGGTTTTCCCTGCCAGCGAAGATCTTTAATGCGTGACGCGTCCGGATGGATCAGGTTGCACTCTTCGTCGTAACGGGCGGGTTGTGTGACATCAATCTGATAGCTCACGCCGTCAATCACATCGAAGTTATAGGTGCGGAAATTCCAGTTGATCAGCGGCTGTGTGCGGCGACTGGTCGGATCGATTTGGTTAAACTGACCCGCAGAGCACTCCAGCCAGTCTTTCACCTGCTCGCCGCTGACTTTCATCACCACCAGCGTATTCGGATACAGATAGAGATCGGCTGCGTTGCGGAAGGTCAGGTTGCCTTTCTCAACTTCCACATAGCTGGCAGGATCGTTTTTACGTCCCCCGGCTTTAAACGGCGCGGCGGCAGACAGTACCGGCAAGTGCGCCAGATCGGGATCGCCCTGGATAAAATGCTCGACATAGGCGCGCTGGGCGTTATTCACAATTTGCACGGTAGGATCGTCCTGCACCAGCGACAGATAGCTGTACATCACATCCGCAGATTTTCCGATAGGCTGGGCGACAAAGGTGCGGGTAGCATCATGATCGTCTTTCAGAACCTTAACCAGTGCAGGATCTTCAGCAGCCAGCGCAGTTTTATGCGCGATATCGTAGATCGGACGCGCCTGCGCGGTACCGCTTGTCACCTGCCAGTGATCGCCTTCCTTGCTCAGCACCAGATCCACCACACCAAGATGATCGCCCCACATGCCGGGCATGACCGCAGGCACACCGTTTAATGTTCCTTTCTCAATGTCTGCACCTTTGATCCCCGCAAACTCTTTCCCCGGGAATACGGCATGCGCATGACCAAACATAATGGCACTGATGCCCGGAACTTCGCTGAGGTAATAAACCGAGTTTTCTGCCATCGCCTGATACGGCTCGCTGCTTAACCCTGAATGGGCTAATACGACAACCACGTCCGCTCCTTTAGCGCGCATTTCGGGCACGTAGCGCCGGGCGGTTTCTGTAATATCGTCCACCCGCACTTTGCCCTGCAGGTTGCCTTTATCCCACACCATAATCTGCGGCGGGACAAAGCCGATATAGCCGATGTTCACCGTCTGCGTGTTGCCGTCGCGATCGGTCACTGTGGTGGGTTTAATCAGATAAGGCGTAAACAGCGGCTTACCGCTCTTCAGATCGATGACGTTGGCATTGACGTAAGGAAAATGCGCGCCCGCCAGGGCTTTTTGCAGATAGGGCAGACCATAATTGAATTCATGATTGCCCAGCGTGCCCGCGCTGTAATCCAGCGTATTCATCGCCTTATAGACGGGATGGACTTCACCCTGTTTGAGCCCTTTCGCAGCCATATAGTCGCCTAACGGGCTACCCTGAATCAGATCGCCATTGTCCACCAGCACGCTGTTCGTGACTTCCTGACGCGCGGCATGGATCAGGGACGCAGTGCGCACCAGACCATATTTTTCTGTGGGCGTATCTTTGTAATAGTCGAAGTCCATCATATTGCTGTGCAGATCGGTCGTTTCCAGCACGCGTAAATCCACGGTGGCTCCCTGTGCTGCAACTGAAACGCTCAGTGCCAGTAACATCATTCCCGCCTTAACCATGTTCACTCCCAACGTTAAAAGATCAAGGCTACAAAAGTAATGTAAAAGGCTGATGAAAGGGCAGATTAAAACGTGATGCAAATAACGTTTTGAGCCTGACTGGTGCCGCTTCAGTCATATCAGTGCAGAGGCCAGCGTGAAAAGAGGTCTTTGCCATTGTGGGCTATTGTGTTGATATAGCTGAAAAAGGATTCAAAATGTTTACCTGAAACCAGGGGCGAGCATGAAGCTGCTAAAATGTACCCCAACAGGCATAACAGTTAACGCGTAGCATTCGCATACATGAGGTGACAAATGTTAGAGCAAATAAGCCAACTGGCGCGTGAGGCAGGCGACGCGATTATGCAGGTCTATAACGGTTCGGTTCCCGCTGATGTTTCGCATAAAGCAGACGATTCGCCCGTCACAGCAGCCGATCTGGCCGCGCATGATGTGATTGTTAAGGGCCTGAAACAGCTGACACCGGATATTCCGGTGTTGTCAGAGGAAGATCCGCCCGGTTGGGAAGTCCGTCAGCACTGGCAGCGCTACTGGCTGGTGGATCCGCTTGACGGCACCAAAGAGTTTATCAAACGCAATGGTGAGTTTACGGTCAATATTGCGTTGATCGAGCAGGGCAAACCGATCATGGGCGTGGTGTACGCGCCCGCGCTGGGCGTGATGTACTCGGCAGCAGAAGGTAAAGCCTGGAAGGAAGAGGGCGGAGAAAAGCAGCAGATTCACGTTCTGGATGCACGTCCACCGCTGGTGGTGGTGAGTCGTTCCCACAACGATGATGATGAGATGAAAGAGTATCTGAAGCAGCTAGGGGAACATCAGACGGTGGCAACCGGCTCATCGTTAAAATTTTGCCTGGTCGCTGAAGGTAAGGCCCAGCTTTATCCGCGCTTTGGACCCACCAATATCTGGGATACCGGCGCGGGTCATGCCGTTGCTGTCGCGGCAGGTGCCCACGTCCACGACTGGCAGGGAAGAACGCTGGATTATGCGCCGCGTGAATCTTTCCTGAATCCGGGCTTCCGTGTATCGCTGTTCTGACGTCAGACGGGAGGCACTCGCCTCCCGACTTCACCTGTCAGGGTGCTTTTAACAGCGTTTTTAACAACGTAATGACTTCTTTGACTTCCTGCTGCGTCAGTGCCCCGTCTTTGACATATTTCACCTGACCGTTTTTATCCAGCACCACAATGGTCGATCCGCCTTGCTGCAACTGCCAGGCGTGCTGCACATTGCCCTTGCTGTCGACGATAAACTGCGACCACGGATACTGCTTTTTATTACTCTGAATGCTGCTGCGAACAAACAGGCTGGTGCCGGGAATGGCATCATCGGTGTTCACAATCGTCGTGGTCTGATAGCGATCGTGCGGCAGTTTCGCTGACTTGATGGCCTCAACCAACGCTGCATTCATCTCTTTAGCCGATGAGCGGCCTGCAATGTGCTGTATGACACGTACTTTTCCGTTCAGTTGCGCGCTGTTCCAGTCTTGATAACTGAATTTTTCCTGCGCCAGGATCAACTCGCCTTTGTCATTGACGCCCACGGGCGGCACGCGTTTTCCCGTCTCAAGATTGTGGGCCAACGCACTTACAGGAAGCAGCAGTGACAAGGCCAGTGCGGCCAGAGTGATACGCCTCATTATTTTCTCCAGTGATCAGACCAGTTAGTCATCCAACTGTAATAGTAAGCAGGGATGATGCGGCTGTCTCAAAAAGCTGTCAGCTTTGTTATCAACCACACAATTCTGTAACGAACGAAGGTTTATACTGAATAGTGAAAAGTAAATAACAGAGTATTCTGTAATGTTCTGTCAGCACGGTAAAAAAAGTTATTTCTGGTCGTGCGAAGTAAGCAGAGTGTTCTATAGTTTATCTCGCATTCGCGCTTCATGGACCCGTACCGAATTTGGCAACGGTGAAGCGTGCTTAAAAATTAAGGAGTTAAGAAGTATGAAAATCTTCCAGCGCTATAATCCGCTACAGATAGCAAAATATGTTAAGACGCTGTTTAAAGGAAGGTTGTACATCAAGGATGTGGGCGCGTTTGAGTTTGATAAAGGTAAAGTCCTGATCCCCCGGGTCAAAGACAAACAGCACCTGAGCGTGATGTCAGAAATTAACCGCCAGGTCGTTCGTCTCAAGCTAGAGTTTAACTAAAAAACAGGGCGCCGATGGCGCCCTGAGTGTTTCTATTCTTCGCTTTTCGTCACGTTCAGCATCGGCGGTCGTTCATCAATCCGTGTCACCAGCAGCTGATCAATGCGGTAACTGTCGATATCGACCACTTCAAACTTGTAGCCCGCAAATTTCACAAAGTCGGTACGTTTCGGGATTTTACGCAGCATATACATCATAAAGCCGCCAATCGTTTCGTAGTTACCCGACTGCGGAAAATCATCGATATCCAGCACGCGCATAACATCATCAATCGGCGTCCCGCCTTCCACCAGCCAGGAGTTTTCATCGCGCGCAACAATCTGTTCTTCCATGCCCTGACCCACCAGGTCGCCCATCAGCGTCGTCATCACATCATTCAGCGTAATGATACCGACCACCAGCGCATATTCGTTCATGATGACCGCGAAGTCGTCGCCCGCCGTTTTAAAGCTTTCCAGCGCCTCAGACAACGTCAGGGTATCCGGAACAATCAGCGCGGAACGAATCTGCACGCCGCTGTTCAGCGCCATGCTCTGATTGCCCAGTACGCGCAGCAGCAGCTCTTTCGAATCGACATAGCCAACGATGTGGTCGATGTCCCCATTACAGACCAGGAATTTCGAGTGAGGATGTTCAGCGATTTTTGTTTTCAGGCTGACTTCGTCTTCGTGCAGATCAAACCAGACGATATTTTCACGTGACGTCATGGAGGAGGGCACGGTGCGTGATTCCAGCTCAAACACGTTCTCAATCAGTTCGTGTTCCTGCTTACGCAGCACGCCAGCCAGCGCACCGGCTTCCACAACCGCGTAAATATCGTCGGACGTGATATCGTCTTTGCGTACCATCGGCAGCTTAAAGACGCGAAAAAAGACGTTGGCCAGGCCGTTAAACAGCCAGACCAGCGGCCGCATAACCAGTAAACAAAAGCGCATGGGATTGATAATCCGCAGGGCAATGGTTTCTGGCGCGATCATGCCTACCCGTTTTGGGGTTAAGTCGGCGAACAGGATAAACAGGCTGGTGACGATGGTGAATGAGCAGATAAAACTGAGCTGTTCGGCCAGTTCGTGAGACATAAAGCGATTGAAGAGGGCGGAAAATGCCGGGGAAAAGGCCGCATCACCGACGATACCACCCAAAATGGCGACGGCGTTCAGGCCAATTTGCACCACGGTGAAGAACATGCCGGGCGTTTCCTGCATCTTCAATACCCGCTGAGCGTTAACGTTGCCTTCATCAGCCAGCAGTTTCAGCTTAATCTTGCGGGCGGCAGCCAGCGAGATTTCGGAGAGAGAAAAAAAAGCACTGATTACGATCAGTAGCAGAATGACAAGTAAGCTATCAAGCATAAGTAATCCAAAGAGTTATCCACTTGTCATTTTTGGCCTGGGCAGCGTGCGGTTGAGGCGCTTATTCCCTGTACGTACGACGCAGAGGAGCTATCCGTGCCAAAAATGTCTGCGCCCGTTCGACAAGGTTGTAAGGGGAAAGGGGCAGAAATGAAGACAGGCGGGATGCCTGCGGTGGGTGATTATAGCAGCAGCGAGGAGGCCGCCGCCAGAGGGCAAACAGTGGCTTATAATGAGGTTTTCAGCTCAGGATGCATGTGTAATGCAGGAGAGCGGTCTACTGGCGTGCGGCCTGTCTGGACAACAAGGTCGTTGTATCGTGCGTCCGTTTTACCGACAATAATGCGCAATTTGACTTAGAACGCGTTACAGACTGCCCTTTGGCAAAAAGTGCGGCTATGATGAGTAAGTTGCCGTTGCGATTGTGACGGCAACAAGGATTAACACGCGCCCTGCGGAATGGGGCGGGCATGAGAGACAGGAGTACAGGTGCCACGATTTTATGTTTATTGCATGGCGGGATTATTGCTCGTCGCGCCCGCCTTTGGGGCGGCACCGGTTCGACTACAGCTTGAAGGGCTGACCGGCGAACTGCAAAAAAACGTCAGGGCACGCCTGTCGACCATCAGCAGCGACGAAGTCACCAACGATGGCCGTTTCCGCGCGCGTGTATCGGCCGCTATCAAAGAAGGGCTTCGCGCGCTCGGCTACTATGAGCCTGATATCGACTTTGAATCACGCCCTGCCCCTGCGCAAGGTGGCCGTCCGGTGCTCATCGCGCGCGTGACGCCTGGCCAGCCGGTAAAGATTGCCGGTAGTACGATCATTGTCACCGGTCAGGCGAAAAACGATGCAGACTATAAAAACTGGATCGCCCAGGGCCGCCCTAAAGTTGGCACAATCCTCAATCATGGTCAGTACGATAAATTCAAAAGTGGCTTTACCAACCTGGCGCTGCGCAACGGCTATTTCGATGGCGAATTTGAAAAAAGTCAGTTAGGCGTTTCCGTGGCGCGCCACGAAGCCTTTTGGGATATCGACTACAATAGCGGACCGCGTTACCGCTTCGGCGATGTCACCTTCCAGGGCTCACAGATCCGTGACGCCTATTTGCAAAATCTGGTGCCGTTTAAAAAGGGCGACTATTACAGTTCCCGTGATTTGGCTGAACTGAATCGCCGCCTGTCGGCGACGGGGTGGTTCCAGTCGGTGGTCGTCGCGCCGGAATTTAAAGAGGGACGTAAAACCAAAGTCCTGCCGTTAAATGCGGCCGTTTCCCCTCGGGCAAAAAATATTGTTGAAGCCGGTGTCGGGTATTCGACGGATGTCGGGCCGCGCCTGAAAGGCACCTGGAGAAAGCCCTGGGTTAACGACCGTGGCCACAGCATGATGGCCAGTGCCTATATTTCTGCGCCTGAGCAGCAGGTGGATCTCAGCTACAAAGTTCCGTTACTCAAAAGCCCGCTGGAGCAGTACTACACTTTTTCAGGCGGGCTCAAACGCACCGATCTGAACGACACCAAAGCGGACACCAGCACGCTGGCAGTATCGCGTAACTGGGACAGCAGCAGTGGCTGGCAAAGGGCCGTCAATCTGCGCTGGAGCCTTGACCACTTTACCCAGGGGAATGTCACCAATACCACGATGTTGCTTTATCCCGGCGTCAGTCTGAACCGCACGCGCTCACGCGGTGGCCTGATGCCGACCTGGGGCGACTCGCAGCGTTATTCTGTCGATGTGTCCGATACCACCTGGGGATCGGATGTCGATTTCCTGATCCTGCAGGCGCAAAACGTCTGGATTCGTACGCTGGGCGAAAAGAACCGCTTTATTGCACGCGGCACGGTGGGATGGATTGAAACCAACGACTTCGATAAGGTGCCGCCGGATCTGCGCTTTTTCGCCGGGGGTGACCGCAGTATTCGCGGCTATAAGTACAAAAACGTCTCGCCGCGTGACAGTGATGGCAAACTGACCGGGGCCTCAAAAATGGCCACCGGTTCACTGGAATACCAGTACAACGTCAGCGGAAAATGGTGGGGCGCGGTGTTTGTTGACGCCGGTGAGGCCGTCAATGACATCAGCCAAAGCGATATTAAAACCGGTGCCGGTATCGGCGTGCGCTGGGCATCGCCTGTGGGACCCATTAAGTTTGATATTGCGCGTCCCATTGGCGACAGGGAGGAGCACGGTTTGCAATTTTACGTAGGATTGGGGCCTGAACTATGAAGCGCTGGAAAAAGGTCCTGACTGGCTTTCTGATTTTTTTGGTCTTGTTGTTGGCTGGCGTGGCATTTTTGATTGGTACGACGCCGGGCCTGCATTTAGTGTTAAACGGCGCGTCGCGCTGGGTACCGGGATTATCCATCAACAAAGTGGATGGCGGCTGGCGTAATCTTACGCTCAGCGGTCTACGTTACGACATGCCGGGCGTCAGCGTTAACGCGGGCAATATCCATCTGGCGGTAAATCTCAATTGCCTGCTGCACTCGTCGGTCTGCGTCGATGATCTGACGCTAAAAGATATCAGTGTGGTCGTCGACAGTAAAAAGATGACGCCGTCGGCGGCGGCACCCGAAGACGATAACAGCGCGACCAATCTCAGTACGCCGTACCCCATCAGCCTGCGCCACGTCGGGCTGCATAACATCAGTGTGAAAGTCGATGATACCGCGATTTCGCTGGTGGATTTTTCCACCGGATTACACTGGCAGGCGCGGGCGTTAACGCTGAATCCTACCCACATTCAAAGCCTGTTAATTGCGCTGCCTAAAGCGGCAGCGGTCGCGAAGGAACAGGTGGTCGATCCGAAAGTACAGCAGCCGCAGCCAAACGAGAAGCCGCTGGGCGAAACGCTGCAGGCGATGTTTGCCAAACCCCTGCTACCGACACTGCCGGACTTCCAGTTACCGCTGGATATCGATGTTCAGGACATCGTGGGCGAACAACTGCGCATTACCGGCGATACGGATATCGTTGTGAATCAGCTGCGTGTGAAGGCCAAAACGCTTGACCGCCATATACAACTGCAAACGCTGAACGTGGACTCAAACCTCGGCAGGCTCAACGGCAGCGGCCAGGCCACGCTCGCAGACAACTGGCCCGTTGATTTTGCCCTGAATGGCGATGTGAATGTTGATCCGGTTAAAGGGGAAAAGCTGAGTCTGACCTTACAGGGCGCGATGCGTGACGAGCTGAAGCTGGCGCTCAACCTCTCTGGCCCGGTCAGGGCGCAGCTGGATGCCCGTGCTCAGCCTGCCGTTGCCGGTCTTCCGCTGGCATTAACCCTGACCAGTCCGCAACTGCGCTGGCCGCTCACCGGAGCGGTTCAGTACCAGGCGGACAATCTCGACTATCAGCTTAAAGGCAAGGCGACCGACTACGTGATGTCGCTGCGCACGGCGGTGAAAGGCGAAGCGGTGCCGCCTGCCACGATTACGCTGGACGGTAAAGGGAATAGTGAACAGTTCAGCCTGGACAAGCTGCGTGTGGCAGCGTTACAGGGCACTATCGATCTGACGGCGCTGGTGGACTGGAGCAAAGCCATCAGCTGGCGCAGTGAACTGACGCTGGCGGGCATCAATACCGCCCGCCAGTATCCGGACTGGCCAGCCAGACTGGAGGGTAAAATCACTACGCGCGGCAGCCTGTATGGCGGCAGCTGGCAGTTGAGTGTGCCGCAACTGATGTTGAAGGGTAACGTCAAACAGAACGCGGTCAGTGCGGACGGAACATTACGGGGCAACAGCTACAACCAGTGGGATATTCCGGGTATTAAGATTGCGCTGGGCCGCAATCATCTGGATATCAAAGGCAGTCTGGGCGAAACGCTGAACCTGGATGCCAACGTGGATGCCCCCCATCTTGATAACGCATTGCCGGGACTGGGCGGTGTGGTCAAAGGGGATATCAAAGCCCGCGGATCGCTGAAAACCCCTCAGCTGCTGGCGGATCTGACGGCCACTGGCTTACGTTGGCAGCAACTGCTGGTCCGGCGCGTAACGCTGAAAAGCGATGTACGCTCCAGCGACCAGATCGCCGGTAAGCTGCAGTTGCGCGTTGAACAACTGAAGCAGGATGCGCTTAACATTAATCTGTTGACGCTCAATGCTGATGGCGACGAAAAGCAGCATCAGCTTAAACTTAACGTGCAGGGCGAGCCGGTATCGGGTCAGCTCGCGCTGAACGGTAGCTTTGACCGCCAGACGGAGACATGGAAAGGCAGCCTGAACAATACGCGTTTTAATACGCCCGTCGGGGAATGGCGTCTGACGCGCGCTATGGCGATCGACTATGTTAATCAGAAGCAGACTGCGTCAATCGGCCCGCACTGCTGGCAAAACCCCAACGCGCAGCTTTGTGTGCCAGAACCGATTGAAGCCGGCCCCAGCGGTCACGCTCATGTGGTATTAAACCGCTTCGATCTGGCGATGCTAAAACCCTTCCTGACTGACCAGACCCAACTGAGCGGCGTGTTCAGCGGTGATGCCCGCGTTAACTGGACGGCGGATGGCAAACTGCCCGTCGGGACGCTGGCGCTGAAGAGTAATAATGTGAAAGTCGCGCAGGATGTGCAGGGCAATACGCTGCCCATCGCGTTTAACACAATTAATGTCAATGCGGCACTGCGGGACGGACGTGCACAGCTCGACTGGCTGATTCGCCTCGTCAATAACGGCCAACTGGATGGCAATGTGCAGATTACCGATCCGCAACAGCGCCGTGAGCTGGGTGGCAATGTGAATATCCGCAATATCTCGCTGGCGATGATCAATCCCGCCTTAATGCAGGGCGAGAGCATCAAAGGCCTGCTGAACAGCGATCTGCGCCTGGGCGGCACAGTGCAGCAGCCGCAGCTTTTTGGGCAACTGGGTCTGAAAGATGTGAATGTGAAAGGCAACTTCATGCCGGTGGATCTGACCAGTGCCAGTCTGAACATGGTGTTTAACGGCATGAGTTCGACGCTGAATGGCCTGCTACAGACCGCACAGGGCAATATCAACCTGAGCGGCGATGCGGACTGGAGCCAACTGGATAACTGGCGTGCGCGCGTAGCCGCCAAAGGCAGCCGGGTCCGTGTCACGGTGCCGCCAATGGTGCGCATGGATGTGTCGCCGGATGTGGTATTTGAAGCCACGCCAGCCGCCTTTAATCTTGACGGGCGCGTCGATATTCCCTGGGCACGTATCACGGTACAGGAGGTTCCTGAGAGCGCAGTCGGCGTATCGTCTGATGAAGTTATGCTGGATAAAAACCTTAAACCGATTGCGCCTAAAACGGCCTCAATACCGATTAACAGTAACCTGACCATTCATGTTGGAAACGACGTGCGTCTGTCGGCCTTTGGACTGAAAGCCCGTCTGAATGGCGATCTGAAAATGGTCCAGGATAAATCAGGACTGGGACTCAACGGACAGATCAATATTCCATCCGGCCGTTTCCATGCTTACGGTCAGGACTTGATCGTGCGTAAAGGCGAGCTGCAGTTTGCGGGCCCGCCAGACCAGCCTTATCTCAACCTGGAAGCGATTCGTAATCCGGATGCGACCGAGGATGGCGTAACGGCAGGATTGCGCGTTACGGGGCTGGCGGATGAGCCGAAAGTGGAAGTGTTCTCCGATCCGGCGATGTCACAGCAGGAGGCCCTTTCTTACCTGTTACGCGGTCAGGGGCTGAATAGCGACGGCGACAGTAACGCGTTAACGTCAGCGTTAGTCGGCTTAGGGGTTGCACAAAGTGGGCAGGTTGTGGGTAAAATCGGCGAGACATTCGGTGTCAGTAATCTTGCCCTTGATACGACCGGCGTTGGCGACAGTCAGCAGGTACAGGTCAGTGGCTATGTATTGCCGGGTCTACAAGTAAAATACGGGGTTGGCATCTTTGATTCACTGGCAACGTTAACCTTACGTTACCGACTGATGCCCAAACTCTATTTGGAAGCCGTGTCCGGTGTGGATCAGGCTCTTGATTTGCTCTATCAGTTTGAGTTTTAGTAATGCGAATAATTGTCTATGGCAGTTTACGGCGCAAACAGGGAAACAGTCACTGGATGACACATGCGCAATGGTTGGGTGATCACCAGATTGAGGGTTATGAACTCTACAGTCTGGGTCACTATCCTGGCGTGATCACGGGCGAAGGAACGGTATATTGCGAAGTCTACCGAATTGATGCCTCCATTCTCGCCGAGTTAGATGCGCTTCGGACCAAAGGTGGTGAGTACAAACGCCATCTGATTCAGACGCCGTTTGGTAGTGCTTGGCTTTATGTCTATCAGCGTTCGGTCGCGGGTCGCCAGCGTATCCAGAGTGGAGACTGGCTGAAGCGTGATGAGGAGCAGGAAAGCCACTAATACGTTGCGGTTGCGTGTATCAGGCTAAATGCTTCTCAGGTAAAAGGGTTCATGATTGTTATGTGCCCTTTTATCCATGCACTAAAGTGGCTTAAAACCCTCTCTGTTTCTTCCTGCGCCAACCTGATAGCGGTAATTTTCCGATCATTCACTTTAACAGCGTAATCGTACATCCGCGGGGTTAGTTATAAAAAAGCGGTTTGCGAAAAAGAAATATACATTGATAATCGCGCCCACATGACGCTTGCGAGTCTGTACGCATGCGAGAAAATCGCATAATGGTGCCATTATCACGACGCCAGCAAAACTTTACCAAAGTGAAAAGCAATGAAAAAAACAATCAATATTTATCTTATCGCAGTTTTTTTATTTTCATTACCGTTGTTGCTTGCCAATACTTTTTACATTGATGACAACGGAAGAGCCATTACAGGGAACGCGCTTTGGGGCCGGGATGGGAGGCCTTTAGCTGACCTGCTAATGAAAATATTATTTCTTAGTTCTCACGTTTCAGACATTTTTCCTTTACCGCTGATCATCACAAGTGTGCTTATCGCAGTGGTATTAGCGCACTATCATCGCCGCCACTTTACGTCACTCAAAACCTGGGTCGGTGCTTTAGCCGCGCTGAGTTTTTTTGCTAACCCTTATCTTGCTGAAATCTTTTCCTATCGCTTTGACGTGCTCACCATAGGTTGCGCGCTGGTGTTGAGCATCGCATGGATTCTATTTCCTGTGCAGAAAACATGGATACAGTTCTTAGTGGCTGTACTGGCTATCGTTGCCATCTTTAGCCTCTATCAGATTGCGGCAAACATTGCTGTGATGATGGTGTTCGTGATCGTCTTTGGACAGATGGTCAACAATGCCCCTGCCACAGAGATCATTCGTGGGCTTATACTGCGAAGCGCAGAGTTTATCGTCGCCTCAGCTGTTTACCTCAAAATTGTTTTACCATTGACTTTTTCAGGTGAGTACGCAGCTAATCATCCGGCTATAGCCTTTGAGCAATTGTGGCTCACCGCTTGCAATAATGCGCTCGCATACTGGCACTTCGTTAATGCCACCTTTTATAAAGATGGTAAAGGAATGGCTGTGCTCATGGTTGTCCTGAGTGCGTCAGTGGTCTCCGCAGCGATAATCGCTTCGCGTTATATAAAGCAACAACGTAATCCAGCCAGGATTATTGTTGCAGTTATAGCGCTGTTTTTACCTTTCGCTGCATTCCTGATGATTCCCGGTAGCCTGCTCATTTTACAAAATCCATTACTTGCACCTCGGGTCATGCTGGCAGTGAGTGGGTTTATGTTGTTCAGTGCAACATTACTGGCGTGGGCGATGAAAGGAAAATGGTCATTCGTAAACATGGTTATCGCAATTCCTTTGCTCTACGCCTTTACAGGTATATATGTCTATGGGAATGCCATTCATCAGCAAGATGAGATTAATGCCGCAATCACACAACGGTTAAAACAGGACACCAATGCATTATCCGTTGGCTCCCTCTATATGCAGTTTTATGGAGCCTCGCCGCGTTCCCCAGTATATCTTAATTCCCTGAATAACTATCCGGTTCTCAGCGCGCTGATTCCTGAATATTTCGCCAACTGGTGGTTTCCATTTCCTTACATGGCGATAAGGGGCTTTCAGGCTAAAAATCCTATTCAGGACAATATTACTGTGAGCAATGAAGATTTGGTTATGGCGCTGTGTCACGGAGAGCGCATTGCACATAATCAGGATTATGATTTATATAAGTACCATGACCGACTGACCGTCGACTTTACGCTAAAGGGTTGCCAGCACTAATGTATAAGAGCTTGCTGTAATTTATTAGCTTTGAGACAAAAAAACAGGCCCATTGCTGGGCCTGTTTATATCAACAGATTTAGCGTGTATCCTGTGCTGCAACTTCAGTTTTATTTCACAGCACAAGTGGCATTACTTCTTCGCCGCACGCTCAAAAGACGAGACGATCTCGGCTTTGGCTGCTTCGGCGTTATCCCAGCCGTCAACCTTAACCCATTTGCCTTTTTCCAGATCTTTGTAGTGCTCAAAGAAGTGGGTGATCTGCGCACGCAGCAGTTCTGGCAGGTCGTTTACATCTTTGATGTGATCGTACTCTTTGGTGAGTTTGGTGTGCGGGACAGCAACCAGTTTGGCATCTTCGCCAGACTCGTCGGTCATTTTTAACACGCCAACCGGACGGCAGCGGATCACTGAGCCGGGCTCCAGTGGGTACGGTGTTGGAACCAGTACGTCTACCGGGTCACCATCCAGCGACAGCGTATTGTTGATGTAACCATAGTTGCATGGATAGAACATTGCCGTAGACATAAAGCGATCCACAAACAGGGCTCCAGAATCTTTATCAACTTCATATTTGATCGGATCGGCATTCGCCGGGATCTCAATAATTACGTAGATATCTTCTGGCAGGTCTTTACCTGCTGGCACCTGGTTCAAACTCATCGGGTATTCCTTCAGTCGTCGTATGTTGAGTGTCGGCTATTATAGCCAACTGACTGTGAAAGTACGCCCCCTTTTTGGCGTTTCAGAATGCTCCTCAACGCTATTTGGCCGTGACAAACAGGGATACAATGCCCGCAGCAATCAGTGGCCCTACCGGAACGCCACGGAAAAACGCCACGCCGATTACTGTTCCTATCAGCAATCCGCCAATGACGGAAGGCTGTACACTCATAAAACTCACGCCGCGCCCGCCCAGCCAGGCCACGAAAATGCCTACCAAAATCGCGACAATCGACTGCCAGTTGGCAAAGGATTTCAGCAGGGATGACGCAGGCAGCGAACCACTGGCCAGCGGGGCCATTACGGCTACGGTAAGGATAATAATGCCCACTGTAATGCCCTGTTTTTCCACATAAGGAAAGAATTGCGACAGCGGTGTCATTTTGATGATCAGCAGGATCAGAATGGACAGGGTCACGGCGGTGTTGTGGACGAAGTAACTCAGTACAGCAAGGCAGATCAAGATCAGCGTGGAGGCGTAAGCAACCATAGTTTTTCCCTGAAAATGAATGAAGACAGTTATGACTGACTTTAAAGGGTTACATTAATCAACAATCGTCGGGGTTCGCGCAACTGCCAGTGGCTAAAGATTGCAGTTGTAGGGTTTGATTGCGGACCAGCGCGGTGCTCTGGGTGGCCAGCGCAACGGGGCCGAGAGTGCCCTGCGTGTTGAGTTGGCTGCGGCTCACCGCTAACCAGGCTTCCCGGTAACGCAGCCAGGCGCGCTGGGCGATACGCAGTTTCTCTCTGGGTTCTCCGCTTAATTTTTTCATCAATGCACTGTACTGCGCGTTCATTTCCGCGTCCCATTGCTGGGTTGCCGTATCCTGACATTGCATCAAGGCCAGCGTGGTATCGGCTTGATTAAGGCATTGATTTAACGTGACATCAATAGTGGACTGCTCAGCCACTGCGAGCTTACAACTCAAGAGTGCTATCAACATTACCCTTTTTTTCATCGATTTCCCCTTTGTTTCCTTAACAAAATACCTTCAATTTCATTAACAGGTTAGCGGCAAGCACGGGATTAATCATTCACAGGCGTTAAAGTTTGCGAATCCCGATGCCGATACTTTCTCCGTTTAAGGGTTGTCGAAATTATTTCGCCTTTTACTACTCATACGGAAACGATCAAGATGAAACAGTTATCACTACGCACGGGGTTGCTGGCGTTGCTGGCATTCATGACACTGCTGTTGTTGGCGGTGAGTGTGATGGGCATTGTGGCAATCAACAAGGGCAACCGCTCGCTGGATGTGATTAACCGCATTCAGGGGATTGAGTTAAACAGTCTGTATCGCAGTAACGCCGATTTAATGCGCGCGCGTGCCAGTGCTGCGCTTGCAGTACGCAAGATTGAGATTGGTTTACTGGATGAGGGCGCGCAGGTCACCAAAACGGCGCAGGCCGATGTCGAGTCCTCTCAGCGCAATTTAAAACGTTTTGTGGATGCCGGAACCGTGACGGCGGAAGGCAAAATCATGGCCGATGCCATTGCATCAAGCTATAAGGATTACCTTGATCAGGGCATCCTGCCGATGATGAAGGCGCTCGACAAGCAGTATAACGATGAATATTACCAACTGCTGGAAGGTAAACTGGAGCCTTTATCGGCGAAGTACACCAAAGCGGTAGAGACCTTTGGCGCGAAAGCCGACGAAATTACCCAGGCACAGTTAGTTGAAGCTCAGCGTAATGAAATCATGATGAAAGTGCTGATCGCCGTGGCGGTGGGACTCTCCGTGCTGCTGCTGGTACTGGCCTGGGTGCTGTTGCGCCGCATGTTACTGACGCCGTTGAACAATGCGATTATTCACCTTGAGCAGGTGGCGGCGGGCGATCTGTCTCAACCTTTGCCGCTGTCGGGCAACAACGAACTGGGTCGTCTTAACAATGCGCTGGCGGGTATGCAGCAGGCTCTGCGTGACTCGGTGAATAAGGTGCGTGAGGCCGGGCTGAAAATCGACAGCGGCAGCCGCGAGCTGGCGGCGGGCAACGTTCACCTTTCTCAACGTACCGAAGAATCCGCCGCGTCGCTGGAGCAAACGGCGGCCAGTATGGAACAGTTGACCGCAACGGTTCGTCTGAACGCCAGTAACGCGCAGCAGGCTCACCAGTTGGCAAATGCCGTTTCTGACAGTGCCGATCGCGGGGCGGAAGTGGTGAACTACGTGATGGAAAAAATGCGTGAGATCACCGAGAGCGCCAATCGCATCGGCGATATTCTGAGCGTGATCGACGGCATTGCCTTCCAGACCAACATTCTGGCGTTAAACGCCGCCGTGGAAGCGGCACGTGCCGGTGAACAGGGGCGCGGTTTTGCCGTCGTCGCGAATGAGGTGCGCACCCTGGCGCAGCGCAGTGCCAGCGCGGCGAAAGAGATTCGCACGCTGATCAGCGATTCACAAACGCGGGTGAAAGAGGGCAGTGAAATGGCCACGCGTGCAGGCGAAACCATGGATGACATCGCTGGTGAAGTCATGCGCGTGACGGCACTGATGAAAGAGATTTCGATGGCTTCAGAAGAGCAAAGTCGGGGCATCGATCAGGTCAACCATGCGGTGACGCAGATGGATGAAGCGGCGCAGCAGAACGCGGCGCTGGTGGAGCAGGCCACCGCCGCCACGCATTCACTGGAGGCGCAGTCAGAGCAGTTGCAGGCTGCTATGGCGCTGTTCCGGCTTCAGCAGGCATAAGACAAAATAAGGGCGCGACACCCGCGCCCTTTATGTTTAGCCCTGACGACACTCCGGGAACTCTGCCAGGAAGCGCTCTACATCATCCACCATGGCGGTGTTGCCACAGTAGAACGGGCAGCGCTGATGCAGTGTTACCGGGGGGATATCCAGAATACGGTTTTGCCCGTCGCTGGCTTTACCGCCCGCCTGCTCGGCCAGGAAGGCCATGGGGTTGCACTCATACAGCAGGCGCAGTTTACCCTTCGGATGGCTGGCCGTGCTGGGGTAAAGGTAGATACCGCCTTTCAGCAGGTTACGATGGAAATCCGCCACCAGTGAACCGATGTAGCGTGAGGTGTAAGGACGGTGCGTTGCCACATCCTCTTCCTGACAGAATTTCAGGTATTTTTTCACGCCCTGCGGGAAACGAATGTAGTTACCTTCGTTAATGGAATAGGTGTAGCCCACTTCCGGATACGTCATCCGTTCGTGACTGAGGCAGAACACGCCCAGTGACGGATCGTAGGTAAACGCGTGCACACCACAACCGGTGGTGTAAACCATCATGGTAGACGAACCGTAAACCACATAACCGGCCGCGACCTGTTTGTTGCCCGGCTGCATGAAGTCCGCTTCGACGACCGGTGTGCCGGGTTCACTGACGCGACGATAGATTGAGAAAATGGTGCCGACAGAGACATTAACGTCGATGTTTGATGATCCATCCAGCGGATCCATCAAGACCACGTACTTGCCGTTTTCCTCGCCCTCAAAGATGACAAATTCGTCCTCTTCTTCAGAAGCGATACCGGCAACGATACCGCGCGCTTTCAGTGCGGCTTTGAGTTTTTCGTTGGCGAACAGATCCAGTTTCATCTGCTGTTCACCCTGAACATTCTCGACGCCGCTGGCCCCCAGGATATCCACTAAACCGGCTTTGTTAATATCGCGGTGGATAATTTTGGCACCCAGCTTAATCGCTGAGATAAGCGCCGTCAGTTCACCTGTAGCGTGCGGAAAGTCGTGTTGCTTCTCGACGATAAATTCGCCCAACGTTTTCATAACACATTCCCTGAATCATCGATGGAGTGGCAGCGGCATACTTCACTGCCGACGGATGCGTACGCAGTTTAGCCGATTGAACTTCAAAAACCATAGTCCTAATCCGTTTCTTCCGCTCGCAACCGAGGTTACACTGTGCGCCGAACTTTTGAGTTATGGACGTTTTTATGCGCATTCACATCCTCGGGATATGTGGCACGTTTATGGGCGGGCTGGCGATGCTGGCACGCTCCCTTGGCCATCAGGTGACAGGCTCAGATGCCAATGTTTATCCGCCGATGAGCACCCTGCTGGAACAGCAAGGTATTGAATTAACAGAGGGTTATGACGCCAGTCAGCTTGATCCTCAACCAGACCTGGTCATCATCGGCAATGCCATGACGCGCGGTAATCCCTGTGTGGAAGCGGTTCTGGAACGCAACATTCCCTACCTTTCAGGTCCCCAATGGCTGCATGATTTCGTGCTGCGTGACCGGTGGGTGCTGGCCGTGGCCGGCACGCACGGTAAAACCACGACGGCAGGCATGGCAGCGTGGATTCTGGAGGCGTGTGGTCTGGAACCGGGCTTTATTATCGGCGGTGTACCCGGCAACTTCGATGTTTCAGCAAAATTAGGAAAAAGCCCATTCTTTGTGATTGAGGCTGACGAATATGACTGCGCGTTTTTCGATAAGCGCTCTAAATTCGTTCATTACTGCCCACGTACGCTGATTCTGAATAACCTGGAATTCGATCATGCGGATATTTTTGACGATCTGCGGGCGATCCAGAAACAGTTCCATCACCTGGTGCGCATCGTGCCGGGCCAGGGCAAGATCCTGCTGCCGGAGCACGATCATAACCTGAAGCAGGTAATGGCGATGGGCTGCTGGAGCGAGCAGGAACATGTCGGCGACGGCGGTCACTGGCAGGCGAAAAAACTGACGCCTGACGCCTCACACTGGGAAGTCTGGCTGGACGGCAACAAAGTGGGTGAAGTGAACTGGGCACTGGTCGGCGAACACAACATGCACAATGGTTTAATGGCCATTGCGGCAGCCCGTCATGTTGGCGTGAAACCCGAGGATGCCAGCCAGGCACTGGACAGCTTTATCAATGCCCGTCGTCGTCTGGAACTGCGCGGCGAGGTCAACGGCATCAAGATCTATGATGATTTTGCCCATCATCCGACCGCGATTCTTGCCACGCTGAGCGCGCTGCGCAGCAAAGTGGGCGGGACGGCGCGTATCCTGGCCGTGCTCGAACCGCGTTCAAACACCATGAAAATGGGCGTGAATAAAAATGAACTTGCCCCGTCCCTGGCGCGTGCCGACGAAGTGTTTCTGTTCCAGCCGAGCCATATTCCCTGGCAGGTCGCGGATGTCGCAGAAGCCTGCATGCAGCCTGCGCACTGCAGCGCGGATATTGATGCGCTGGTAGAAACGATCGCCAAAACGGCGCAGCCGGGCGATTCCATCCTGGTAATGAGCAACGGGGGCTTTGGTGGGATTCATCAGAAGCTGCTGGATCGTCTGGCTCGTTAACCGGTAGCCGATCCTTTTCTCCCCGAACGAGGGGAGAGAAAACCCTGCGGCTGGGCACTGCTCAGCCGCACATCACCGCCAGGGTCAGACGGCTTCTGCTAATTCGCGCAGGTACTGAAAAATCTGACGGGCAGATTTTGGCGGTTTGTTACCCGCTTTTTCCTTCTGTGCATTACGAATCATGCTACGCAGTTGCTGACGATCGGCCTGAGGATAAAGGGCAAGCACGTCGGTCATCGCCTCATCGCCTTCTTCAATCAGGCGATCGCGCAGCATTTCCAGCTTGTGAAACAGCGCAACCTGCTGGTTATGGCGGTTTTTAAGCTTATCCAGTGCGGTACGAATCGGTTCAACGTCGATGCTGCGCAGCAGCTTACCAATTAACTGTAACTGACGGCGGCGGCCTTCTTTCTTAATACGCTGCGCCAGTTCAATCTCGGTACGCAAACGCTCATCCAGCGGAATTTTATCCAGCGAGTTTTTCCCCAGGTCGACCAGTTCGGCCCCCAGGCGTTTCAGCTCTTCAGCATCGCGTTTGATTTCGCTCTTACTAACCCAAATAATCTCTTCATCTTCTTCTTCGTGATTATCGGGCACATCATCGAGCCACTCTTCAGGCTGCTTAGTCATATCTGGCTCCAAAAAAAAGAGGCTAATCCTACCAGTTTATCGGGTGACTGCGAAATTGTTCTCTGACTCTGATAGACTCAAATTATTCAACCATAAGATTAGACGGCAGGTCGATGAACGTATCAACTCAAGTTGCAGAACAGCGAAAAGCACTGGAACAGGCAATTGCACAGGCGCTTGAACTGGCAAAAGCAAGTACGAATGGCGCGGAAGTCGCGGTGAGCAAGACCACCGGTATTGGTGTCAGTACCCGTTACGGCGAAGTGGAAAACGTCGAATTCAACAGTGATGGCGCGCTGGGCATCACTGTTTACCACCAAAACCGTAAAGGCAGTGCCTCATCGACCGATCTCAGCCCGGATGCCATTAAACGAACCGTGCAGGCGGCGATTGATATCGCACGCTATACCTCGCCGGATCCCTTTGCCGGCCCGGCGGATGCCGAACTGCTGGCTTATGACGCACCGGATCTGGATCTCTACCATCCGTGGGAGATCGATGCCGATTATGCTATCCAGCTGGCGGCACAGGCAGAGCAGGCGGCATTGCAGGCAGACAAACGCATCACCAATACTGAAGGCGGTAGTTTTAACAGCCATGTCGGTATCAAAGTCTTTGGTAACAGCCACGGCATGCTGCAAAGCTACTGTTCCAGCCGTCATTCGCTGTCCAGCTGCGTCATTGCTGAGCAGGACGGCAATATGGAGCGTGATTATGCGTACACCATTGGCCGCGCCATTGAGGACTTAAAGAGCGCGGACTGGGTTGGGGCTGAGTGCGCTCGCCGGACGCTGTCGCGCCTGGCGCCGCGTAAGCTCGATACCATGAAAGCGCCGGTCATTTTTGCGCCGGAAGTCGCGACCGGCCTGTTCGGCCATCTGGTCGGCGCCATCAGCGGCAGCAGCGTCTATCGTAAATCCACATTCTTACTGGATGCGATGGGCAAACAGATTCTGCCTGAATGGCTGACCATTCAGGAGCAGCCGCATCTGTTAAAAGGCCTGGCCTCCACGCCGTTTGACAGCGAAGGCGTACGTACACAGGCCCGCGACATTATTAAAGATGGCGTGCTGCAAACCTGGCTGATGACCAGCTATTCTGCGCGCAAGCTGGGCCTGACCAGCACCGGTCACGCGGGCGGCATTCATAACTGGCGCATCGCCGGTCAGGGGCACAGCTTCAACGACATGCTGAAGCAGATGGGCACCGGGCTGGTCGTGACCGAACTGATGGGACAGGGCGTCAGCGCCATCACGGGCGATTATTCGCGTGGCGCAGCCGGTTTCTGGGTGGAGAATGGCGAGATTCAGTATCCGGTAAGTGAAATTACGATTGCAGGTAACTTAGGCGATATGTGGCGGAACATTGTTACCGTAGGCGATGACATTGAAACCCGCAGCAATATTCAGTGTGGTTCTGTTCTGTTACCCGAAATGTATATTGCCGGACAGTAAAATCTCTTTTAAGTTGTGTAGGCGATAGCAAGCGGAGGGCATCGACCCTCCGCTTTTTTATAAGCAGCGTTTTCACAATAAAAAGGAAGCTGAGCATGCGTAAAGCGTTTATGTCGTTGTTAGCTGTTGCCTTGTTATCTGTTAATGTCACCGCCGGTGCGGCTTCTCTTGAGCACGATATGAAAGAGATGGCGGGTATTTACAAGTCGCTGGATGGGGCGAAAAGCGCCGATCAGCTGCACAAAATGTTAGGTGATTTGCGCGCCAAAGCCGAAGATGCCAAAAAAGGCACCCCGGACAAACTGGAAGGCAAAGCACCGGACAGCCCGGAAATGAAAGACTTTCACAAAGGCATGGATGATTTGATTGCCCAGATTGATAAAGCCGATGCACTGGCTAAGCAGGGCAAGCTGGATGAAGCGAAAGCAGAAGCGCAAAAACTGGCTGCTATCCGTAACGAAAACCACAAGAAGTTCCGCTAAACCCACGCTAACCCCGGCACTGCCGGGGTTAATTATTCCGCCCCCTCATCGCCACCCGGCTTAGCCAGGATCACTTCAACCTGATGGGTTTTCAGCAGGTTTTGCAGCGCCGTACCCGGCAGTTTATCGGTGAACAGGGCTGTCGCCTGCGCCACGCTGCCCATCTCCACCGCGGCCGAGGCCTGGAATTTAGTATGATCGGCGGCGAGCAATATATGACGCGAATGCGCCATCATCGTTTGTGCAACGTTGGCCTCATTGACGTCAAATTCCAGCAGCGCACCGTCACTCTCAATGGCGCCCATGCTGGTGACGAGATAATCCGCCCGGAAACTGGCCACAAAGGCCGTGGTCACCGGACCAATAATGCCACCATTGTGTGGGCGCAACGTGCCGCCGGGCACCATGACTTCAAACTGGGGGCATTTATACAGAATATGTGCCACCCGCAGGCTGTTGGTGATAACCCGCAGATGCTTATGGTTCATCAGGGCGCGGGCCACATGCTCCACGGTAGTGCCAATCGTAATAAACACCGTGGAACCATCAGGAATGTAGTCAGCGATGGCGTCAGCGATAGATCGTTTTTCATCGGTTTGTGAGACTTCGCGCTGTTCAAAGGCGGTATTGACCACGCTGGATGCGCGGCCTGCGCCGCCATGATGACGGGTAATCAATCCCTGTTCGCTGAGTTTGCGAATGTCGCGGCGTACCGTTTGCGTCGACACATCCAGTAGCACCGCAAGTTCATCAATATTCATGTAGCCACGTTCGGCGATCAGGCTGAGTAAACGATCGTGGCGAGGATTACCGGTTACGTCCGTGAGGATCATGAGCTGCTCTCTGAAGACCACTTTGGCTGTCAGTTTAACCATTAACTGACATAAAAGAACAGGTTTGCTCATAATCGGGAATACCGGCCCGGCCACCCGGGCGCGTACATTTTAAGGCCGCGACAGCGCTGGCAAAGCGCACCGCTTCCGCCACGGCGGGCTTTTGGGCCAGCCTGAATGCCAGTGCGCCATGAAACACATCGCCGGCACCGGTCGTGTCGACCACCCTGACATGAAAAGCTGGCTGATGCTGTAATCTGCCCGCATCAAGCCAGAGGCAACCCTGAACGCCTTGTGTCACATAGACATGTCCCTTTGTGAGCATTTGTGCTTTTTTCAGCGCACTGGCGTCACTTTCCATACCGGTCAGGCGCTGCAAACCGGGTGCGGAAAACGCCGCGTGGTCGCTCAGCGTTACCAGTTCAGCAATGTTTTGTGGCGTCACATCGCCATCCAGAATAGTGGGAACGCCGGACCTGCGTGCCAGCGTAAAGGCGCATTTTGCGCCCTGATGCCAGCGGACATCCGCCAGCACGGCATCCCACTGAGAAAAATCGATTTCCGCTAGCCAGTCGGCCTCGTCGGGTAAATCCGGGCTGGGATAGTTGGCGATGATACGTTCGCCTTCAGCATCCACAAGAATGGCAGATTGCGAGGAGCGGGCAGCGTTAAAAATCTTTGTATAACGTGTATTTACGCCGTAACTGTTTAACTCTGACAGCAGCCTTTTCCCGGTGTCATCGTCCCCGACCCGGCCAATAAAATCTACCTGTGCACCCAACTTTGCAGCCGCGACGGCTGCCGTGGCCGCCGGGCCACCGCCGACTTCCCGATAGTTGCTGGCGACATATTTTCCGCCCTGATGCGGTAACGTTTCCAGGTACCAGATGCGATCCAGTACGGTGATCCCTACACAAGCTATGCGCGTCATCACTCTTCCTCAGACATTTTCTCGTGCTGTCATTTTAATTTCATCAAATGTTTTAAAAGTGACACCTGTCAATTTTTTGACCATAAATTACAAATATGATCCGAAAAAGACAGTAAAAATCATATTTCGGACAAAATGTGACATCCATCGGGTTTGGGAGAGCGGTATGGCGGAAGTAGCGTTTATTGGACTGGGGCAAATGGGGGCGCCGATGGCGAGCAATCTGCTTAAGCAGGACCATCAGCTCAGGGTGTTTGACGTCAATCCCGAGGCGGTTGCCAGGTTAGTGGAAAAAGGCGCACAGGCTGCCCGTTCTCCAGCCGAGGCCGCCGAAGGGGCTGAATTCGTTATCACCATGCTGCCCAATGGCGATTTGGTGCGCGCTGTCCTGTCAGGTGATCAGGGCGTCTGTACCACGCTGTCGCCTTCGGCACTGGTGATCGATATGTCGACGATCCATCCGCTACAGACCGACCAGGTGATTAACGCGATGCGGGCGAGCGGCTTCAGCATGATGGACGTGCCGGTTGGGCGTACATCCGATCATGCTATCGCCGGCACGCTGTTGCTGCTGGCCGGCGGAACACTGCAACAGATTGAGCGGGCAAAACCGCTGCTGTTGGCCATGGGAAATGAGGTGGTGGTGGCTGGCGGACCGGGCATGGGGATTCGCGTCAAGCTGATTAATAACTACATGAGTATCGCCCTGAATGCGCTCTCTGCAGAGGCGGCGGTGCTGTGTGAAGGGCTGGGGCTGCCGCTGGACGTTGCGCTACAGGTCATGAACGGCACGCCAGCAGGGAAGGGGCACTTCACCACGACCTGGCCAAATAAGGTGCTGAAAGGCGACCTGTCACCGACCTTTATGATCGATCTGGCTCATAAAGACCTGGGCATCGCGCTGGATGTGGCTAACCAGCTGCATGTGCCCATGCCGCTCGGGGCCGCCTCACGTGAGGTTTACAGCCAGGCGCGCGCCGCCGGACGCGGACGTCAGGACTGGACCGCCCTTCTCGAACACGTGCGCGCCAGCGCAGGCCTCTCACCTTCGACAACCCCTTGTGACGCTTAATCAGAGGAAAGCACATGACTCATTACACCCTTAAAGACATCGCCCGGCCATCAGGTGGTTTCGCCATGCTGGCTGTGGATCAGCGTGAAGCGATGCGGCTGATGTTTGCCGCCGCGGATGCGCCACAGCCGGTCAGCGATCGGGTTCTGACCGAATTCAAAGTGAATGCCGCCAGCGTGTTATCGCCTTATGCCTCCGCCATCCTGGTGGATCAGCAATTTTGCTTTCAGCAGATTGTGGAGCAGCGGGCTGTGTCGCCCGGTTGCGGCATCATTGTCGCGGCGGATGCGTTTATCCCGGGCAACGGCATGCCGGTTGACAGTGTGGAGATTGATCACCGCGTCGATCCTCAGGCCGTCAAACGTGACGGGGCAAAGGCGCTCAAGCTGCTGGTGCTGTGGCGCAGCGATGAAGACGCACAGCAGCGGCTCGATATGGTGAATACCTTCACTGCGCGCTGTCACCGCCATGGTCTGCTCAGCATTATCGAACCCGTTGTCAGACCGCCGCGCCGGGGCGATCGCTTCGATCGCGAGCAGGCGATCCTCGCTGCAGCGAAGGAACTGGGTAACAGCGGAGCGGATCTTTATAAGGTGGAAATGCCGCTGTACGGCAAAGGTTCACAAGCCGACCTGCTGACGGCCGCGCAGAAACTTAACGATTTGATCATGATGCCGTGGGTCATCCTCTCCTCTGGCATTGACGAAAAATTATTCCCACGAGCCGTCAGAGTCGCCATGCAGGCGGGTGCCTCCGGATTCCTGGCGGGCCGCGCAGTCTGGTCTTCGGTTATTGGTTTGCCCGATACCGACCTGATGCTGCGGGATATCTCTGTTCCCAGACTGCAACGGCTGGGCGAGATCGTAGATGAAATGATGGCGAAACGTTAATAGGGAGAAGCAGATGAAATGGTTTAACACCTTAAGCCACAATCGCTGGCTCGAACAGGAAACCGATCGGATTTTCAGTTTTGGCAAGCATGCGGCGGTGCCAACCGGATTTGGCTGGCTGGGTAATAACGGTCAGGTCAAACCCGATAAGGGAACGCACCTGTGGATCACCGCCCGCATGTTGCACGTCTATGCGGTGGCGGCCTCAATGGGGCGGCCCGGGGCTTATCAACTGGTTGAACATGGTATCAATGCGTTAAACGGTGCGCTTCGCGATAAAAAATATGGCGGCTGGTACGCCTGCGTCAACGATGAAGGCGTTCTCGATGCCTCCAAGCAGGGCTACCAGCATTTTTTTGTATTGCTGGGCGCCGCCAGCGCCGTTACCACCGGTCATCCGGCGGCACGTCCATTGCTGGATGAGGCGATCAAGGTCATTGAACGTTACTTCTGGAGTGAAGACGAGCAGATGTGCCTGGAATCCTGGGACGAGGCATTCAGCAAGACCGAAGACTACCGGGGAGGGAACGCCAATATGCACGCCGTTGAAGCGTTCCTGATCGTGTATGACGTCACGCACGATAAGAAATGGCTGGATCGCGCGCTGCGCGTCACGTCCGTAATCATCCATGATGTCGCGCGTCAAAATAATTATCGCGTGAATGAACACTTTGACACGCACTGGACGCCACTGCGCGATTACAACAAAGACAACCCTGCCCACCGCTTCCGTGCTTATGGTGGCACGCCCGGCCACTGGATTGAGTGGGGGCGACTGATGCTGCATCTGCACGCCGCGTTTGAAGCGCGCTTTGAAACCCCACCGGCCTGGTTAGTGGAAGATGCCAAAGGGTTATTTCACGCCACCCTGCGTGATGCCTGGGCGCCCGATGGCGCAGACGGTTTCGTTTATACCGTGGACTGGGACGGCAAGCCCGTGGTGCGCGAGCGGGTACGCTGGCCTATCGTCGAAGCGATGGGAACCGCCTATGCGCTGTATACCGTCACCGGTGAGGCGCAATACGAAGCCTGGTATCAGAAGTGGTGGGACTACTGCATGACCTATCTGATGGACTTCGAAAACGGTTCCTGGTGGCAGGAACTGGATTGCGAAAACAAGGTGACGACCAAAGTCTGGGACGGCAAACAGGATATCTATCACCTGCTGCATTGCCTGGTCATCCCACGCCTTCCGCTGGCACCGGGCCTGGCTCCCGCTGTCGCCGCCGGATTACTGGACTGTAACGCAAAATAATTCCAAAACAGACGGGAGTACCAGCTATGCACAGCAGCGGAAAAACCCTTGTACTGCGGGCCGGAGACTATCAGGCCACCCTTGTCACCGTGGGCGCGGGTCTGGCTGAACTGACATTCGCAGGTCAGCATCTGGTGCTCCCCCATCCCCCTGAAACCCTGCCGCTGGCGCACATGGGGAAAGTCCTGATTCCCTGGCCCAATCGCGTCGCGAAGGGCACCTGGTACCATAACGGTAAATGGCTTCATTTACCGATCAATGATCACGAAGGGGGAACCGCCATTCACGGTTTGCTGGCGTGGCGTGACTGGCAGATTACGGAACATACCGACAGCACAGCGAGGCTAACAATCTTTTTACCGCCCAGCTACGGGTATCCGTTTGCCCTGGTTTCAACGGTGACGTACCGGCTGGATGCCATGCAGGGCCTGCTGGTGACGCTCGACAGTCAAAATACAGGACGTGAACCTGCTCCTTATGGCGCAGGTGCGCACCCGTATCTGACCTGCAACAGAACGCCGCTGGACGAGTGCCTGCTCACGTTGCCTGCCGCGATAGCGCAAGGCGATTTCCTTTCCCCACGTCTGCTCGGCGCAACGCAAATTGATGACAGCCTTCGCACAGGCACGGACGGCCAGCAGTGGGAAGTGCGCCTGACCAGCCGGAAGCCGTCCCTTTCTGTTTACTTACGTAGCGATCAGCCCTGGCTGCAAATTTACACCGGCGAAAAACTGGGCCGCACCGGGCTGGCAACCGAGCCCATGAGTTGCCCGCCTGATGCGTTTAACTCCGGCGTTGATCTGGTCTGGCTCGCACCGCAGGCGACGCATCGGCTGGCCTTCACCCTTGGCTGCGATCGCCCCGGATAAAGATCACCTTACCGCCTTACCCTACAACTAAGAGGCCAGTATGCACTTACAACACCTTGAAACGGCAGGGGTAAAACTCACTGCCACTGATAACGGCTTTTCACTGGTTTATCACGGCCGCGTTATTCTGAGCCACAGCCCGGAAGCGCCCTGTCTGTGGATGGGGCACGGTCGGGCCGACATTAAAATGTTTCGTGGCAACTTCAGTATCAAAGATCGGCTGAATGAAAAGCTGGCCCTGACTGAGGTCACCATGACGTCGCAGGCCGACTGTTGGCACATCCGTTTCTCGCGCGGCAACGTCATCAGCGCCACGCTGACGGTTGGGCTGGATGCCGGCGGGCGTTTACTGCTCACGCTAAATAATGACGCCGACAGTCATAACCGCATCTGGCTACGGCTGGCAGCGCAGCAGGCGGATCACATCTACGGCTGCGGCGAACAGTTTTCCTGTTTTGACCTGCGCGGGAAACCGTTCCCGCTCTGGACCAGTGAGCAGGGCGTCGGACGGAATAAAAACAGTTATGTTACCTGGCAGGCGGACTGCGCGGAGAATGCCGGCGGCGATTATTACTGGACGTTTTTCCCTCAGCCCACCTTCGTCAGCAGCCAGAAGTATTACTGCCATGTGGACAACAGCGGCTACATGAATTTTGACTTCAGCGCACCCGATTATCACGAACTGGCGTTCTGGGAAAACCGCGCGACGTTACGCTTTGAATGCGCCGACAGCTATATTGCGCTGCTGGAAAAACTGAGCGCCTTGCTGGGCCGCCAGCCTGAATTGCCTGACTGGGTTTACGATGGCGTGATTCTGGGCATTCAGGGCGGCACCGACGTGTGTCAGCAGAAGTTAGACAAGATGCGTCAGGCGGGCGTGAAGGTTAACGGTATCTGGGCTCAGGACTGGTCCGGTATTCGCATGACGTCGTTTGGCAAACGTGTCATGTGGAACTGGCAGTGGGACAGCGAACTCTATCCGCAACTGGATACACGCATTCAGCAATGGAAAGCCGAAGGCGTCCAGTTTCTCTCTTATATCAATCCTTATGTCGCCAGCGATCGCCCTCTGTGCGACGAGGCCGCCCGGCACGGCTATCTCACCAAAACGGCTTCCGGTCAGGACTACCATGTTGAATTTGGTGAGTTCTATGCGGGCGTTGTCGATCTGACTCATCCTGATGCTTATAACTGGTTCAAAGAGGTTATCAAACAAAATCTGATCGGCCTGGGCTGTGGCGGCTGGATGGCGGATTTTGGCGAATATCTCCCAACCGATACGGTTCTGCATAACGGTGTCCACGCCGAGATTATGCATAATGCCTGGCCTGCGCTGTGGGCAAAATGTAACTACGACGCGCTGGCAGAAACCGGCAAGCTCGGCGAAACGCTCTATTTTATGCGCGCGGGTTATACCGGCAGTCAGAAATACGCCGTGATGATGTGGGCCGGGGATCAAAACGTTGACTGGAGTCTGGACGATGGCCTCGCGTCGGTAGTGCCTGCCGCCTTGTCGCTGGCAATGAGTGGGCACGGTTTGCATCACAGTGACATTGGTGGCTATACCACGCTCTACGGCATGAAACGGAGCAAAGAACTGCTGCTGCGTTGGTGTGATTTCAACACCTTTACGCCCATGATGCGCACCCATGAAGGTAACCGTCCCGGCGATAACTGGCAGTTTGACAGCGATGACGAAACCATGGCGCATTTTGCCCGTATGTCGACGATCTTTACTTCCTTAAAGCCTTACATCAGGCAGGCGGTGGCGCAGAATGCCCGCAGTGGTCTGCCTGTTATGCGGCCGCTTTTCCTGCACTATGAAGCGGATGCCCGCACTTATTCGCTGAAATATCAGTACCTGTTTGGTCGTGATTTGCTGGTCGCGCCAGTGTATGAAGAGGGCCGCCACGACTGGACGCTCTATCTGCCGGAGGATCGCTGGATAAACCTCTGGACCGGTGAAGCGGCCAGCGGTGGCGAGATCACGGTGGACGCACCGCTTGGTCAGCCGCCCGTCTTTTACCGGGCTGAAAGTGAATGGCAGGCGTTATTTGCCTCATTACGGCTGATCGACAGTGCCGGTTCGACGCGATAAAGGAGAAAGGGTATGGATTTCTTCACGCTTTTTACTCCCGACGGGCTTGAGCTGAGTATTGAGGTTGTCTGCATCATCATCGCCATCATGTTCCTGTATACCTTCATCGGTATCTGCGCAGGCTTTGGTGGCGCGCTGGTGACGATGCCGCTGATCACCTTGTTGCTGCCGGTCAAAATGGCGGCACCTATGTCGGTCATTGTCGGACAGCCACTGCGTTATATGCCACCTGGTTGTCACGTAACGAAACCCACTGGCGATCTGCGCTGGTGCTTATCCTGTTCTCCTTTGCCGGCATTCCCCTGGGGATTTATGCGCTCGCCAGTTTCCCGGACAACATCATGAAAACCGGGCTGGGCACTTTCCTGATCCTGTACGCGTTTTACAGCCTGTTTGTTCCTCGTCTGCCCGTCTGTGACAAAAACTGGCTAGTGGTGCCGACGGGCATCATCGCCGGCGCTCTGGGGTCGGCTTTTGCGACCAACGGCCCGCCGGTAGTGATTTATGGCATGTTGAGAAATCTGGCTCCGGCGGCGTTTCGTGGCACGCTCAATGCGTTTTTTACCGCCAGTAACATCGCCATTATTGGCGGCCTGACGACCAGCGGCATCTTAACGCTGTCAACCGTCAAGCTGGTGCTGTTCTGCATGCCCACCATGATCCTGGGCTCGCTGGTGGGCCAGTATGTTCACCAACGCATCTCTGTCAGCACTTTCCGGCTGATGGTACTCCTGCTGCTGATCGCATCCGGCGCCATGCTGGTCAAGGGGGCGTTGGCGATTCCGGCATGGTCGGTACTGGTGCCGGTGTTTGGCCTGCTGGCGATTATGCAGTGGGTATTGGGCAAAAAAGTTGCGGCGATACGCGCGGAAACACAGCAGCAAGCGGAAACACAGCAGCAAAACGCTTCCCCTTCATCCTGAGCAAGGTTACCCGCCAGGCGGGCGGGTAAACCGGAGAACCATCATGAATCAGCAAACTGTATCTTCTGCCGGCGAGCCTGCGACGCTGCGGTTGCCGTTCCGGGAAAAAGTGGCCTATGGCATGGGCGATCTGGGTTCTAACATCCTGTTAGATATCGGGACGCTTTACTTACTGAAGTTCTATACCGATGTGCTGGAGCTGCCGGGAACGTACGGCGGAATTATCTTTCTGGTCGCCAAGTTCTTCACGGCGTTTACCGATATGGGCACGGGCATCATGCTGGATTCGCGGCGCAGGATTGGCCCGAAAGGGAAGTTCCGGCCGTTTGTCTTGTACGCCGCGTTTCCGGTCACGCTTTTGGCTGTCGCCAACTTTATCGGCACGCCGTTTGAAATCACCGGTAAAGCGGTCGTCGCCACGGTGTTGTTTATGTTGTATGGCCTGTTCTTCAGCATGATGAACTGTTCGTATGGGGCGATGGTGCCCGCCATCACCAAAAATCCTGATGAGCGCGCCTCCCTGGCCGCCTGGCGGCAGGGCGGTGCAACGCTGGGGTTACTGATTTGTACTGTGGGTTTTGTGCCGGTGATGAACCTGGCAGAAGGCAGCGCGCAGTTCCGCTATATCGCTGCAGCCACACTTTTCTCGGCATTTGGTTTGTTCTTTATGTGGTGGTGCTATGCCGGTGTAAAGGAGCGCTATGTCGAACAGCCGTCTGCCCACCCCACGCAAAACCCGGGCCTGTTAGCCTCCTTCCGCGCTATCGCGGGTAACCGTCCGCTGTTTATTCTCTGTATTGCCAACCTCTGCACACTGGGGGCGTTCAACGTCAAGCTGGCGATTCAGGTCTATTACACCCAGTACGTTCTGAACGATCCCATCCTGCTGTCATGGATGGGCTTCTTTAGCATGGGCTGCATTTTTATCGGTGTCTTTATGATGCCCGGCGCCGTCAGGCGCTTTGGTAAGAAAAAAGTGTATATCGGCGGTTTGCTGATTTGGGTCGTGGGCGATCTGCTCAACTATTGCTATGGGGGCGGTTCCGTCAGTTTCATCGTGTTTTCCTGTCTGGCTTTTTTTGGATCTGCCTTTGTGAACAGTCTTAACTGGGCTTTAGTCTCTGATACGGTCGAATACGGGGAATGGCGGACGGGCGTGCGTTCTGAAGGCACGGTTTATACCGGTTTCACCTTTTTCCGTAAGGTCTCACAGGCACTGGCGGGCTTTTTCCCCGGCTGGATGCTGACCCAGATTGGCTACGTGCCTAACGTTGTCCAGCGCGCCGGTACGGTCGAGGGCCTGAAGCAACTGATGTTTATTTATCCCGGTGCGTTAGCCGTGGTCACGATTGTGGCCATGGGGTGTTTCTACAACCTCAATGAAAAGATGTATGTCCGCATCATTGACGAGATTGACGCCCGTAAGCGTCAGCACTGATTTGGCTCTGTGATAAGGATCCGTTATGAACACAGGTTCTGATCCCTTAACGCTGAAACTGCCTCTGCGTGAGAAGTTTGCTTACGGCATCGGTGATTTCGGCTCCAACCTGATGCTGGCTATCGGGACGCTTTACTTACTTAAGTTTTACACCGATGAACTGGGGATGCCGGCCTGGTATGGCGGCATGATTTTCCTCGTCGCCAAATTCTTTACGGCCCTTACCGATATGTTTACGGGCATCGTGCTGGATTCACGGCGGACAATTGGCGCAAGAGGAAAATTCAGGCCGTTTATCCTGTATTTTTCGCTGCCGGTCGCGCTGGTGGCGGCGGCGCAGTTTGTGGCGCATGACCTCAGCCTGACATGTAAAACGGCTGTCGCCACCGCGCTGTTTATGCTGTTTGGCCTGTTTTACAGTCTGATGAACTGTTCCTACGGGGCAATGGTGCCTGCCATCACCAGGAATCCCACCGAGCGCGCTCATCTTGCCGCCTGGCGGCAGGGCGGAGCCACGTTAGGATTGCTGGTTTGTACCGTAGGCTTTATGCCCATCCAGTCGCTGTTTGTGGGCAAAAGTGCGCTGGGTTATCAGGTGGCGGCTGCCGTCTTTGTCACTGGCGGATTGCTGTGCATGGGGCTTTGCTACAGCGGCGTGAAAGAACGCTATGTCGAGGTCACGCCCGCCCATCACAAACCTGGCGTTGCAACCGCCTTTCGCGCCATCTTTCACAATCCACCCTTGCGGACGCTGTGCCTGGCGAACCTGTGTACCCTGGCGGCATTCAACATCAAGCTGGCGATTCAGGTTTATTACACCCAGTACGTGCTGAACGATGTCAGTCTGCTCTCCTGGATGGGTTTCTTCAGCATGGGCTGTATTCTGGCCGGTGTGCTGCTGGTGCCCGCTGCGGTGAAACGTTGGGGTAAAAAGCAGGTGTATCTCGGTGGTTTAGTATTCTGGGCTGTCGGCGATCTGTGCAATTTTCTCTGGGGCAGCACATCGCTAATGTTCGTCCTGTTCTCCTGTATGGCGTTCTTCGGCACAGCGTTTGTGAACAGCCTTAACTGGGCGCTGGTGCCGGATACCGTCGAGTACGGTGAATGGAAAACCGGTATCCGCGCAGAGGGCGCCTGCTATACCGGCTACACCTTCTTCCGTAAAATCTCTGCCGCCATGGCGGGTTTTTTGCCGGGCCTGATGCTGACACAAATCGGCTATGTGCCGAATGCCCTTCAATCGGATGCCACGCTGGCGGGGCTGCGGCAGTTGATCTTTATCTGGCCCTGTACGCTGGCCATCGCGGCGGCACTGATTATGGGATGGGGTTACAGGCTCAATGAAGCGCGTTTCGCGCGCATTGTCGCGGCCATTAACCAGCGTAAACGGCACGCTCTTGCCCCTGCTGCTATCCCAACGCGCAACGAGGCCTGCGTTCAGGTGACGGGGGCGGAAAAGCCATAAGTTTCTCTGTTAAGACGTGATGGCAGGTAACTGTTTGTCGGTTTTGTGACAGCGGTACAGTACCGGCCATCGCGCATTATGTGTTCACAGGCGCATCACTGCGCACAGGTAAGACAGCCTAACCTGTTGTTTTATATAACCTGACTCGCCATTCTCCCCCTGTTCACTCCCCACTTTGCGGCACCGATCACGCTCAGGTGCAGGATTTCCACTTCGAAACGGAAAAAGTCGTTCTCCACAGCCGCGCGGACTCTGTTTAGTTTGTGATCACGCTGAATGCGTAACGGGATGCAGACGATGAGCACGTGTAATGGAGCGGTAGCGATGAACGCGTCACAAGACGAGCAGCAAACGATTCAGGCCCTGGCGGATCGCGTAATGACCCAGATCGGCGCGCTGTTTGCCGAGCGGTCCATTAAGCCGAATGCGGTACAGCTGCAAATGCTGGCTTCGCATGTCCGCGCAATGGCATTGCGATCGGTAACCGGTGAAGGGCTGCCGGAGGTGGAGGCGGATCTGTTCGATGAGATCTCGCCAGCGTCAATGGCACTGGCGCAGCAGGTCGTGGATCTGTTTGGCAATTTACCGCCGGAAGAAGCCTGGCTGCTCTCCGTCCACTTTGAAGTGGCTAAGAACGACTGATTTTCACCACCATGAGAGGTACAGACATATGGTAACCGTAGTAATAGGCGATCGATTAGGTAAAGGACAGAAAGTGGCGGCCGGCGTTGAGAAAGCGGGCGGGCGTGCCGTTGTCGTGCCCGGCGTGGCAGCTGACATGAAGTTGGGCGATGTGATGAAGGCTGAGAATGCCGATTTTGGCATTTCTTTTTGTGGCAGCGGCGGTGCGGGGGCGATTACGGCACAAAACAAGTATGGCTACAAAGCCAAACACGGCATGCGCTCAGTGGATGAAGGTGTGACAGCCATCAACGAAGGCGCCACCGTGCTGGGCTTCGGGTTTATGGATAAAGAAGAGCTGGGTGAACGTCTGGTTCAGGCCTGGCACAAAAAACACGGTGGATAAGGAATGAAAGAGACCTTTACAACCTCGGTAGCCGTAAGCGGCAAAGGCGATACCAAAGCGAAAGCGTTCTCTGATGCGCTCAGCCGGGTGCAGCACGAAGTCCTGCGCAACGCCAACAAGATTTTGCTGCGCATCGAACCCCAGGACGTAAAGGTGGTGCGCGCGCAGGAGCGCGTCAGAACCGAAAAATTTCTTTTCTTTTTCCTGGCACGCGAGCGCAGGCACTTCAGTGTCGATCTGGAGGTCACCATCAACGTGACCTGTCTGGACGGCGATAAAGTTGCGTTCACCCGCGTGTAAGTCAGCCTCAAACAACATAAATAAGGAAAGAGGATGTTTCTCATCATTTTGCTCAAGTCGTTAATCATCGGCGGCCTTGTGGGCGTCGGTGTGGGTGCTGGCGCTGCCCGCATGTTCCACGCGCCGACGACACAAGGTATGGGCGCGTTTCGCACACTGGGTGAACTCAACTCCTGTGAAGGCGATCCCGCTTCTCACTTCTCTTTTGGGTTGGGTTTCTTTTTCAATGCCTGGGCTTCCTCCGTTGCGGCGGGTGCATTCACCCAGGATGTGGATCACCGCATCATTCCCAACTGGGGCGCGGCGGCCATCATGGTCAAAAACCGCAACGTCGCGCAAACGCTGCACGATCCAAAAAAGATGGCTATCGCCTGCGGCATCATCGGCATGGTGGTGGTCGCGTTTTTGAATTCGACGGCCTCTGCCGTTCCGGCGGCCCTGCAGGTTACGGCGGTCAAAGTGCTAGTCCCTGCGGCGAATCTGCTGGTGAACACGGTCATGCCCGTGATCTTCTGGCTGGCCGCAATCGATGCCGGTAAGAAATCGGGCTTCTGGGCCACCATTTTTGGCGGTCTGGCGCAGCTGATTATGGGCAATGCGGTACCGGGCCTGGTGCTGGGAATTTTGATTGGCAAAGGGGTTGAAGAGAGCGGCTGGCACAAAGTGACCAAAGTCATGATGACCGCCATCGTTGCCCTGTTTGTCCTCAGCGCCTTCTTCCGCGGTTTCGATATGAAGATGCTGCAATCCTTCCAGCTCGGCATTCCCGGCTGGCTCGACAGTATTCATAACAGCCTGAGCGGCAAATAACGGAGCGTCTGCAATGGAAGAATCAAACAAAGGTTTCTGGTATGCCGACTGGTCATTCCCGATTTTTGTCGGTTTGCTCTCCTCCGGCGTGTTTGCCGGGACCCATATGTACTACCTGTACGGCATTGGGGCGTTTAACGAAGTCGCTTTCGTGTCCATGCTCCGGGCCGGAATCGATACCGGCGTCTATGGGGCGGTGGCTGCCTTCGGAGCCAGCTTCCTGTTCGCCCGCATCATTGAAGGATCGCTGGTCGGGATTCTGGACATCGGTGGTGCGATCCAGACCGGTGTCGGTCTGGGCGTGCCGGCGCTGCTGCTCGGGGCGGGTTTTGTTTTCCCCGTCGCCAACTTTGCGGCTTCGCTGGTCACCGGCCTGATTCTCGGTGTGGCAATCGGTTACGTCATTATCCTGGCACGTAAGTTCACCATCAATCAGAGCAACAGCACGTACGGTGCGGACGTCATGATGGGGGCGGGCAATGCATCAGGCCGTTTCCTGGGACCCTTGATCATTCTGGCCGCGATGAGTGCCTCAATTCCTATCGGCCTCGGATCCTTGCTGGGCGCGCTGGTGTTCTATCTGTGGAATAAACCGATCACGGGCGGTGCGATCCTGGGTGCCATGATCCTGGGCGCGATCTTTCCTGTGGCGATATGACCCTGTTATCCCCCGATCGGTTCAGGCCGATCGGGGCAGTTAAGGAGGTTCCTGTGTACGATCTGATTCTGCGGCGTGCGCGTTTGCCGGATGAAACCCTGATCGATATTGCGATACGTGACGGCAAGATTGCCGCCACAGGTGAAATCAGTGGCCACGCAACCGTCGAGAAAACGCTGGCAGAAGGCTGTTATCTCAGTGCGGGCTGGATTGATTCGCATGTGCACTGCTATGAAAAATCCCCTGTCTACCACGATCATCCCGATCGGGTTGGCGTGGAAAGCGGCGTCACCTGCGTGGTGGATGCAGGCAGCACTGGCGCGAATGACATTGACGATTTCTGGCAGCGCACCCGAGCGGTGAGCACGCAGGTTTACGCGCTGCTGAATATCGCGCGCACTGGCATCATTACCCAAAATGAACTGGCGGACATGACGCAGATTGATCGCCAGGCCATTGCCGACGCGGTAAAACGTCACCCCGATTTTATTGTGGGGCTTAAAGCCCGTATGAGCAGCAGCGTAGTGGGCGAAAACGGCATTAAGCCGCTGGTCCTCGCGAAAGCTATTCAGCAGGAAAACGGCCATCTGCCGCTGATGGTGCATATCGGTAACAACCCACCCAACCTTGATGAGATCGCGGAACTGCTGACCTCGGGTGACATCATCACTCACTGCTATAACGGCAAACCCAATCGCATCCTGACACCCGACGGCGAACTGCGTGCCGCCGTCAAACATGCACTGGCACGCGACGTACGGCTTGATGTCGGCCACGGCAGCGCCAGCTTTAGTTTCGAGGTCGCGCGTGCGGCCATCGCACAGGGCATTTTGCCTGACACCATCAGTTCGGATATTTACTGCCGCAACCGCCTCAATGGACCGGTTTATACCCTGGCCCATGTGATGTCGAAGTTTTTCAATGTCGGCATGACCCTGCCACAGATTATCGCCTGTGTGACTCACCAGGCAGCCAGCGGCCTGCGTTTACGCCACAAAGGCCGTATTGAGCCCGGCTACGATGCCGACTTTACGCTGTTCACCGTCGCGCAAGAGCCGGTGTCCTTTGTAGATGCGGAAGGGCTGGCGGAACAGGGCGATCGTCACCTGATTCCCCTTGCCGCCATTGTCGCCGGCGAGTGCTGGATTACTGAACAAGGAAAAAAATACCATGTCTTCTCTGTATGAAAAATATGGCCTGAAGCAGGTCATCAACGCCTCCGGTCGTATGACCATACTGGGCGTTTCAACGCCATCGGATGAGGTGATCGATACGGTTAAGTACGGTCTGGCGCACTACTTTGAAGTAAAGGATCTGGTCGATAAAACCGGCGCGTATATTGCTAACCTGCTGAAAGTGGAAAATGCGCTGGTGGTCTCCTGCGCCTCGGCAGGGATAGCCCAGAGCGTGGCCGCCGTCATTGTGAAAGATGATGACTGGTTGCTGGATAATTTACACAGTGCACCGCTGACCGTGCCGCGCGACATCGTGGTGCCAAAAGGGCATAACGTGAACTACGGTGCGCCGGTGGGCAGCATGATCGCGCTGGGTGGGGGCCGGACGGTTGAAGCGGGTTACAGTAATGAATGCTCGGCTCAGCAGCTTTCCGCCGCGGTGACCGATCAGACGGCCGCCATTCTCTACGTGAAGTCACATCACTGCGTACAAAAGAGCCACCTGAGCGTTGCACAGGCCGCAGAAGTCGCGCGTAAGCATGGTGTGCCACTGATTGTGGATGCCGCCGCCGAAGAGGACTTGCAGTGTTACTACCAGGCCGGTGCCGATCTGGTGATCTACAGCGGCGCAAAAGCGATTGAAGGCCCAACCAGCGGCCTGGTTATCGGTAAGCACCAGCTTGTTGAGTGGGTAAAGCGCCAGAGCAACGGCATTGGCCGCACCATGAAAGTGGGCAAAGAGGGGATTCTGGGGCTGACGCAGGCCATTGAGTCCTATCTGACCCAGCCGAAAGTGACTGGCGCACAGATGGTAGAAAAAATGACGCCCTTTATTAACAACCTCAATGGGCTGGACGGCGTAACTGCGCGCGTCGTCTGGGATGCGGCCGGACGCGATATTGCACGCGCCGAAATACACTTTGATGAAGCCAAAATTGCGCGTCAAACCGGCGATCTGGTTCAGGCATTGAAAAACGGTGATATCGCCATTTACTTCCGTGGCTACAAAGCGAATGAAGGCATTATCGAAGCCGACGTGCGTAGCGTCAGCGCTGAGCAGCTGCATATCATTTTTACCCGTATTCAGGCGCTGATAACCGGAGAACACTAATGACGCTTACCCCTGATTTTTATCAAGACCGGCTGTGCCTAAACGTACTGGCCGGCTCAAAAGAAAATGCGCGCGCTATCTGGCAGGCGGCAGAAGGGCACGTTCTGGTCGGTGTGCTATCGAAGAATTACGCCAGTCATGACGCCGCAATCGCGGATATGCGCGACTATGCTGCGCTGATCAATAATGCGCTCTCGATTGGCCTGGGCGCGGGCGATCCCCGGCAGTCACGCATGGTCAGCGAGCTGGCCGCTGAGCTACAGCCTCAGCATGTTAACCAGGTCTTTACCGGCGTTGGCACCAGCCGGGCGCTGCTTGGCCAGTCGCAAACGGTGGTGAACGGCTTGATCTCGCCGACGGGGACGCCAGGAAAAGTAAAAATTTCGACCGGTCCGCTCAGCTCACAGCGCAACGACGGCATCGTGCCCATTGACACCGCCATCGCCATGCTGATCGATATGGGCGGCAGCTCGGTAAAATATTTCCCCATGGGCGGTCTGGACAGGGTGGAAGAATACCGCGCCGTGGCGGAGGCCTGCGCACAGCAGGATTTTTGGCTGGAGCCGACAGGCGGGATCGATCTGGCAAATTTTAGCGAGATCGTAAAAATTGCGCTGGATGCGGGCGTCAGCAAGGTGATCCCGCATATTTACAGTTCGATCATTGATCAGGCCAGCGGTGAAACCCGCGTGGATGACGTCAAACAGCTTCTGGCAATGAGCAAGTCCTTGCTGGCCTGACGTAGGTTGTGCGCTGGCGCAGAAAACTGTGGCCGGCGCGCCCTTTCCTGGACGTACAGCCGCGTTTCCTGCACTCTGTTAATGTTGCTCTTTTCTCCATTCAGTCAGGTAAACCGACGTGAGATTTCCTAATCAGCGCCTTGCGCAACTGTTTGACGCTTTGAAAAACGAAACCTTGCCTCAGGACGAGCTGGCCCGGCGCTTTGCCGTGTCAACGCGTACCGTACGCACGGATATCACCGCCCTGAATGCCTTACTGGAACAGCACGGCGCGCAGTTTGTGTTGAATCGCGGGGCCGGCTATCAGCTTAAAATTGCCGACGCGCAGCGTTTTACTATTCTCCAGCAGCAAACGCGTGCCCCTCTCCGGGTGCCGCGTACCTCTCAGGAGCGGATCCGCTATCTGCTGGTGCGCTTCCTGACCGCCGCCTATTCGCTGAAACTGGAAGCGCTGGCAGAAGAATGGTTTGTCAGCCGCGCGACCTTGCAGAATGACATGGCCGACGTACGTGAATGGCTCGGACGCTACCAACTCAGCATTGAAAGCAAACCGCACCACGGCATGAAACTGTTTGGCAGCGAGGTGGCGATCCGCACCTGCTTAACCGATCTGTTGATCGAGATCGATCAGTCGCAGCCAGACAGCCCGCTGATCACGCCGGAATCCCTGGAAGGTGGCCTGCTGGAAAGTCTGGAACCGTGCCTGCAACGCTGTTTTGCCCAGCACCATATCCGTCTCAGTGACGAAGGTGAACGCTATTTACAGTTTTACTGTGCGGTAGCGGTCCGGCGCATCAGCGAAGGTTATCCGGTTAACGATCCCGCGGACACGGAACAGATGGACGATGCGATACGCGACGCGGCACAAACCCTGATTCATTCGCTACTGCCGCTTATCGGCAAGCCCGTTTCGCCGGCGGAGGAGAGCTGGCTACAGGTTAATATCGCTGCCCGGCGCATTCAGGACAGCGCACCCAGCACGATCAATGCGGATGACGCGGATGCGCTGGTCGACTATCTGCTCAGCTTTATTAACACACACTACTATTACGATCTGCAGAACGATCCTCAGTTGCGTGCCGATCTGCTCACCCATATTAAAACCATGATCACACGGGTGCGTTATCAGATCCATATTCCCAATCCCCTGTTAAGTAATATCAAGCAGCACTATCCGATGGCCTATGACGTAACGCTGGCGGCGGTTTCCAGTTGGGGCAAATATTCGCCTTACGTCATCAGTGAGAATGAAATTGGCTTCCTGGTGCTGCATATTGGCGTCGGGCTGGAGCGCCATTACAACGTGGGCTATCAACGTCGCCCTCAGGTGCTGCTGGTGTGCGACAGCGGGAATTCCACGCTGCGCATGATTGAAGCGATGCTGCTGCGAAACTATCCCCAGTTGCAGGTAACCCAGTGCCTGTCTCAGCGCGAATACGAAGCGCGTCAACGTATTGAAGAAGACTTTGTCATCTCTACCGCGCGGGTCAGCGAAAAAGAAAAACCGGTGGTGGTGGTGGCGCCGTTCCCGACCGAATTCCAGCTGGAGCAGATTGGTAAGCTGGTGCTGGTGGATCGTACCCGTCCCTATATGTTGGAGAAATTTTTTGATGCCCGGCATTTTCGGATTGTTGATGCGCCCATGAGCCAGTCGGATCTGTTCCGGTTATTGTGCGATCAGCTTGAGAATGAAGGGGTGGTGGATGAGGCTTTCTTTGCATCCGTGGAGGAACGCGAAGCCATTGTCAGTACCATGCTGGGCGAGGGCATTGCGCTACCGCACTCGCTGGGGCTCATGGCCCGGGAAACGGTCGTCTACACCGTGCTGGCTCCACAGGGTATTCCGTGGGGCGACGATACGGCTTACGTGATTTTTCTGCTGGCAATCAGTAAAAGCGAGTATGAAGAAGCCATGGCAATTTATGACCTTTTCGTCACGTTTATGCGTGAGCGGGCGATGACGCGCCTGCGCGACAGCACTGACTTCAGCAGTTTTAAAACCGTGGCGCTGGACTGCCTGAGTCGGCTGTAAGTAGGGGCAAGGTGGGCTGGATAGCGTCCAGCCCGTTATCAGTGTTTCTTTGCTAACAGGCGGGGGATTTCGCGCAGGCACCAGGCTTTCGCTTCGCCCATACTGTCACGACGCCAGGCCATGATGATGTCCACCTCGCGAGAATATTCCGGGCTGACGACCCGTAACCGCCCCTCCGCGATATCCTGCTCTACCATGTTATAGGGCATGGTCGCCACGCCTAAACCGGCCAGAAGCGCACGCCGCTTATCGTCCATTGTACTGACGGTCAGACGTTGCTGTTTATCCAGCAGCTGTACGGTCAACACCGGCCTTTCGCGTGCGGTATCGGCCACGGCAATCCCCCGATATTTTACCCGGGTAATCTCTGAAAGCGGCTCGGGTTCGTTATGAATAGGATGGTCAGGGCTGGCGACATAAACGCTGACGATGCTGTAGAGTTTGCGGGTATTGATCTCAGTTGAGGCGCGAAAGTGCATATCCGGTGCGATAACGATATCTGCCCGCCCCTGTTCCAGCCTTTCCCAGGCACCTGCCAGCACTTCTGTCATAATGGATATCTGGGTGTTAGCCTTGTCAGCCAGCTTTGTAACCAGCGGGAACAGCGCATCGGTAGGGACAAGGGCTTCGGTCACGATGGTCAACTGCGTTTCCCAACCGCGCGCCAGCGCTTCGGCATCGGTCGTGAGTTTGTCAGCGGCTTCCAGCAACACCCGACCGCGCTCAAGCAGCATGCGTCCGACATTCGTAAACTTTGTGCGATGGCCAGAGCGGTCAAACAGCACCACATCCAGCTCCTCTTCCAGTTTCTGCATGGTGTAACTGAGTGCCGAGGGCACGCGCCCTAACTCATCGGCGGCGGCGGCAAAACTGCCCCGGCGATCGATAGCATCCATCACACGTAAAGCTTCAAGGGTTAACGCACGGTCTTTTGCCATCCTGGTTCTCTGTCAGGAAATTTGAATATGCCCGGCAGATTAACTGGCTAACAATCCGGCGTCCAGACTTTTACCATAAGGGAATCATACCCGTCGTCGATTCTTGCCGACGGATGCAGGAGGTAAACAATGATAACCACACGCAGTGCATCCGATTGTGGTCAGGCTGATTATGGCTGGCTACAGGCACGCTATAGCTTCTCTTTTGGCCACTATTTCGATCCCAAATTAATGGGTTATGCCGCTTTACGTGTTTTGAACCAGGAAGTGCTGGCCCCCGGCGCGGCGTTTCAGCCACGCACCTATCCTCAGGTGGATGTGCTGAATATTGTCCTGCAGGGTGAAGCGGAGTACCGCGACAGCGAAGGCAATCACATTACCGTCGGTGAAGGTGAGGCACTGCTGCTCTCTGCCCAGCCTGGCGTGAGCTACAGTGAACTGAATCCCAGTAAAGAGCGCTCACTGACCCGCATGCAGCTCTGGCTGGCGGCCTGCCCGGAACGGGAAAACCCGCGTATGCAGAAAATCAGCCTGACCGCAGGAACGTGCTCGCAACTGGTGGCTTCGCCGGATGGCCGCGACAACAGCTTGCAACTGCGTCAGCAGGTCTGGATCCACCAGCTTGAGCTGGCGGCTGGCGAGCAGCATCTGGTGCCGCTGCATGGCGCGCGCGCCTATCTGCAGTCGATCCATGGTTCGCTTGAAGCCTCTGCAGGTGCATCGCATCAGGAAACGCTCGGCTGTGGTGATGGCGCGTTTTTGCAGGAAGAGCAGCAACTGTGGCTGGCTGCCCTCACACCGACGCGGGCGCTGGTAATCGATATCCCTGTCTGACGCGCTTCTGCTGGCGTGGCGTTGTGGCGGTATCACAACAGTGGATATCCGCGCAGAGACGGATAGCCGACAGCGAAGGGCGAAGTGGTGTGCATCAGCCTGGTCATGGGATCAGACGCCAGAAACGAGAAAAGCCGTCCCTGAAAGGGGACGGCTTTTTTATTCACGCGATTCAGGCAGGCAAGACCACCCTGACCTCCGCGTTATTTCACCATGGTAAAGGCCGTGGTGACGTGTTTCACCCCGCTTACCCGGCTGGCAATATCCGCAGCGGCTTTCGCTTCTTCCGGCGTGACCAGACCCAACAGGAACACCTCACCGTTTTCAGTGGTCACCTTCACGCTTGATGATTTCACCTGATCGCTGCCCAGCAGCTGCGAGCGGATCTTCGTGGTGATCCAGGTGTCAGCGGAGGACGTACCCAGGCTGACTTTCGGCCCAATCCGAATCTCGTTATAGACTTCGGTGGCACCGTCAACGCCCATGGCGATCTGTTTCGCGCGGTTAGCGACTTCCTGATTCGGTGCCTGGCCGGTCAACAGAACCTTGCCCTGGTAGGCGGTGGCAATGACGCGGGCATCGGTTTTGATTTGCTGATCTTTAGCCAGCGCATTGCTGACGCGTAACTCCAGCGTGCCATCATCAACCTGCGTGCCCACAGAGCGGGGATCGGTGGCGGTTTTGGTCGCGACAGCGGCACTACCGGCCACCACCGCGACGCAGCCTTGCAGCAGCATGGCGGTTAAAACAATGGCTACAGCGTTCAATGCTTTCATGGGAGCTCCTTCCGTCATTCCTGGTGGGGAAACAAGGTGTTATCAATCAGATCGCACAAACAGTTGAGTGTTAACATATGCATCTCCTGAATGCGAGCACTGCGATGTGAAGGAATACGAATTTCCACATCCTGCGGTCCCAGCAATCCGGCTAATTCTCCCCCATCATAACCGGTAAGCGCAACGATCGTCATATCGCGCGTGACGGCGGCCTCGACAGCCTTGACGATGTCACGCGTATTGCCGCGGGTCGAGATGGCGAGCAGCACATCACCGTTTTGCCCGAGCGCGCGCACCTGCTTGGCATAAATCTCATCATGCAGGCGGTCATTACTGATCGCAGTCAGCATGACGTTATCCGCACTTAAAGCCAGCGCAGGCAGGCTGGGGCGTTCGGTTTCAAAACGATTGATCATGCTGGCGGCAAAATGCTGTGCGTTGGCGGATGATGCGCCGTTACCGCAACTCAGTATCTTGTTACCGTTGAGAAGGGACTGCACCATGGTCATTGCTGCACGTGAGATGGCATCAGGTAATGCCTCAGCCGCAGCGATTTGAGTTTGGATACTTTCAGTAAAACACGCTTTAATTCTTTCCTGCACACGACCACCTGGTTCTAAACGTCTGCATTAAAGGCATTGGGCAACCATTCGAGCGCCGGGCCTGTAATGGCGATGATGTCGAAACGGCAATTCACTGTTTCAAAACTGCCGCCGCGTTGCGCCAGCCAGAGAGAGGCAGCACGCAGCAGCTTGTGTTGTTTCTGTCGGGTAATGCTGGCCAGACTGCCGCCGAATCGTGCGTTACGGCGGTAACGCACTTCGACAAACACCCAGCATTGGTTGTCTCGCATTATCAGGTCAAGTTCACCTGCGCGATAGTACACATTGCTGGCGACCCATGTTAACCCCGCCCGCTCAAGATAGCGGCGGGCGCGTTGTTCATATTCGGCACCTGTACGGTGGCGGTTTAGCTGGCCGGTACGATATTGCCCTGACGATACTGGTTCCATGTCAACTTCCTGTTGATCACGCAATCAGGCGTCGCGCTGAGCTTGCCGGTATTGCCATCAAGAGAGAAGCCAGGCACCTGACGCATCTGATTGAAGTGGTTAGCCAGCGTCCAGGCATCCATCCCCATGGCATACAGGCGCACCAGTGAATAATCGTTGTTAAACGACCGGGCGGCCTGCTGCATCAGGCCTGGATTGGCGCCGGACAGCAGAGGGATATCGCTGTACTGCAGGCCTTCCATTTCCAGACGGAAATCCGGGCCTGCGCCAGCCTGAGCACTACGGGAACTGGCGTAGAGCGCGACATTACTGCGGCTGCCGGTGCGCATGCTGATCATCGGTTTAATCAGCTGCAGTTCATCCTGCGTCGACACGATATAGGCCGCATCTACCGCACCCGATTCGCTGGCTGCCGGTGCGCTGGTTTGAGGGGCCGGTATAGTCAGCCCTGCAACGGACACGTTCTGCGGTTGAGACGCAGAAGGGATAACCACCGGCGTCCCGCTCATGCTGATTCCTGCACCGCTGTTGATGCCCTGCTTAAGCTCTGAAACCGAACCGAAACGCTGCTGGAGCACGGTGCCACCGCCCAGTGACTGCCACTCTTTCGCAAAGGCCGTTGCGACGCGATCGCCCAGGCCATTACGCGGGAGCAACAGCAGCGGCTGGCGCTTACCCTGATCCCAGATATGGTGAGCCGCATCACGCGCTTCATCTTCTGGCGACAGCGCAAAGTAGCACATATTGGGATGGTTCTGGATGTGTTCCGGCTCATTCAGGGCCAGAACGTTCAACGGTGTCTGGCTGTTGGCGACGGTTTCGACGTTGTTTTTCAACAGCGGGCCGACGACCAGTGTCGCGCCATCCTGTTGCGCCTGCTGCATCACCTGGGCGATGGGCTGGCTGCTGGTGTCATAGACTTTAACCTGCGCATTACTGGCCGGTTGCGCCGACGGCTGTTGCTGCTGTTGAGGCTGCTGGGCGGTCGTGGCAGGTTGCTGAGCCGTGCCCGTCTGCGTTGTTGCCGCAGGGGCGGCTGAGGGGCTGACAACCGCGTTGGCATCAGCAGGCTGCTGCTGATTCATCGCGATGGGATCCTGTGCGCTGCCCGGCGTTGCCTGGGGTGCCGCCGGGATAACACCGTTCTTCGCGTCGTTGAAGCCTTTCTGGATGGCGCTGGCAAACATCTGAGCCTGACCGTTGAGTGGCAGCAGCAGCGCGATGGTGCTGGTGGACGCTTTGGTGAAGTTCTGCACCTGGCTCAGCTGCGTCGGCAAGGTTTTGGACGCGGGATTGTCAGGATAGCGCGTCTGCCAGTCTTTAATGGCCGACTTAAGCATGTTGGCATCCTGCGCATTGGCGTGCCAGGCGGTCAGCAGATCCAGCCAGCCCTGCAGAATGTTTTCATCGGCATTGATGACCAGCGCGTTCATGTCTTGCTGTGACAGTTGCGTCAGTGCCTGCCAGGTTGCATCAATGTTCTTCTGACGTGCGTCACCCTTCAGCAACGGTTCCTGGGCAATGTAGGCACGGAGCAGGGCCAGAGAGGTTTTCCCCTGTGCGCTGGCGATCTGCAAATCGTAGTAGCGCGCCAGTTGATCCTGAGACAATTCACTGGTTTTCACCTGGCTCAACAGTTGCTGCGCGTCAGCCACTTTTTGCTGTCCAATCAGCGACTGGGCTTTCAGCAAGCGTAATTCCTGTTGCTGTGTTGAGGACAGTTGATTAGGCAGTTCGCCAATCGCCTGGTCGGCCTGAGGATATTTTCCCTCTTTTAACAAGGCGCGGATTGCGAGTAATTGCCAGTCGGTCTTGCTATCATCGCTGCTTTGCTGCACCTGTTGCAGATAGTAAGCAGAATTATTGGTGGCTGGCCCCTGAATGTCTACGGACTGGCTTTTGGGACCCTGGCCACTACACGCGGCTAAAATCAGACCAGCAAGAAGGACAGGCACAAAGCGTCCTGCTTTATGACGAACGATTTTTGAAGGAAGCATACTGTATCCAGTGATGTTTTTTTCAAGATGCTCAATATTAAATCGGCAATTCGGATGAAACAATGAAACAACTCGATCGGGCAGACATTTCCGCCAGCACGCTTTACATCGTGCCAACCCCAATAGGTAATTTGGCTGACATTACCCAGCGGGCGCTAGCGGTACTTTCCAGCGTCGATCTGGTCGCAGCGGAAGATACACGTCATACCGGACTGTTGCTACAACATTTCGCCATCAATGCGCGACTCTTCGCACTTCATGACCACAACGAACAGCAGAAAGCAGACATCCTGCTCGCCAGGCTGCAACAGGGAGAAAGCATAGCTCTGGTTTCTGATGCTGGCACGCCGTTGATCAACGATCCCGGTTACCACCTGGTTCGCCGCTGCCGGGAGGCCGGTATTCGCATCGTTCCTTTACCGGGTGCCTGTGCAGCGATTACAGCATTAAGCGCAGCGGGATTGCCGTCTGATCGTTTCTGTTACGAAGGGTTTCTGCCAGCCAAAACCAAGGCACGCTGTGATGCGCTGCGGGCCCTTGCCGACGAGCCACGCACCTTAATTTTTTATGAGTCGACTCACCGTCTGTTAGACAGCCTGCAGGACATGGTGACCGAGCTGGGTGCCGATCGTTATGTCGTGCTGGCGCGCGAGCTGACTAAAACCTGGGAAAATCTCAATGGTGCGCCCGTGGCGGAACTGCTGGCCTGGGTCAAAGAGGATGAAAATCGCCGCAAAGGTGAGATGGTGCTGATTGTGGAAGGCCACCAGCCTGATGAAGAGGCTTTGCCAGCGGAGGCCTTGCGCACACTGGCCCTGTTACAGCAGGAATTGCCTCTAAAGAAAGCGGCCGCCCTGACAGCGGAGATTCATGGGGTGAAAAAGAACGCCCTCTATAAATATGCGCTGGATCAGCAGGCGTAAGCCGCCTGTTTTGCCTGCGTGACAGCGCCGGCTAAACGCTCTATAATGCGCGCCGAAGCTGACCAGACAGTCGCCGCTTTGTCGTCGTCCCTCTCTGAGGGAGACGGGCAAAGGGGAGGAAAGTCCGGGCTCCATAGGGCAGGGTGCCAGGTAACGCCTGGGGGGGAAACCCACGACCAGTGCAACAGAGAGCAAACCGCCGATGGCCCAGTAATGGGATCAGGTAAGGGTGAAAGGGTGCGGTAAGAGCGCACCGCGCGGCTGGTAACAGTCCGTGGCACGGTAAACTCCACCCGGAGCAAGGCCAAATAGGGGTTCACATGGTACGGCCCGTACTG